>Ga0307507_10012878_pt1 | contig 10260 bp, 4 predicted proteins | sample 7_EM_MG_FD_207223 | JGI IMG/M metagenome (GOLD analysis project Ga0307507, IMG submission 207223) | Populus trichocarpa ectomycorrhiza microbial communities from riparian zone in the Pacific Northwest, United States - 7_EM | ecosystem: Host-associated > Plants > Roots > Unclassified | place... | reverse complement strand
GACTCAATATTTGACCGTATCCGAGACATACGAGGGTGGCGTCGATTGTGTCTCGGAGCCTCTTAGGCGACGGTCTCGTGTCTCAGCGTAGTGCTGGTGAACTGTTACAACTTATCTGGTACCCTTATAAAAATATTCTAAAAAGTTAAGAGAAAACTTCTTTAGAGGTAAACCTAATTAGAAAAATAAGTAGGGTAATAACCGCATTAATAATCTAAAAAAGAAAGGCCTTAGCCGCGGACCTTTTGCGGCTATAATTAGGGCAAGATATAGAAGAAGAGACTCTTTATATTGCCGTTAAGCTAGAAATAGTACTCCTTATAGGCGAGGTATATTAATTCTAAGCACTATATAATAGCGGCGCCGAAATTAATCTTATATAATATAATTTAGCAAAAGAGTATAAGCTTATTTTGTTGCTAAGGTAGCAGAAACCTATTATAGGGTTTCTAGATAAGTATTGGATTAAACTATATAGCGCCTATAAGCTTATAGTATTAGTAGCCGATATATATAACCGCATTAAGGTAGTCGGCCTATAACCCTTTTAGGTGGCTAACTTTATAGACTATAACCTTATTTTTAGATATCCTTAGCTTATAAAAGTAGATTTTAAGATTCGCTTTAAAATAGGAGCCTTTAAATAGTAGAATAATAAAGAATTAGAAGGGCGTATTTTACTAATAATCTTAAAAGATATTCTAGAAGATATAGCTCTAAGAGAAATAGTATACGCTCTATACCTAAAGGAGTATTAGATCTAACCCCTATTTTATAGCAAGATAGGTATAGAGTCTAGTATAGGTAATAACTATTCCGTAATAGATATTTTATAAGGAACTACTAGATAGGTTATAGAGACACTATAGGGAGGCAGCGATCTTAAAGATCTTATAAGATACTTCTACCACTATAGGTTACTTTAGCTTAAGTAATACGCAGAGAGTATACTATAATACCTTAAATGCTATATTAAAGAGTTCCTTACCCTCTACTACCTATTATATAAAACTATTTAATCTATAGTGGCAACTATATATAAATAGCTACTATAGTATATAACGCTGCCTATAAGCGCCCTAAGGGAGCTCCAGGACTTACCTAACGATAATATAAAGAATAAGCGTAGCCCTAACCTGTTAAATATTCTATTAGGCCTAAGGGACTTACTTAGGGTATTTTTAGATAGGTGAGTTAAAATCCTTTAGTGAAACTTGGAATATAATTATATAATTAATCTAGGAGAAGGTAAACAACCGCTAAACCTTTCTATTTATAACCTCTCTTATAAAGAGCTTAAGATTCTATAGGAGTACCTTAATGGCTTATTAGAAAAGGAATAGATTTAGCCTAGTAAGTTACTGGTAGGCGCGCTAATCCTTTTTATTTTAAAACTAGATGGAACTATAAGGCTATATATAGACTAATGCAGTCTTAATAAGATTATAATTAAAAACCGTTACCTACTATTACTGGTTAGTAAAATGCTAAATTAACTATTTAGGGCGAAGATTTTTATAAAGCTAAATCTATAAGACGCCTATTATAGGCTCCGTATTAAAAAAGGGGATAAGTAAAAGACCGCTTTTAAGACCTAATACGGCCATTTTAAGTATATAAGGACTAGTACAAGTAATACGTCCGTAAAGCGCTGGAACGCTTAAATAATTAGAACCTCTACACTAAGGCATTAAAGTATATCTCTAATACTAAGTAGGTTGGGTTTCTAGGTTATATTATAACGCCTATAAATATAGTTATGGACTTAGTATAGATATAGATAATTTAAGAGTGGCTAGAGCTAGAGAGCTATTAGGATATTTAAGTGTCCCACTTTAATATCTTAATAACCACTTAATAATAAATTCTGATTCTTTTTATAATATCTTATATAAAAATAGGAGCTCTTGCTGCACCTAGCCTAAAAGTCCAAAACCAACCAAAAGAACCCTAAAAAACACCTAAAGAATCCCCCTAAGATATATATATTGCAGGAGAGACACACGTCAAACGACGGTGGTTTGCACTTGCGCGTAACCACCAGAACCACGCCTAGTAATAGCCCTCCATAATAAAGACAGGTAAATACTATACCATAAAGCGGAAATACCTCTATTAAGAAAGCATCTAATAAAATATAAAGCCTATTAGACGCGTTTAGTATCCAGAATTATAGGGGAGTAACTATTAGCTATAATAAACTAACGCAGCTAGCAGAATAGCTCCACTAGTCTAGTAAACCATAGGCGCCCCTCCAGCAAACCCTTAATTAAATCCTCCAACGGCTAAATAAAATTAAAAATAAATAAAAACCCCCCTTACTAGTAAACCGCACCTAGGCCACTATAGCTACGCTTCTATAGCATAGGGAACCTACCCCCCTTAAGACAATAACCGGGTATATAATTATAATATAACCAAATATTAAAAAAACAGAGGGGCTTAGGGGATAATTAGAAATAGAAGTCCTTATAGAAATCTGCAAAGAGGTCTATAACGCTGTTATAGTCCAATACCTTAGGAGTGGAGATATTAGAGTCACCCTGAAGAACTAATAGGTAAAGGAACGAGCTATAAGGGCAGGGGACAGGCTAGGAGAACGTATTGGAATAAAAGCACTCCGTAAGGATTACCTAGTTAAAGTCCTAGCGGTTTCTATAAGCCTTAGGGTAGAAAAGGGACGCTAGGTAGACAACACAGCAATTATATAGGAGATAGTAAGACAAATGGAACGCCTTATACTAGGACTTGAGATTATCTAAATTTAATAGCTTTAATAGGAAAATGCAAGCTAAGCAAATAATAAGAATAATAAAAGGATATAAGGGTCGCTAGAGACTTGCTAAGGAGATATTAGTTAAATATATAGCTCCCTTATTATTAGTACACTTATACTAGGAATACAAAAACTCCTTATCTAAAAAGGAATAATTATAAATGGCCTTATATACAACATAAGGCTCTATAACTATAGACTATGCCTAAAATAATGCTATCGCTGTATATAATAGAGTCACACATAATCCACATACACAGTATAGGTGTGCTGCGGCTATTATACAAGCCCTTATAACATAAGACATTGCTTAAATTAAGACTAAATAAAATACGCAAACTGCCACTAAAGCATATATAAGGCGTAGAAAAGAGAAGACTGTATTAAATATAGGAGATAGAAGGCAAGGGCTTAATAGCTGCGGGAATAACTGCACGCTAGGTTATATAAATAGAAATAACAGGCAATAAGCTAGGGGGACGTAGGTGCCTTCCTAGTATTTCCTACCTTTAACACTAGGGAGCTAGGCTAGCTATTCTAAGCCTTAACGGGCCAGAAGCGACGCCGCGTAATATTACTAGACTAAATAGGGATATAAGGGAGAGGACGCCCTATAGGAAGACCCCTATGGATAGCTATAGCAAGCTTAAAATCAGGAAAATTAAGAATTAGACTTAACGCGGCGAATGTGATATTTATAGCCAACCTATAAAGGGTATATAGCTAACTAGTAGGATTAGGGGAAGAACTGGAGACAATAATAGATTTAGATATAGAAGCGCTAGTAGGAATATAAGATATGGGAATAGAAAGCTCTATATAAAATAAGTAGCGACTAGGGTACAGAAATAAGAGATAGAAGCTTTAAAAATCCTAGAGAAAGTAGAAATAAAAGAAGTAAGGATTAAAGGAGAGATAACAGTCCCTTGCTGGGGGTCCGCCACCTATCTATTATATAGTATAACTGCGGCAATATAAACCACTGTCTTGTAAGGCCCTTACTAGATAGTCTAGACCTAGAGAAATATTATATCCTTATTGTACAAGAGCCGTATTATAATACCTACATATAATTAATATACTGCCCCTAAGGATTCTAGCTCCTATATAAACTAAAAGTAGCTATATATGTGTGCTTTATATTTAGTAAGGTTATTAGCCTGTCCTTATGGTTATAGCAAGCAGTTAATTTAGATATTGCAGTTATAATAATCTAGATATATAGAGGGCCGGTATAAATTATTAATGTATATAACCTTAGGGTTAAAGGGGTCCCATAAATAGAGAATATTATATTGGTAATAAGCTTACTGGAAACTAAAGGCACAGAATTTATCCTATTAGGAGATATAAACCTCTACTACCTGCGGTAGGGGGGTATCTATATTACTGCTAAATAATAGATAGAGTGCTTGCTAAGAGCTATAGATATCTAAGGCCTTAAACTGGCTACCCCCCTAGGAGCAATTATATGGCAATAAGGCACCGCTAGAAGTATAATTAACCTCACATTTATAGACAAAGGCCTATACTAGAGACTTGAAAGGTGCAACCCTAAAGGAGAATAAGCACTTGCCCTAAACTATATCCCTATCTAGATATAGCTAGACCTAGATATTAAGGCGCAACTAAATAGTAAAAGATATATAATAAGGAAGCTTAAGATAGACAGCTTCCTTAATATAGTTAAGCAATAACTTTAAGACCTAGAAGAAATCCACCCAATACCAAACGAGCGGGGCTTATTAGCTACCCCTAAGGAAATTAACTAAAGACTAGAAAGGATTTAGGCAGTAATTAAAAACAGGCTAGAAGAGCACTGCCTGGTCTTAAAACTGGGCCCCTATACGCGATATATATAGTCCGCATAATACGCGGTTCTTATTGCCAGCTAATAATAAGCAAGAAGGAAATATATAAGTAGCTATAACCCTAAAGACAAGAGACAATACAAAGATGTAAGAAACCAATTAAAGAATACCCTAAAAAAAGAGGTAAGGAATAATTAGAGATGGTTTATAAACGAGTATACTTCTAACCTAAGCCTCCCCTATAAAAGGGCCTTTGGACTATAGCAAAATGGGTAAAGAAAAAGGCAGGGCGCCTAGCAGAAGACCTATATCTACCACCTCTATAAAGAGTAGGGGAGTTATAGGCCACTAATAACAATAATAAGAAGGCAAAGATCCTTATAGAAAGGTTCTTCCCCTAACCAGCTCTAGCAGACCTTAGTAATATTATAGGTAAAATACCGGTAACTTGCCTGTGGGTTAACAGCGATATAATAATAGAGAAAATGGCTAGAACTATTAGCCGCCTTTTAAATAATATAGCACTAGGACCAGATGGTATACTAAATAAGGCCTTAAAGACCTGTGGACTACTTATAGCACCCTAGCTTGTAGATGTAGCTAGAGCATGCTTTGCTATAGGCTACTACCCGCGACTTAGAAGATCTATAACGATAGTTGTCCTATAAAAAGAAGGTAAAGTAGACTATTTAATCCCAGGAAGCTACCGCCCTATTGCCTTAAAAAACACCCTTAGCAAGATCTTGGAAAGGGTAATAACAGTCTATATAGTAGATATGGCTAAGGAATATACCCTACTATTATAAAGTTAAATAGGGGCAAGAAAGAACCGCTTAACACTATTAGCACTTACGTTACTGCCGCCACTATTAAGTCTATATAGGTAATGTAAAGGGACTTTATGGTATTAATACTTAGCCTAGATATTAGTAGTGCTTACAATAATATACCCTATAAGCGCCTTCTATATATCCTTAGGGCAAAGGGCTTTCTAGAATAGATTATATAATTTATTTAAGGGTTTATAGGCTAGAAAGAAATATTGCTAGTCTTTAGCAGATACTAGAGCCCCCCTATTACAGTTATAATAGGAATACTATAAGGATTACCCCTCTTACCTATACTCTTCCTTTTCTTTATAAGAAACCTATTTAAGTCCTTTAAGGAAGGGGCGACCTAGGGGATAGGCTTTATTAATAATATAAACCTAAGTATATACGGGCCAATAGCTATAAAGAACTGCAGAACACTAAAGAAAGCCTATAACACCTATATAGAATAGGTAAAACGATATAGAGTCTAATTCTTACTAGAGAAATACCAGCTAATCTATTTTATAAGAAAACGCAACTAACCTGTAGATCTTTAGTATATAATCTATATCTAAGGCTTTAGGGACCAACTAGTTTAAGGCCTAAGGGTATTAGGAGTATAGGTAGACAGTAAGCTCTAGTAGAGCGTATATATATTATAAGCGGCCTATAAGGGCTAAGCGCAGTACATCGCAATATCTAGAATCGTCAACTCTATATAGGGTCTATACTTTTAGAGGTTACGCCTACTATATACAGCAGTTGTCCAATCAACCATGACGTATAGATCTAGTATTTAGGCTATAGGAGAAACCGAAAAGGCCCCCCTAAATTACTCCTTAAATTACTTTAAAAGGTCTAAACAGCCTGCCTTTAGAGTATAATAGGCGGGTATAAGCGAACGGCTATAGCACTACTTAAGAAGGAAGCTAATATCCCCCCCTATAATTATATATTAAAGCCGCTATAATATAAAGGATGCAAAAGGAGCGCAACTTTAATGTTATAAAGTATATTAAGACACGCCTAAATAAACCATAGAGGGACCCTAGGATGCCCTATAGGAGAGCTAACTAATAACCCCAAAGCAGGGAAGATATTTTAGAGAAATAGGTGGAAGAAGTAGAAGAAGAATAGTGCTGTGTTAGGGCCTGGGCCTATATAGAGGAGGAAGGGAGACGCGTAAGAGACCAGTAAAGATAATAGCAAGAGAGAGAAAGGAGCTAAAGTAGAGCATAAAAAAGTACTAGGAAACTATTTACCGCAATATAATACTGGTTGGACCAATACTGAAGAGGTATATGGGAGTTAAAGGTATAGAGGCTGTCTTAGGCAAGAGGAACCTAGGCCGTAGTATAGTTAATGCTATGGGGGGTAAATACCTAAGGGCTTTAAGAAGGCCTAATAAAGGCAGAAAATATAATAGCAACACTCTTAAGAATAGGAATAATAGGACTAAAAGATTGGCTCTACTGGGTAGGTGTCCTAGTAGGTAGCCCAAGATATAAATATGGCTGGCCAAGACAGACACTAAAATATGTAATACTGTTATGCCCCTTACGCACCAACTAAGAAGTAATGCTTTTAGTAGCTAGCACAGAGGACTATAATACACTGCTCTTAATATAAAAAGGCCTTAAGGCGGTTACCTAGTGGCTTATTAGCTAAAATGTACTAGACCAGTTCTAGGTTGTAAAGGAAATGGTAATAGAAGGCAAAGGGGCGAGTACTAGGCGCCCCCTAATAACTCTACAGTAGTAGAGTTAAGTTTGCAATACTAGCGCGTCCATAGGCTTGTTATGGCAGCAGTGGTTCCCAAGGAGGTTAAAAAGTAAGGTAGTAGAGCACTATAGGTAACTCGCAGGCGCCTCGCAGGCGCTATGTAGGCGAGTCCTAAAAGGCGGGGAAATGGATTACGGGGGTTTCTTATATAGAGTTTTCTCCCCACATGTATATAAGGAGTAGTCCGCGTAGGCCTAATAGGGATCTAAATCGGACGTTAAGCAATAAATTATTATTATTATATTTAAGTATTCCTAGGCTTTACCAATTTCTATAGGCGCTTTATCTATAACTACTTAGATATCACTTAATACATATCTAACTATATTGCTAAAGCTTTTTAAGACCTAGTCTAGAGAGTCAAAAGCTTAAAAGTGGGAAAAAAGAAAACTAAAAAGGGACTAACTAAATAGTATAAACTATAGATATAGCCCAAAAAGGTTTTAGAAGTCTTTTAAAAACTATATATAAAGTTTATAAAAGCTTTACTATTATAGCATTTTAACCTAAATTAGTCACTAATAATAGTTACTAATATATTAAATTTTGTTCTTATTAGTCTCCTACTATAACCTAATAGGTATTTAAACACTACCTAGCTCTACTAGAGACTAGTAGTATTCTATAGTAGAAAATTCTAGGGACCTAAAGTTAGGTATTATACCTATAATAAGGAACTGCTAGCTATAGTTAACTGCTTTAAATAGTGGCGATACTACCTTAAGCACGCGAGCTATACTACTTTATAACTATAAAGGAGCTTATACCTTAATAAGCCAAATAAGCAGAGGAGCTTACGCGATTTAACTTTAAGATTAAATATAATCTAGGGGGAAATAATCTTACTAATAGACCGTTATAACAGCTAGACTATACTAAAGGCTTTAAAACAGGAGAAGGAAAATAGATAATAGATATTGTTGGTTACACAAGGGGATATCACGTAGCTACGGTTCGTAGATAGTATGATGGTTGTTCTTCTTCTTGATAGCAAAGGATTATAAGGATCGCAGTGCCTAAGTAGGGGGCTGATTAGTCACCATAAGGATGACTAATCAAAGACACAACGACGACACGTAACCACGTAACTGCTGTCCTTATATTCTGACACTGGCAGTTCTTTCTTTGTGTGTAGAACCACCAATATATAGGCTTTGTTGATATACTGAAAGTAGATGTCTGAACAAGATTGACGTGATTATGTGGGCTTAGGAAATCTACCAAATCCTACCTATATAATTAGAATAAAATCAATTAAGAATAAAATAAAATTAATCAAGAATATATTAAAAGGAAAAGATTGTAGTGCCTTCTATCTATATATTCTAACACTAGCAGTTCTTTCTTTATGCTTGTGGCGCTGTAGGAAGGCAGCAAGGCAGCAAGGTGTTGGTTTAGCTGGAGGTAAAAGCAGTAGATATTAGTTAGCTGCAGGCGGAGCAGCAAGTAGTCAATTAGCTGCAGGCAGGGCATATCAGTTGCAATAGTTATCGGGTTTATAGCTGCCGCAGATACTGGCAGTTCTTCTTTATGGATTGCCTGTGTGACTATGCCGTTCTAACCGCTCCCCCTATATCTCTCTCTTCACCTATCCTTTATAGTACCCTCTATGAGAACTTCCTGTCTGAATCACGCTGGTAGCCACCTCTGTAGCTGCTTTGGGGGCCGTAGGAGTCTCGGAATCCTCTACGCTGAATCTTCCGAAGCTTGTTGAATGTTTGTGGAGGAATGGGTGACTGTTGCTGCTGATTAAAGATGCTGTTTGTAGATCTGGGCTGCTGTGGAGGCTGCTGCGGAGGCTCTTGTAGAGGCTACTGTGGAGGCTCTTGTAGAGGTTGATGCGGAGATTGCTGCGGAGATTGCTGCGGAGATTGCTACGGAGATTGCTGCGGAGATTGCTGCGGAGGTTGCTGCGGAGGTTCTTGTCGAGCTTGCTGCTGGTGGGTTGGGATATCATTCACAGATCTGGCTTGTTGTGCCAGTTGTCTAGTCGCGGTAGGGGTTAGAGGAAACGTCTCGGCGCTTAAGTTGAACGAGGTTGAGAATCTCTGGTGGGACGGAGCTTGAGGCATGGGTTGAGATACGGCAGCCTGAGGAACTTGAGGCTGAGGAACTTGAGGTGTTTGATAGCCTAAGGTTGTCTGTGGTGGTTCTTGTGGAGCTTGCTGCGGAGGCTGTTGCGGAGGTTGCTGCGGAGGTTGTTGCTATGGAGGTTGCTTTGGAGCTTGTTGCGGAGCTTAATGCGGAGCTTGATGCGGAGCTTGTTGCGGAGCTTAAGGCACGGGTTGAGATACGGCAGCCTGAGGAACTTGAGGTGTTTGATAGCCTAAGGCTGTCTGTAGTGTTGCTTGTGGCTGTCCGTTATTAGGATTCCCTTGAGAGTTAAACTTCTTTTGGTGCTTAATCTCTTGTGGAGTCTATTTGTGCTCTTCTTCTGCGTTAAGGACTTGCTAAATATTATCTCTAATAGTACCCCCGTTTATAGGTACAAACACTCTATTCTCCCGTAGGAAGTCTTGAAAATCCTAAATAATATAAATATTGCCAAGTGCCTAGGTGTCGGCAGTCCATCCTATAAAATCCTCCCTAAAATATTCCCACAGCTGTAAATCGGCGTAGTATCTACTTCGGTAAAATAGAATACGGTGTAGGAGAAAGCCGTTAACTTGTTTTGCGGTATAAGTTATTGTGTTAATGGTAAATTCGTCCTAATCTTTATTGATAAGTTTCGCGTACGCAGCTACCCCTAGTGGTAAGGAGTCTCTCCAGTTATTTAGAATGGCCGTAGCCATGTTTTTGGAGGAAGGGAAGTGTTGTTGGTGTAGGGATTGTCGTTTGGTGTAGGGGTTGTCGTTTAGTATAGGGGTTGTCGTTTGGTGTAGGGGTTGTCGTTTGGTGTAGGGATTGTCGTTTGGTACGCGTTCGTGACGTGTATTTGCGGTTATAGGGCTTAGGACCAGTTCTGGCCTTAAATCGCGAAGACTCGTAAAGCGTGTTGTTCTGCGTGATGGACGCAAGAATCCGTAATCTCAGAAAGGCTTAGGACCAGTTCTGGCCTTTTAGATCCTTAGATTCGTGG
>Ga0307507_10012877_pt1 | contig 10261 bp, 8 predicted proteins | sample 7_EM_MG_FD_207223 | JGI IMG/M metagenome (GOLD analysis project Ga0307507, IMG submission 207223) | Populus trichocarpa ectomycorrhiza microbial communities from riparian zone in the Pacific Northwest, United States - 7_EM | ecosystem: Host-associated > Plants > Roots > Unclassified | place... | reverse complement strand
AGTTTGCTGACATACCACAGTTTTTTGATTCGTAACCATAAAGAACCGGATTTTATTCGGTTCTGAACTGTGGTCTTTTTTACATTCCCTTAACTTAATGACATTGGGATACCGGCCTCGCGCCTAAGGCCATGTGCGCGTATGAGCGAATAGCGCGGCCCGCAGGGAATGCCATAATTGGAATTATTGTTCATCTATAAAATAAATTCATCCTGCTTACATGGCTTTCACCTATCGCTAAATTATTTACCTTTGCCCCTGTGAAATTCCTTTGCTATCTATCTGCCATTATTGTACTGCTGCTTACGGCAAGGCCTTGTTGTGCCGATAATGATTGTAGCATTAAAAACACTGTTGCAAAAAATACTCCGGCCAAATCATCGCCCAAAGAAAAAGATTGCCAGGGTTGTTCGCCATTTTTTGCATGTGGCTCATGTACCGGGTTTACCGTTGCCAAAGCGTTTGATCACAGCCTGTTTTTATTGCCCGAAACGCATGTTAAGCATGTTATTGCTTATCATCGCCCATACCCCGAAGATGTTGCCCTTTCAATTTGGCAACCACCCCAGATAAGTTAATACAACCCAAATTACAGCTCAGCAGCTGGCCATTACTATATACAGTCTATTAGCTTTAAGCCTTGTGCATTCTGCTTTCAGCTCCTACATAACTAATTATCATATTTATGAAAAAAATTATAGTGCTTTTTACAGCACTTTTATATATAGCTACGGCGTATGCCCAGGATACGTTTAAAGCAATTATTAAAGACGCTAAAACTAACGAAACCCTTATTGGTGCAACAGCATTAATACAGGGAATTAATAAAGGGGCTACTACCGATGCAGCCGGTTTAATTACATTAACAAATATACCCGCCGGTAAACAGGTTATCCGCTTTAGTTATATAGGTTATGAAACCCGGCTGGACACTTTAACATTCCCGTTTACACAAACAGAACCAATGACCATCTTGTTACAACCTAAAGGAAAAGGTGATGGCGAGGAGCTGAGCGAGGTTACCGTTTCGTCAACCCGAAGCAGCCGCACCATTGCCAACATTCCTACCCGGGTGGAGGTGATTTCGGGCGAAGAACTGGACGAAAAAGCCAACATGAAGCCTGGCGATATCCGTATGATGCTGGCCGAAAGCACGGGCATCCAAACGCAGCAAACGTCGGCTACCAGCAATAACTCCAGCATCCGCATCCAGGGTCTCGATGGTAAGTACACTCAAATTATACGGGATGGTTTTCCACTGTATTCCGGCTTTTCGGGCGGTTTGGGTTTGCTGCAGATCGCCCCGCTCGATTTGAAACAGGTTGAAGTGATCAAAGGATCGTCTTCCACGCTGTATGGTGGCGGCGCTATTGCAGGGCTGGTTAACTTAATATCTAAAATACCAACCGATCAAAGGCAGCTCAACTTCCTGTTAAACGGCATATCGGCATTGGGTTTGGATGCCAGCGGCTTTTATTCGCAGAAGTTTAAAAAGGTGGGTGCCACCATATTTGCGGCCTATAATCATGGTACAGCTTATGACCCGGCCCATATCGATTTAACTGCCATTCCTAAGTACAACCGTTTTACGCTCAACCCTAAATTGTTTTTTTATCTTGACGATAAAACCACGCTGATAACAGGGATCAACAGCACTATTGAAAACCGCATAGGCGGCGACCTGCATTATATTGAGGGCGACAGCAATGCACAGCACAGTTATTTTGAAAAAAATAAAACAGGCAGGTACAGCACCCAGCTGGAGCTTGACCGCAACTTGAGCGATAAAGAAAAACTGGTGGTTAAAAACAGCGTAAGCTATTTTGACAGAGCTATTGACCTGCCTGGCTACCGGTTCTCGGGCCTGCAGTTTTCTACATATAGCGAGGCCACTTATTCGCGTAAAAGCGAAAGGTCTGATTGGGTTGCCGGGCTAAATTATCTTTCAGAAAAATTTAGCGAAGATCATAACAGCAGTTTCACACTCAGGAATTACAGCTACAATACCATTGGCGGCTTTATACAAAACACCTGGGATGCTACCCAAAAGCTGACGGTTGAAAGTGGCTTGCGTGGCGACTATCACAACAGGTACGGTTTTTTTATCCTGCCGCGAATAACGGCTTTGCTGAAGATCAACTCTCATTTTTCGACGCGTTTAGGAGGCGGTCTTGGTTATAAGGCGCCTACGGTATTTACCGAGGACGCCGAACGCATTCAGTTTAGGAACGTGCTGCCTATTGATGTTAAAAACACCACAGCCGAGCGCTCATACGGGGGCAGCTATGACCTGAATTACGGCACTGGTTTATTTGACGACAAGGTGAGCTTTAGCATCAATCAATTGTTTTTTTATACCCGGATAGAGAAACCTATCCTGCTTGCCTCACTGCCGGACGGTAACTTCCAGTACCAGCAACCCCGCAGCGACCTTAACACAAAGGGATTGGAAACCAACGTGAAATTAACCTATGCCGATTTTAAACTTTTTATAGGCTATACGCTTGCAGATGTAACACAGCATACAGGCGACAATATTTCATTGTACCCTTTAGTATCTAAACAGAGGTTGAATAATGTATTGGTTTATGAGATAGAGAATAAGTTAAAGATAGGATTGGAGGCTTACTATTTTAGTCCGCAACGTTTAAATGATGGCACCACCGGCAGGGGCTACTGGACAACCGGGTTGATGGCCGAGAAGATATGGGAACGTTTTTCGCTATTTATCAATTTTGAAAATCTTACCGATACCCGGCAAACCAAATTCGACGCCATTTATACCGGCAGTATAACCAACCCGGTGTTTAAGGATATTTATGCGCCGTTGGATGGTTTTGTTATAAATGGGGGGATAAAGATTAGATTGTAAGTAGGCGGCGTTAGATTAATTGCCACTAAAGTCAACGGCAATGAGTAATCCGTTGTTTAGATGGCTTCTAAGGTAGCCACTTAAACAACCGGCTTTAGCTTTCTTTTATCTACCGCTTTGGCAAAGTCATCCGTCCGCATAAATTCATAGCCTTTTGATTTTCCCCAATTGATAAAATCTTCCAGCCTGTTTGCAAAAGGCTGGCCCGAGTTTTTAACCACATATTTGGGAAACCCAAACCGGGCATCGTGCAGATTGGTAAATTCCCATGGGTGAAAATACAGGTTGAGGTAGCCGTCTTTTTTATGGGTGATGTCGCTCATCCACTTTAACAGGCCCATGGGCAGGTTATGAAAGCTGAGCCAGAATAACGGGAAACGGATCAACGGCGATACCGATGCCGGTATCTGCAACACATCCTGATCATAAAACCAGCAGCGGGGCTTACCAAAGTTATTGTACCTGCCGGGGATAAATGTGGGGTTGATGGATGAATTGTAGATATAACCAGCTTTAGCTATTTCCCGTTCATCAACCGGCATCATCCTGGCCATACGGAAACCGGTTACCCCGGCCCCGGATATTTCTTCCAGCTTGTTTTTTGACTGCGCCAGGTGCTCGGGCTTAAAATCTGAATGGTAGTAACCATGCGATGCTATTTCATGACCTTCGCTTACAATCTGGCTAATAACCTCCGGTTTATGCACGGCATAATTTGCTGTACAAAAAAAGGTAGCCTTAATTTTTGCCGCTTTTAATATGGCCAAAATAACGTTAGTACCCTGGGTTGATATAGATAGCTGCTCGGCGAATGATATTTGTTTGCCATATTCCAATGGCATGTCAAACTCTTCGATATCAAACCCTAATAAGATCATTATTTACATTTACAAGGTTGGTAGACCTGATGAGATAATTTGGACGTGCTTTTGACTGCATAAATATTTTGCCTACATAAACGCCTATAATGCTTAACACCATCAACTGTAAGCCCCCAAAAAATGCAATAGTAGCTATTATAGAAGCCCATCCGCTAACGGCATAACCTTCGGCAAAGCTAATTAAAACATAAGGGATGTAAAAAATAGTCGTCAGCGAAACCGTTAAGCCAACGCCTGTCATGATATACAAAGGCCTTGCGCTAAAAGCCATGATACTGCCAACGGCCAGCTTTACCAGTTTTATAAATGAATAGCTTACCTCGCCGGTATGCCTTTTTGATGGCGTGTAGGGTATGCCGTATTGTTTAAAGCCGGCCCATTTAATGATGCCCCTTAAAAACAACTCATGTTCATCAATTTGTTTTAATTGCTTTACAACCTTTTCATCCATCAGCCTAAAGTCGGCAGTGCCATCTTCCAGCTTAATATCCGATAGCATGTTTATACCCTTGTAAAAAAGTTTTGAGGTAACTTTCTGGTAAATTTTTGCATGCGGATTTGCGTTTTCGCGGTAGGTATAAACAATGTCATAACCTTCTTCCCAAAACTGTAACATTTTTATTATCAGGCTTGGTGGGTGCTGCATATCTGCATCCATGGTTATAACGGCATTGCCGGTAGCTATGCCAATGCCGGCTTTAAGGGCATTGTCTTTCCCAAAGTTTCTGGAAAGCTCAATGTAAAATACGTTTGGATATACCTCGGCATTGAATTTTATCTCGTTAACAGTGTTGTCGCTGCTGCCGTCGTCAACAAAAATTAACTCGAAATTATAGCCGGTATCGTTTAATGTTTTGGTAAGTGTCTGGATCAGAAACCCCACATTATTCTGCTCGTTATGGCAGGGAATAATCACAGAGAGTTTCTTTTTTAAATCGGAAATCATATTGTTCAATAGGTTTTAAGGTTGCTGCAGGTCAGCTTATACCGTTGAATATTTTATTTTTTATTAAAAAAGTATCCATAAATTGATAGCAATGGCACTTGTTTACTGTTAGGATTCCAGTACACCAGTGCTCCTGCTTTTCTTGAATACGTAGTTTTTTGTATAAATGTAACATTCTCTTTACGAAAAAAATAATTTATGTATCATTTTGATTACAAAACGCATTGTAATAGTCAAATCTGTAAAGATTTTGATTTGTTAACAAAAACTTAACGCATTGTAAAAAACAGACATTTCAATTATAATGCATCGGCTGGTTCTGGCTTTGCAAAAGCACGGGTGAGGGTTTCGTAAATTATTTTCAGCCAGATTATAAAACAGGGCAAGGCCTTTAATTTGTAAGGCAGTATGTATGTTTCGCGGATAGATCGTGGGAAAAGGTCAGATGGCGATAAGGTGGTTAATATGATGGCCAGTACCAGTAAAAATATTTCAAACCCGGTTACCGGCCTGTTTAAATTCATGAACCAGATACCCACCCCTGCAAATGCTATAATATAGGTAGGCGATTCGGATCCGCTGCTGAAAATTACCGCAAAAATTAATGCTGATGATAAAATAAGCAACCTGTAAGGTATCGATTTAAAACAGTTAACCCGCAGGTATGATACCGCGAAAAGCGCCATTGCTGGTATAATTACAACCGTGTTTTTAAGCCCGGGATAGTTTAATATCTTGCGGAAAAACCCCATCACACAAATATCCTGCATAATGGAGCCTTCGTTTTGTAAGTTTTTACCTTTTAAGTCTGCATACCAGTCGTGGTAAGTTTGCACAATAAACGCGGGCGACGAAATGAGCATGGGTAGCACAAACATTACAACCGACCAAAAAATAAAGCTGGCAATGAATTTCAGTTTATTATCTGAAAAGAAGAAGAACGCCAGGCCAACAATGCCGTACAATTTGATAAACGTACCCAACGCAATCATTAGCGCCGCCCAAAAATCCTGCTTTTTGTTGATGAAATTAAAGCTTAAAATAATAAGCCCCGCCACCAGGGGGTTACTTTGCACATTGGCCGACGCTGTCATTAATTCATGAGCGCAAATAAGTAAAACAATCACATATTGATTTTGCTTCAGTGGCAGCAGCTGGATAGCTTTAAATAGCACAAAGGCATTAAACATTATCCAAAGCATAATGCCCACGTAATCGGGGAAAAACGTAAAGGGCGCAAATATGATTGAAAAAATAGGGCCGTAATGATTCAGGTCGTAATAATGTTCTGGGTACGCGGCATACAAGTTTTGCTGGTGCAGCGTATTAAAAAAATTATATTTAAAAATGGTATAATTATTAAAACCCTGGTGGTTCAGGATCTCCTTGAGCACGATGAGGAAACTCAACCCAAACCATGCGCTATATACAAAGGGTTTATTATAAATGAGTTTAGATAGTTTTTGAATCATGAGAGATAAAGCAGGCCTCAAATATAGTAATCAATCAAGAATGTTACATAAATTTTAATTAGTTGATAGTTTAACTTAATCCCTTTTGTGGTTAGCTACTCAAAATCCTTACACGGCAATGAAACAAAAAGCCTGGCAAATGAGTATTTTTACGTCACGTAACAGCCCTTTACTATCTGGCTGTTTATTAATCAAACACAATAATAAAATGCCTTCAAATATTCAAAAAATAACTTTTGGCAATGGATGCTTTTGGTGCACCGAAGCCATTTTTCAATCGCTTAAAGGAGTAATTTCGGTAACATCGGGCTACATGGGTGGCCATGTTGATAATCCTACCTATAAACAAGTTTGCACCGGCACCACGGGTCATGCCGAAGTAATTGAGCTGGAGTATGATGCCGATGTATTACTGTTAGACGAGCTGTTGCTGGTTTTCTTCAAAACCCATAACCCAACAACTCTTAACCGCCAGGGCAATGATGTAGGTACACAATACCGCTCGGCCATATTTTATACAACTCCTGAACAAAGGGACGCAGCCAGGGCCATGATCAGCACCCTAACCAACGAAAAGGTTTTTGATAGCCCGATAGTAACCGAGGTAACGCCGGCCAGTCAGTTTTATAAGGCCGAAGATTATCATCAAAATTATTTTAACGATAACCCGGGCCAGTCATACTGCGCGTTTGTCATTCAGCCAAAACTCAATAAATTTGCTAAAGAGTTTACTGATAAAATTAAGCCGGAACTGTTGTAAAGCTATTTTGGTACTGGGATGTAGGGTTTCGCGGAATTTTAAAACGGGTTGTGATGGTTAATTAAGTTGCTATCATGTGTTTTGGTTCAAATAAATATCGGCTTTGAACGCTGGCGAAGACTCACCCGGTCGAGGCTACGCCCGACCACCCTCTCTTCACCTGCGGTGGAAAGAGGGGCTTGAATGCTCAATATCAATATATTATAGAAAAAATAATAATAAAATTTCAAGCCCCTCTTTCCGGCGAAGCCGAAGAGAGGGTGGCGGGCGTAGCCTCGCCGGGTGAGTATTCTCCGCCGTGCGATATACGTCATCCCCAATCAGAATTTGACAAAATCCAAATCTTAGCACCCAAAAAGCAGCATAACCATCAATGAAAAACACACACCTACTCCCCGTAATCCTATTGTTTACAGCCTGTACCGCAACAAAACCCATCGTTACAAACAGCGCTGCATCCATCACCAATAATGGCAAAGTATGGGGCTCCATTTGGCAGCAAAGGGCGGCAGAGTATAAGGCTTTATGTTTTCAAGCTTATAATATTGCCAGGTTTAGGGTTGATGAAGGTGTGAAAAATCCAGGCAGCAAGCCACTGGCCATTGTTACCGATATTGACGAAACCCTGTTGGATAATAGCCCTTATGATGCAGCTCGTGCCCTGCAAAATAAGGACTATACAGATGCAACCTGGAAGGAGTGGACCGATAAAGCCGTTGCCGACACCGTACCCGGTGCCCCTGCGTTTTTCAAATATGCCGCCTCAAAAGGCGTCACTATTTTTTACATCACCAACCGTAACGAAAATGAGCGGGCAACAACCCTTAAAAACCTGCAGCTATATGGTTTGCCTAACGCCGATGATGCGCACCTGCAACTAAAAACGGGTACATCGAGCAAAGAAGCCCGCAGGTTGAACGTACTAAAAACTCATAACATTCTGCTGCTTTGCGGCGATAACCTGCCCGATTTTAACGTGCTGTATGATAACCACCCGATAGAAGAAAACCGTGTGGCAACCACTCAAAAACTGGCAAAAGAATTTGGCAGCAGGTATATCATCATCCCAAACCCATCCTACGGGGATTTTGAGGGAGCGCTTTTCGGGTTTAATTACAAGCTCACAAACGCGCAAAAGGATTCCATCATCAGGGCTAAAATCAAGGCGGATAAGTAACTTTTTATTCAGCTTTTTTGGCATTTGATATTGATGAATGTGTTTTTTTGACACGGATAGCCTATCTTTAACCATTATTCGCACAAAGAAAGTTGCGTCACAAAAATTGCCTCATTTCCCAAAAGCTGTTTAAATGGTAAAAAAATGGGGGAAAATGTTGGGAAGATGTCAAATATTGCAGCGAACGGTGCAGGAGACATAAATTAATTGCAAATTTGTGGTCTGCATTAATACAGTTAACTCCCTGTTTAACTATGAGCGATAGAACGATACTGGTTTGGTTTAGAAATGACTTGCGGATACATGATAACGAAATTTTGTTAGAAGCTGTGCGCAAGGCTGATAAAGTTCTGCCGGTATATTGTTTTGATCCGTATTATTTTCAGCAAACAGCATCGGGTGCCAGTAAAACAGGCAGTTTCAGGGCCCGGTTTTTATTGGAGGCCGTGGCCGATTTACGTAAAAACCTGCAGGGCTACGGAGCCGAATTGATTATTCGCATAGGTAACCCGGCCGAAATTATACCCCAGCTTGCCGCGCAATACCAGATAAATGAAGTATATCATCACCGGGAGGTAGCCTATGAAGAAACAGCAAAATCGGAAGAGGTTGAAGCTGCCCTTTGGAAACTGCGGCTTAACCTTAAACACTTTATTGGGCATACCATGTACCACAAGGAAGATTTGCCCTTCCCGATAAAAGATATCCCGGATAGTTTTGCCGTATTTAAAAAAAAGGTTGAGCGCGACAGCAACGTGCGCCCATGTGTGGCCACGCCCGAACATATTTATACCCCCGATATTGCCGATGCGGGCGAATTGCCAACCCTACAGCAGTTAGGCTTAAACCAACCAGTTGACGATATGCGGGCTACCAATTATTTTCAGGGTGGCGAAACGGCCGCGCTGGTACAGCTGCACAAATATTTTTCAAAAACAGACCTTGCCGTTAAAGCCAAAGGTAAGGCCGGCATTATTACCAATACTTCAAAATTATCGCCCTGGCTGGCTGTAGGTTGTATTTCGCCAAGGCAGGTTTACTGGGAAATTTTTAAACATAATGATGCCCAAAGCAGTATGCTGAAACTGGAGTTGCTGTGGCGCGATTATTTCAGGTTTATGTTTAAAAAACACGGCCAGAAATTCATCCAGGCAAAGAATACTGAAGGAACAGCTGCCATAAATAACGAAAGTTTTGATAAATGGGCAGCAGGCAAAACCGGCATCCCCTTCATTGATGCCTGTATGCATGAGTTAAACGCTACCGGTTACATTTGTAACCAATGCCGCCAGATAGTGGCCACCTACCTGGTGAACGACCTAAAAGCCGACTGGACTAAAGGCGCTATCTATTTTGAAGAAAAACTGATAGACTACTCGCCTGCAAGCAATTGGGGCAATTGGGCTTTCATCGCCGGGGTAAATGATGCCAAAGTAAGCAAGTACATTATAGCCGCCATCCCGCAAAAAGAGCTGGATACTAAAAGCGATTTTGTGACTACCTGGGAGTCATCACCTGTAGATGAGGCGGGGGATTTGGTAGGGGTGTGAATGAATAATTGATATCAGCTAATATATATATACTATATGTTCAAATTTTTCGGCTATAAGCCAGATTCAATTACTGAAAAGGTCTTTCAATTATCAGCGACAGAATTGACAAATATTGAACTACATAATAAGTTACAAACTTCCGGAAAGTTTGAATTTTTAATTTATTGTGCTTTTTGCATACTACAATCTAACGATTACTCACCTGAAGTTAAATCAAAGTATTTAAGACACTTAGTGAATATACGAAAAGATTATGGAGTTAATTTGTCGAGTGGGGCAACAGTAGATTTTGTCAATAGTCGAATGCGATTTTATTCGACCGAATTGAAAAAAATATTTAATTCCAATAACTATTTAAATGGAAATATATATCATGTTTTTTATGAATCTCCTCTGACAATAACTCCACGCCAAAGTGACAATCTTCCAGAAATAATTAAATTTAGTTCTTATTTTATGACGATAACCAAAAGGGGTGCATTTTAAATTGACGCGGTTAAAGTGTTAACTTTAGTAAAAAAAAGCATCATGGAAAACAAAGTAGGCCAAGAGCAAGTAAGCGCAGGAGCAAGCAATACTATAAGTGATGAAGAATTACGG
>Ga0307507_10012876_pt1 | contig 10262 bp, 9 predicted proteins | sample 7_EM_MG_FD_207223 | JGI IMG/M metagenome (GOLD analysis project Ga0307507, IMG submission 207223) | Populus trichocarpa ectomycorrhiza microbial communities from riparian zone in the Pacific Northwest, United States - 7_EM | ecosystem: Host-associated > Plants > Roots > Unclassified | place... | reverse complement strand
ACTCTGAGTTTTAACCTCCTAGTGCCCCCCTGTTTCTTCTAATTCCTAATCGCTTTATCTTTCTTATGCTCGATTTTTACTTCCATATCCGAGTACAGTATTGTTTCGGACCGCCCAAGGAATAGTCAATTTTGACCAACCAAACCACAGTTTGCCGACTTTTTTTTTCTTCGACAAACCCTTTTTGTGCACACCCGAAAATAAATATCCCATTGAAGCCCCAAATCGTAGCTGGACTAATAAATTGGCGTCTCCAAAATGTCAAGCCGAGTGATGCGATTCTATTTACGGGGGTAAGGGCAGGGGTGTATTTGGCTGGCTGACCTTGAATAACTGTTGCATAACTTCTAACCAGACCATGCATCATAGAAATAGGCTGCAGCATATAGGGCCAGACAGGCACTCGTGAGGACCTGGGGAAGTGTCAAACATTTTATGAGAAGCTTCCAAGGGTGATACCTCATGGTGGAAACAATAATCCCAAGAGCCAGATACCATGCTATATGGGTATGGGGTGGTTTGCCAGGTCATGTACTCGTACTGAGACCGACTGTGTAAAGCGGTCTTCCTTTTTTATAATACTGTATATATAACTATTAATTGTATTGCTCTGCATGGACTCGTTATTGGCTAGGCGATTACTACAGTACCATAACGATATCTGGCTTCAATCCGGCCGGGCAAGTATAGTGGATAAGCATAGCGATCGCCCGCTCATAATCTTGTAAGTATAATTTATACTAGCTATACCAACCTTGCTTCCGCTACTCGCGGCGCCGATTTGCTCCGCCAGTTCTTCTAACTGTATCGCTTATCCTTGGGCTTTTTTCCCAGTGAAATGCATCTGGGGGAAGCAGAGTTGCAACCTTGCTTCGAAAACCTTAAACCTCGAGGGCCCGGACTACTGGGGTGGTCAGTAAAAATTGGAAAACTATTTCTGCTGATCTCATACAATTCTCTACAGAGACACGGGTCATGTTTTCCGATTTTCAGATGACTCCCGGATACATCCATCTCTGTTCTCTCCGTAGACAAATAAGGGCTTGTTTTTACCACAACCACTAAAGAGGGCCTTACCAAAAGGCCCAAAATCGCCCCATGGACCTATGGTTCATGGTGGGGATAACAGCTTTGATAGATTGTATTTGAGAACCCAACCCAAGCCCCTCTGTCCCATACACATATAACACATAGTTTGCTGCTAGTCTTACAGTTTGGGTTTAAGGCGCCCTCGACCACTCACCGCTGCCGCCACTGTGGCTATTCGATATATTTTATTGGCTGGGACACCCGAAGACGTAGGAACTGGCAGAGCAAACCGGCCTCGTACGGAAGCAGTCGAAATTAACAAGATCCACTGCCGCAGCTATATCTCTCCTCGAGGCCCAACAAAATTTCATCCCTTGACCTGTGTGCAGATTTCGGACCTTTTTAGAGCAGTTAATGGGTTTGGTTAGATCTTTAGCAAAGGTAGTGTCTAAAAGGAGCTCTTGCTGTGACCAGACCAGCAAAAAGCATCTATAGGATTGCCACACTTGAACTATTCCTAATCTCAGAATATCATAAAGAGCTAAAAAGCGACATATATAGCCGAATGGATGGATTTATACTACCGGTAGTTATACCAACCTGGCTTCCACTACTTAAAGAAACAAGCAAGAGTAAAAATAAAAACGAAAATAAAAATAAAAACAAAGCAGATAATAAAAATAAAAACCCCTTGCGATCACAGGCGCTCACTCGACCATCCAAGTCCCGGATTAATGCAATTCCACAGCGATCCTCCTAAAACACCCCGCAACTCTAGCAAAACATTCATCATTCCCACCACTCCCAATATGCTTCCTCAAACTCTGAACACAAGCATACCGTAAGAACTCGAATAAACGGTCCTTGTGCTGTGTATAGTATGATAGTCCGAAATTTCCTCCTCCAGAAAAAGGAAATGGGGTCAAAAACACACCAAAAATCTGCCCCCTGAGACCAAAAAAAAAGAAAGAAAAAAACCAGACCTTACTAAGAGAGGCAAGCCAACGTCCTAGCACAAGGACCGTTTATTCGAGTTCTTACGGTATATAGCCGCACAAACCCAAGTCAAAATCTCCTTCCGCCGAGCCGGTGATGGCTAAACCCCTCAGTAATAGCCCCCACCTGATGGATACTGGGATCGATATTGATTGCCGTGGCTAGACTCCCTAGCCCTAAAGCTCTCCTCCCTCTCGGCGCGATGGCGGGCAAGGGTCACAGCCTCATCTTCCTGGGCGCGGCTCCTAGAACCTAAAGGATTCCCCATGTTGGGAACAAACATGCTGCTATTTTGATTCCCAAAATTCCGCCCCCTGTCTTCTGCAAAGTGATTTTGGTTCGACGCGCCGTAATGGTCCCTCTCGGTATTGTGTAAACGTGCACCCTGGGTGCTGAGATTATTGGGTATCCCCAAGCTACTTACTTCCGCACCTTGGGCGGCATTCAACGCACTTCTGGTGTCTCTCACGGATGGATCCCTGGCAAACCTAATTTGAGACCTGACCTCAAAATTCTCCTCCTCTTCGCTATCATATCCTTGAGATCTTTGGCTACCATAGCCCCTAGATTGCTCCTGATACTGCTGTTGCTGCGAGCGCATGTAATTGGGATCCGCGGGGCCATGGTGAGAGTAGGAGTTTTGGGAGGTGTAAGAAGAACCTCCGTATCCAGGGTTATAGCTGCCGTGTTGAGTATGGGAATTCCCGGCGGCGTAGCCGCTGTAGGAGCCCGAAGGCTGATCTTGTGCGGCCCAATCACCAGAGAGATAGTCGTCTGAAGCTCGATTGTGTCTGTGGGAGCGGCGCGACCATGACATGTTGGAGGAACGAGTTTTCTTTTTTTTCTTGCGAGTATGGGGCTGGTGTGGTTTTCGATCAATGGATATTCTGAGTGAGGCAGATGGAGAAGTGCCTTTCCGGAGAGGGAATATGGTCAGTATTTAAAGAAGCCGAAGCAGGGGAGACCTGACGCCAGAGGCGCCCAGTGCTCTATACTAAGCTACTTAGATGATGGGTATGGGTTACATTGGAGAACTCACGCCCTTGGTTCGCCCTGCAAAAGCCATCTTTTCAGTAAGGGTAGCCGCGCGCCGGGGGCGGCTGTGCGGAACCAGGAGAATGTGTTGGTTACTATGCAAGGGGTGGGCATATAACAATCTCATACTTCAGGGTCTCACCGGTTTTTAAAGATTTTGGCTGATAAACCACTTTGGTGTGTTCGCGGAGACTTGATGCCGGCTCCCCGTAAGTTAGGTGGGACGACCAAATTATCACCTTAGAGCCTTGTATGATAGCAGTAGCACGTACAGCTGGCATAGAAATTACAATAGTGCTCGGCGATTTTTAAAGTAATCGGAACGTGAGTTACCTGACTGAAGGAGTGGGGGATATGGCTATTTCCACAAAACTAGGTACCTGCGGAGGCGTCGGTTGCACTAGACTCGGATGACTTACTTTTTTCATTTCCAGATACTTAAGAAAAGTCGCCTTGTACTGGCACTCTACCAAGTATTAGACCGCGAAGTGGAGCAAGTTTTTCTCGGAAATCTTTGCTGTTGAGGCCTGTTTGCTACAGTACTGGTGCCACATTTGGTGATGGTGGGAGGTTTCAAGCGCCTAGTATTGTGTCACAAAATAATCCTTTCAACCGCCGGTTCCTAAGCGCGCCCTCTGAATTTCTGTTCTGCTTGTCCTAGCGGGTATTCGAGTAAATTGGGGCACTTGATTAGCTCCATAACCTAGACTCCTAGGAGCGACAAGGCCTGAATTAGAACTATTGAGACTTGCGCTGCGGGCGCTTAAACTTCACACTTTGTGGCTTTGGCCAGAAACGGTCCACACAATTCTGAATTAGCATAAAAATGTTTCTTTCTGTCTGTCTAGACTATTCACTGATTGCCGGCAGGCAGTCATCCTTTCGTCTGTGCCGAACTTCACTCACTTTTAGCGCAGCGATAGGCAAGACCATTACCTTGATTACCGTAGCTCGAATATCGCCCATCAAAGGAGTGGGCTCATCCATGGAGAGCCAGCCTAGTCAATCAAAGATCTTGACCTTCCCCTAGCTCAATATGAACCACAATTTATCCCTTTAAGAGTTAGGAGATGGAACAAAACCAGTGCCTGAAAACAGCTTAAGGGATGGCATTTTCGGTTGGTGATACCTTAGCTACAAAAATCTAAACTCCTTTTATTTACAACCTGTTACACTTTTTTCTGACAATTGCTGATCCGGAATCCTTTCTTGTAATAGTTTGTAGCTTGGGGCTGTCAAATCCAGCACCGAAGGAAGGGATAGAACTACTAGGAAATGACAGGATTATGTAAATTTGCTTCTTATAGACACGGAGGTTAGAGTTTCATTTTGTGATTATATCATATCATAGCACTAATACCAAACCCACCACTTCTATTCCCCATGATAAACGAGCTCCTTTTCTCCAATTTTCCGGAGTGGGTGCTATAAGCCTGGATTGGCGGTGCTCCCTTTAGTCAATAATAAAAGAATATTGAATTCTGGACCCCGCTTTTCGCCTACCTAGGAGGCACGTATGGGATCCTAAGTCTGCTGTCGAACAACACAAGACCCGCCGAATACGCAAGCAAGCAATATCCGAGTCGTTATATACTTGGATAGTACGGCGGAGGATACGTCGACTGGCATCCTGCTATCGCACGAACGCACCGGTATTAGAACCACTCTGTTGTCCGAGCCGAAAAGCGCAAGACCTGCTGTATTCGAGTATGATGCTACAATGGGGGATATAATTTTAGAATAAGGGCTGGTTTCATTGGCATGAAACTGGGCGGATTTATGAAAGTTTTCTTTTCAGAACCTTTGACAAGTGTCATACTTGCACGGGCAGTATTATCATAATGTTTTTGCTTTGGGTTTTTGTCTGCCATGGGATCCTTCCCGCATGCAACGGTTATATGTACCTTAGGAAATGCTTCCCATGTACCTAAAACCATATCATACCACGGATTTAACAAAAAAATAAAACGTGGGCCAGGATAAACCGCTTTCTCGGCAGTCTCTACTAGCGCGGCCGAGTCGGACGCTACATGGGAACTGCTACGTATAAAGTACCTTAGTCCAACTTCAGCTTTACCGCGCGAGTATTAGCGCAGCCTAATCTAACGGCTATACGAGAATTGTCACCTTTAACTTTGCCGCACAAGCACAGTTCTGTATGGGAATTTCCACCTTAGGCGCCTAACCTCAACTCCGGAGGCGCTTTTTTGTAAGTGTGTCAGTAGCTTATCCCTTCGTCTGTATTTGTCGCTTTTTAGTTCCCTAGAATATTCCGAGATTGGGAATAGCTCAAGTGTCGCAACCCCGGAGATGTTTTCTACTAGTCAGGTCAGAACGAGATCTCTATGAGCAGACTGCCTTTAGTAAAGATCTAAGGTTAACCTATACTATTAACCGTGCTAAAAAGCTGCGAAATTTGCATTCGGTCTCCTGTGAGTTACGGGGAAAGGGTTGCCTGTTGGGTCGTCCACGTGACAGGCTGACGCATAGCCTTTCTAGCAGTTCAGCAGATGAGCCATCCTTCGGAGAGCAGTGAACTCAAACTTCCAACTAACCCTCGTCCCCCTCGCTATCCACCAGCTTCTCCGACATCAACAACCTCGAGTCTTGTTATTCCCGCAGAAAGAACTATTTAATCACTAGCGATGAAAATCTACTACATCGGCGTACGTGCGCCTCCCGACCGAGCAAATAAATGAGTAAGGCCCTGTTTGGTTGCGATGGTTCCGCTCCGTTGTCCTATACAAATGACCGTTTCAAAAAGGAGAGAAGGCCATTTTCACAGCAGAGACGGTTGCCCAACGAAACGGAACCATCGCAACGAAACAGGGCCTAAACAAAAAAGCTCCAGCTAACCAAACCCCTAGGTAATCCGCAATGCACCTAAGCCGGCCTATGAGCTGGTATCGGTGAAGGAGCTTAGTTCATTTTCCTTCTTCCAGCGATCTACCGTCTCCGAATTTCTAACGATGTTCTCCGGTACCGTCGCGGAACGTACCGGGCCTGCTTCCCGTCAGGATATCGAGGAACAATGTACGGTTCAAGCTTTCTTGTGCTCATAAGCTTCCACCGGGGCTCGCTGACTGGGCAACAGCATATACTTTCCATGCATACGGCCGTTCAGAAGGGATAGCTGCCGTGATTATCTCTGACCATGAGTATCCGAAGCTCGTCGCACACAAGCTTCTATCTCAGGTCGTCGACGACTTTATCACATTGCATCCTCGCTCCAAGTGGGCAGAGGGTGCCCCTCAGCTGGAATTACCAGTTCTTGGAGAATATATCGTCAAGTACCAAGATCCTAAGCAGGCGGATAGCATTATGAGAATTCAGCAGGAACTTGACGAAACGAAGATTGTGCTACATAAGACGATTGAGAGTGTTTTGGAACGTGGGGAGAAGATCGACAGCTTGGTACAAAGAAGCGAGGGGCTAAGTTCTGCCTCTAAAATGTTCTACACACAGGTATAATCGTCCCATATTTGCAAAGAATTAAAGGTGAGCACTAATCGATGTCATGGGGAGATGTAGGCCAAGAAGCAAAACTCTTGCTGTATTATTGCTTAGATTACGCTATTGTTGCTCTTTTTTCTCTTTTTTTTTTTTGCCCGCGGTGTATCGAAGACAATAATTTGTATGGTGCCGGTCAACCAAAACCTACCCTCTGCCCAAAGTTCTTGGAAAATCCCGGCATGCTGAATTACCGGCATTCGAGAAAAAACACTACAAATGATCCCTTCGGTAATTTTGCAAAGAATCTCTTTTCAAAGTCTCTAATGGCTTTTATCTTATTCTCATTTCATTGACGAGTTCAAAATCAATGACTCGAATCATGTGCAGTGGGCTGTTTGATAAAGATGCGCAACATCCTCAATTCTGACTCCAACCACGACTTCCTGCCGGGCCTTAGGTGAAAGCAAAAGTCATAGACGGGTTCTAATTTACTATTCAAATAATCCCACTAGAGGAAATTGTATTATACCTTCTCCAGAAGAGTCTATTCCCAATTTAGAAACTCTCCGGAACTGCATGACAGATGAGATGGGCAAACAGTCTTCCTCTGTGCTCTCTCTTGTGCTCAAGTGCCGTAAAAACTCGTGCTATCCACTATCTCCGCCAGGCGTTTAAATCTCCGTGCCCAGAGACAAAAAGCCCTAAGAAATGGTGATTTCCTCACACTGTCAAGCCCAAGCATGCTGAGTGTGTCGAATCTCATTGACTGGTATCAGCAATTCTGTTAACCTGTCAAATTAAACCTATAAGTTAGTGGGCTGATGCAGGGATCGACGAAGATTAGAAGCCAGGCGGAGATAGTGGATAACACGAGTTTTTACGGTATGGTTCCAGACGTCTATACTGTACACCAAAGAGTTTGTAACGGGGGACGGCTTGGCATGAAAAATGATGGACTCTGGTTCAATCCATGATCAAATAATAGTTTTTATAAAATGCTGAGCCACAGCATATGTAATCTTTGGAGTTTGGATAAATCACCATGATAATAATGTAAAATAAGTAAGAAGAAGGCTTTGAATTGTATAGTATAATATTTAATAAGAATTAAAATCTCAAAATCACATGCTAAGAGTGTTAAATATAATATTTCTCACATGAACCACCACCTTTTATAATATCCATCGACTTTCAATTCTCAAATCCCCATGGATAATCCGAATATAACACCAAAACAAAAAGCTGGGAGGCCACGTATGGCAAATCCGCAGTCTGAGTCTGCACTCCGTGTGCGTGCATGTCGAGAGCGACAAAAACAAGCCAAATTGGCCACTAGTGAGCAGGCAACCGGCAATGCTTCATCCAATGAATCAAAGTAGGTCTCATACTCAGTGCATTTCATTAATATCATCTTTGTAGTTTTAGCAGCTGATCAATATATTCTAGTCCCTCCGCAAGTGTTGTAAATCCCAGCACTCTACGTTCACAGCAATGGCGTCAGAGAAAGCAGGCCCATAAGGGACTTCCCAGTATCGATACTAGCCCCATGCCTATTGCGCCTATAGCAGATCCCAGTTCCTCAGCTGTTGAAGAAGCAAGTTTCACGCCCTTATTGGATAACGACCAAGATGCTACTCTCTTTTCCATCAGTATGTTGAAATGGCCTCGTCGCCATGGCCCACGTGGAATTACCTCATCCGAACGCCTCAATACTTTGCGTAAAGCAATTCATGATATCAAAAAGATGACCACTCCTCGAGCTGCGTTGAAATCCCAGTCTATCACGGGGCCATTATTCCAGCAATACTACAATGTTCTCTGCTTTCTAAAGCTTCAGGCATTTCAAGAAAAGCAAGCTCTTCTTCGTCCCAATATGTGTCTCTTGAGATCCCGCAAGACACTAGCGAAGCAAGTTGCAGATGGCAGTCAGTCTGGTCAACGAGTTTGGCGACGAATTCTAAGAAACGAAGTCTCTTGGATTCAATTTCGCAAGATTAAAGCAATCAGTCAAGGGCAGCATCAGAAAATTGCTAGCATGTTTAATGATGAAAGTACTTGGTTAGCTGTTAGAGAGTATATTTCATCATCTGGTCAAAGTAAGTTTATTAATTCTTTCTTATTTCACTTTGAGTTTTTATCATAATGGAGTTCAGAGTATAAATACGAAACTTATTATTTAAGAAGAGGGATGGATAGCTAACTTGAATGTAATAGACATCGATGCCTATCGAATGGCCCAAGTTATCAAGCAGTCTTGGGCTGAAGCTGAAGACCTTGTGATTGGGAGTAGTAGTAGAAGTAGTATCCAGCAAATTGAAAAGGCGATAACAGGACGTACAGCATCTCGCTGGCTGTTAAAGCTTGGATTTAAATGGAAGGAGGTTAAGAAAGGTGTGTACAATGATGGGCATGAAAGGGATGATGTGGTTGGATATCGAAAGGAGGTATTTTTACCATTTTTGAAGTCTGTTGAGTCCAGACTTATGGAATGGGATGAGAATCTTATTCCAATTCCTACTCAACTTGTTTTAGATGGTGACATTGAGGCCTTGATTATTGTGACTCATGACAAATATACCTTCAATGCCAATGATGGCAAAAGGTTTGTTTGGACTCATGAAGAACATAATCCTATTCGAAAGAAGGGAAGAGGGCAGGGCCTCCATGTCTCAGAACTCTTAACTCCCATTGGTAGACTTGGTGGAGGTAAGGCTTGTGAGATCTTGAAGTGTGGAGGAGATGTATGGTGGGATGGAGCTAAGCTCCTTGAGCAGGTATTAACAAAGGCAATTCCTGCTTTTGAAGAGGGGTTCCCTGGATGTCAGGTACTTTTCATGTTTGATAATGCAAAGAGTCATATCAAGTATGTGGAGGATGCTTTGAGAGTATCAAAAATGAATCTTGAGGATGGAGGCAAGAATGCTAGACCAATGCGTGCAACATTTGTTGCTGACATTACCCATCCTGAAGGTGGATGGCTACAGAGTCTGGTCAGAGAGGATGGGACACCCAAAGGCCTACGCACTGTATTATCAGAGCGTAATCTTTGGCCTACTACTTGTCGTAGGTTCCTCACACAATGTAGTATAAAAACCTCCTCTGGTAAGTCAAAACCAAATCCCGACTGTCTTAAAGGTGGTCACTGCTGTGCCTGGGGATTGCTAGCATTACAGTTGGACTTTGAGGCTCAGAAAGGAGAACAACAAGAGACTATTGAGAAAGCTGGACACTTAGTACTATTCTATCCACCATTCCACTGTGAGATAAACTTTATAGAGTACTTCTGGGAGGCAGCTAAAAGGTACACATGTGAACATTGTGAGTATGATTTTCCTTCTTTGAAGCGCTTAGTTCCCAAAGCTATGGAACAAATTCCAAATCAGGTAATTTGGAAGTATGCCAATCGAGCAAAGCGCATTATTAAGGCTTATGATACTGGGGCTATTTATGGGTCAGAAAGCTATAAGTCAATTGTCTCTACTAAGTATAAATCTCATCGTAGAGTCTCCAATGTCTAGTTGTATCCTAGTTGTACTTTTCTAGCTGTTTTAAACTTGATGTTATATACTCTACCTATGATTGATTCTTTAAATTTGCTATTATGCTTATTTCTGTGTACTCTCTCAGACAAATACATAGCATTTTTCTCAGGTACAATATCATATAATATGATATTTTGTGATTCATAAAATATGTGGCTTGAGAATTCAAAAATTACTATGATTGAAATGGGAATTGAACTCATGCAT
>Ga0307507_10012875_pt1 | contig 10262 bp, 7 predicted proteins | sample 7_EM_MG_FD_207223 | JGI IMG/M metagenome (GOLD analysis project Ga0307507, IMG submission 207223) | Populus trichocarpa ectomycorrhiza microbial communities from riparian zone in the Pacific Northwest, United States - 7_EM | ecosystem: Host-associated > Plants > Roots > Unclassified | place... | reverse complement strand
CGAGGCCGACATGCGCGGCAGGCAGGCCAGGATCAGCCCGCGCAGGTCGGCGAACCGGGCCGCCACGTGCGCAGCCAAGCCGGCCGGGTCGACGGCACTCCACTCGCGGGGCAGGAAGTACCCATCGTCCAGCAGGCAAGTCACGACGTCGGGGGCGCCGTCGATCTCGCCGGCGGCCAGTGACAGGTCGAATGTGCCGTAGGCACCGAGGAGGAGGGTGGGCTGGGTGCCGGTGGCGATCAGGGCGGCGCGCAGCAAGGGCTCGAACGGGCCGATCGTGCAGGTGGCCAGCACGGCTACCCGGATCGGCCGCAGGTCCGGCCCGACCGGCGGGAGATCGGCGAGAATGTGGCCTGCCCGGCGGACCGTTGCCGGGTCCTCGAGTTCGGCGAGCCGCCGTCGCACGGCCGGCGCCGGCGCGGAGCGGCCGGTCACCGCGGCCCGCAGGCTGCCGAGCAGTTCTGTGAAATCGTTCATCGACTCTGCCTAAACTCGGACGAGTGTGCAGTACCAGCGCATACCGACGGAGATACCGGCCAACGCGACAAGATCTCCCGAATTCAGCTCGCCGTGGTCGAGGTATGTCCCCAGCGCGATCAGCTGGTCGGCCGCTCCCATGTGACCGTGCTTGATCGCGAGATCGTGGTTGGTTCGGGCCAGTGGAATATCGATCAATGAGGCAAGCTCGGCGATGCCGTCGGGATCATTGATGTAGATGAACCGGGCGAGATCGGCGCGCCGAACGCCTGCCCGTCGACAAGTTCGATCAATCACCTCGATGACCCGCGAGTTGAGCTGGTTGCTGAATGCTTCAAGCTGTCGGGGGTCCTTCTGGAAATGGGCCTGCACGCGTTCGGTTCCACTCGGCGCGGTCGCGCTCGACCAGCCGGGCGGCGGTACCGGCGTGACACTGCCGCCGACGTCGGTGCGGAACCAGTCGCAGAACTCGGAATCAGTGAACTGTTCGGTGGCCAGCCACTGGGTGCGGTCGTGGCCGCGGCGCAGCACCACGGCTACCGCGCCATCGCTGTGCACCGCGTTGTTGACGTTCATCCGGTTGCGGTGGAACTCGCTGACCCGGTTGACGGCGGTGAACAGCACCGTGTCGAGCTCTGGCTGCAGCAGCAGCTGCCCGGCGACGGCACCGAGGCCGGTCACCCCGCAGGCGCAGCCTTCGGTCAGCAGCATCGTCTGCCGCTCCCGGATCTTCAGCTCCCTGGCCAGCGCGGCGGAGGAGTCCCAGTACGGGTACTCCGCCAGCTCCGAGTTGGCCAGCACCACCAGGTCGACGTCCGCCGGGTCCAGCTCGACCCTGGCCAGCGCATCGCGGGCCGCCTCGGCCGCCAGCGCGGTCGAGGTCACCTCGTTCTCAGCACGGTGGAAGGTCTGATAGCCCCATCGGACGATGCGCTCCGGGTCGGCGACGTAGGTGCCGGCGGTGCGCTTGACGTCCTGGTCATCGCCGAATGCGTAACCGAACCCGGCGATGCCGAATTCAGCAGGCGGTCCTGCCATTGTTTCTCCTCTTGTCGAGCTGTTCGGCGGCATGCGTTTCTTGCCGATCGACCTGGATCGGCGAATCAGAAAATCATGACCCAATTCCGGTGGCGGCTGGATTCGAGCCGGTCGGGCTCTGTTCAAAGCCCGGCAGGCCTCCATGGACAATGCCGGTCACTTGCCGAGGTCCGGTCCGCCGGAATTTTCGAACAGTGCTCGGCCCCCTCAGAGTTGTTGTGCAGGAATACTGCCGCACGGTTCGTGTGTCGACAACCGTTCGAAAGATGCTCGATGTTCAACTGAGTATCCGTGCTCGGTTGAACACGTTGTCGTATTCACCTCGCGACGTGGAGCTACGACTTCTACGAGCCGACTCGCTGTTCCAGTTGCCGCGCGAACTCGATCCACTCGTTGGCACACCGGCGAGCCAGTGCGGAGAGGATGTACACGCTGTGTGGTGGGACCGTGTCGATCAGTTCGCGCCACTCCTCCTCGGCGATCACCCGGTGGACGAGCCAGCGCAGTGTCCGGGCGCCGGTCTGGGCGAAGCGCAGGGATGGATCGCGCTCCAGGTTCCGGAGGACGGCGTTGCGCTCCTGTACCGAGAGACGCTCGGAGGAGTCGTGAGCGGACGACGGGTCGGTGTCGCGGCGTTCGGTCCGGCTGTCCCGGCCGGTACGTGGCCGGCGTGGCGGCACTGGATCCTCGCCGCGCTGGATCCGCTCGCGCACATCACGCACGGTGGCCGGGGCGATTCCCGCCGCGCGTGCGATCGCGCGTAGCGATGCGTCCGGAAAGGCCGCGATCAGCTGGCTCGCGACGCGGCGCCCGTCGGTGCTGTCCAGGGGGCGGACCCGGCCGTCGCGACCAAGCCGGGCTGTCCCTTGCGGAAGCCCTTCGATGCCGCCGCGGACCGCGGCAACGGTACGGGGGCCGAGCCCGGCGGCCGCGGCGATGGCGCGATCGGACCAGTTCGGATGGGAGATGACGATGCGGGCGACCGCGGCCTCCCGGTCCGCGTAGGACAGCGGCAGGCCGTGCGCGACGTTGGCCTTGACCGCCAGCACGAACGCGTCTTCCTCGCTGCCGTCGAAGAAGACGACGTCGATGGTCTCCTGGCCACGCAGCCGGGCCGCGCCGAGCCGGTGCATGCCGTCGATGATCCGCATGGTCGACCGGTGCACGAGGATCGGCGGCAGTGCGCGGTCCGGTTCGGCCAGTACCCGGATGTGCTCGGCGTCCTCACCGATCAGGCGCGGTGAGTCCGCCGGTCGTAACGCGGCTACCGGAACGGTGTAGGTGACCTGGTCCGCCTTCGGATATTCGGTCGACGGCGACGATTCGTCGTGGTCGTTTGGATCAGCCTGGTGCCCCTCGCTGAGGCCGTGGTCAGCTTGCCCGGTCAATGGGCACCCCCCGTCGGGTTGTGGATGGCAAACCTGAGATTTACGCTGAATGAGTCCTGGCGCCTGCACCGATTACCGACTACTGACTCTCGGCTGATTTCGGGTGTCGCCTCAGACCTGAATTCCGATTCGCGTGGCCGTGCGCGGATTCACACCCGCAGCCGACTGTGTCCCCCATTAAATGCCCCCATTGAAATCCGGCGTCGTTCAACTCATGAACGACACCGTTGCGCTCCCCGCTCTCCTGGTCATAGGGTAACGTCGCCCGACCGTGAACCAGGTGCTCAAGTGAGTTCCCCGGCTCCGGCCGGACCCTTTTCGCGGCTTGCCACATCATGGGCTTGGCCGGACGATCGGCGATCGTGCCAGGTCGGCGTCCGGCGCGGAACTATCGGGCAGAACCTCGGGCAGTCCGCAGTGCCCGTTCAACTGGTTCGCCGGATCAGTTGAGCTTCGCGTGCGCTATTTGGCGGCGGGGGATTGTCTATTCGGAGGCCGCATGAGCTGTTCGGCGGCCGGGATGCAGCTATTTGGAGGGCTCGAGCAATGCCCAGTCTTACGCATGCCGAAGCGATGGAGCGCGGCACATCGCTGCGAGTCCGCTCGTATCAGGTAGACATTGATCTGACGACCGGCAATGAAATATTCCGATCAACGACGAGAATCGTCTTCGACGCGAGCTCCGGGGCTGACGGCACATTCCTCGACGTGCGCCCTCGCGTGTTGCACTCGGTGACCCTGAACGGCCGGGAACTGGACGTGGCCGCTCTCCGCGACGGACGTCTCACCCTCACCGATCTGGCCGAGGAGAACGAGATCGTCGTAGTCGCCGACATGGCCTACTCACGGGCGTGTGAAGGCCTGCACCGGTACACCGACCCCGCCGACGGCCGGGTCTACCTGTACGCCTTCGTGTACATCGACAACGCGCCACGGATCTTCGCCTGCTTCGACCAGCCTGACCTCAAGGCGCCGTTCACCTTCACCGTCACGGTCCCCGACGACGACTGGCAGGTGCTCGGCAACGCGCCGGCGACCCGGCTCGGCGGGGGGCGTTGGCAGCTCGCCGAGACCGCGCCACTGGCGACCTACCTGACCACGCTGGTCGCCGGCCCGTACGAGTCCTTCCACACCGAGCACGGCGGAGTGCCGCTCGGCCTGCACTGCCGGGCCTCGTTGGCCGAGGGGCTCAGGGACGACATCGACGAGGTCTTCGAGATCACCGGGCAGTGCCTCGACGAGTACCAGCGACTGTTCGGTGTGCCCTATCCGTTCGACAAGTTCGACCAGGTTTTCGTCCCGGAGTTCAGCGTGCTCTCGCTCGATCACCCCGGTTGCGTGCTGCTGCGTGAGCTGTACCTGTTCGGTTCCGCCGTGCCAGGGAGCGAGCGGGAGACCCGGGCGGTGGTCATCGCGCACGGCCTGTCCCTGATGTGGCTGGCCGGCCTGGTCACCAGCACCTGGTGGGACGACCTGTGGCTCGGTCAGGCCTTCGCCGACTACATGGCCCACCGGGTCACCAGCGACGTGACGAGGTTCTCCGGACCGTTGACCACATTCGCTGTCCGGCGCAAGGCCCAGGCCTACGTCGCCGACCAGCGGCCGTCGACCCACCCGGTGAGCCTGGCCGGACCGGACGTGCGGACGGTGCTGCTCGAGCTGGACCGGATCTCCTACTTCAAGGGCTCCTCGGTGTTGCGGCAGCTGGCCGCCCGGGTCGGCACCCCGGCGCTGCGCGCGGGCCTGCGTACCTACTTCACGCGCCACGCGTACGGCACGGCAACGTTCGCCGACTTCCTCGCCGCATTGAGCGAGGCCACCGGAACCGACCTGACCGAGTGGGCCCGCGTGTGGTTCACCACCTGCGACGTCACCATGTTGACACCGGAGATCACGGTGACGGACGGGGTGATCTCGGCGGCCGCCGTGCGCCAGGACGCCCCTGCCGCCCACCCGATGCCGCGGCCGCACACACTCGACGTGGGCCTCTACGGCGACGAGCCGGCCACGGTGCGGGTCACGATCGACGGCGCTCGGGCCGAACTGCCGCAGCTGGCAGGCCTGCGGGCGCCGAGGTTCGTGCTGCTCAACGACGGCGACCTGACCTACGCGAAGGTCCGCTTCGATGCCCGCTCCCTGGCCGCGCTCCCCGAGTTTCTTCCCCGGCTGTCCCCGGTCAACCGCGCCATGGTGTGGTGCGCGTCGCTGCTGGCGGTGCAGGACGGCGCCTACCCCGCCGCCGACTACCTCGACCTGGTGACGGGGATGCTCGCCGTGGAGTCGGAGCCGTCCATCGTCGTCGAGGTGCTCGAGCAGGCTCGCATCGACGTGGCCGACCGCTTCCTGCACCCGGCGCTGCGACCCGCCGCGCTCACCAAGATCGCCGGCGGTATTCGCGACCGCATGGCCGATGTCGCGCCGAGCGATGAGATCTGGCTGTGCCTGTGCCGAGGCCTCATCGAGTTCAGCGCGGATGTCGACGAGCTGCGCGGCTGGCTCGACGGCACCCGGCTGCCGGCCGGACTCGTGCTCGACGCGGATCTGGCCTGGCGGACCAGGTACCGGCTCGCCGTCCTCGGCGGGCTCGCCGAGGACGAGATCACCGCTGCCCACGAGGCGGACCCCAGCACCCGTGGCGCGCTGTTCGCGGCGAAGTGCAGTGCGGCCAGGCCGGATCCGGCGGGCAAGAGCGCGACCTGGGACGCGATCGTCGGCGACATCGGCGCGTCCAGCTACGGGCTCTGGGCGCTGGCCGAGGGTTTCTGGCAACCGGAACAGGCCGAGCTGACCGCCGGCTACGTGCCGCGGTTCTTCGCCGAGATGCCCCTGGTCGCGACAACGCGCGGTGACCTCGTACTGGACGTGCTGGTCCGCTTCCTTTACCCGCGTTACGCGGCCTCGCAGGAGACCCTGCGACTGGCCGACGAGCTGCTGGCGCGTGCCGACGTCGAACTGCCGCTGCGCAGGCGGGTCGCGGACTTCACCGACGACCTGCGACGGGCGGCGGCCGCCCAGGCCGCCGGCACCGACTGAGTCGGCGGGAAGAAGTCCTCGTGCGGGTGGGAATTGTCGGTGCCGGCGTCGCGGGCACGCTGCTCGCCTGGCGGCTGTGCCAGGCGGCGCCGCGGATCGCGGTCGACGTGTACACCGCTGGGTCGGCCGACGGCGACGCGACCAGTGCGTCCGGCGGGCTGGTGCGCGGCTTCGAGCGGGTCCTGCCGGTGGGCCGGCTGGCCGCGTGCAGTCTCGCGGAACTGCGCGGCGACCCGGCGCTGCGAGCGGCATCGGCGTACCGGGAGGTCGGATCGGTGTACCTGCTGCCATCCGGAGCCGAGGTGACCGAGCAGGTCCGGGCGCTCGAGGAGGTGCTGCCCGGTTCGGCGACGCTGCTCACCGAGGCAGAGCTGGCCGACCGGTATCCCTTCCGCGGCCTGCCCCCCGGAGTGACCGCGGTGGTCGAACGGAATGCGGGCTTCCTGTCGCCGTCCCGGTTGCGGAGCGCCGTGCTGGCCTGGCTGGCCGACCGCGGCGCGACGGTCCGGCGGGTGCCGGTGGTGACCGTGGACCTGGCCCCGGCCCCGGCCCTTCGGCTGGCCGACGGCACGGCCATGGGATACGACGCGATCGTGCTGGCCGCCGGCCCGTGGACACCGGCCTTGCTGGCGGCGAGCGGGCTGGCTACCGGCGGGCTGCGCGTCAAACAGATCCAGTACACCGTGTACGAGGGGCGGCCCGCCCGGCTCGGCGCGTTCGTCTGGGAGGGCACCGGCATGTGGGGCCGCCCGGCCGGCGATGCGGGGTTCCTGCTCGGCCTGCCGGGTGACCGGTGGGACGTCGACCCGTCCGACCAGCGACCGGACGCCGCGCTCGTCGAGCAGGTCGCGGCCGAGGCCCGTGGCCTGCTCGGCTACCCACCGGCCGCCCACTGTCTACATCGGACCACGGCGTCGCCCGACTGCTATCACGATCCGCCGGGCCTCGAACTGCGCGAGGTCGGGGCCGGGGTGTTCACCTTCACCGGCGGCTCGGGCGGCGCGGTCAAGGTCGTGCTCGCGGCGAGCCGGGTGGCCGCGACCACCTTGGCTCGTTGACGGCACTGGCCTGGCCACGCTCGACCGTGGCCGCTGCTCGACCAGGGTCGGGAAGAGGACCATGCCGCTCACTGTCCATTGAGGACATGATGGAGCGAAGGGGCCCTTGGGTGCGTTGAACGCACCCAAGGGCTCCTTCGCTCCATCGCAAAGCCGGGAAATACGCCCAGAATCACACGACACTAGCCACGCTCGTATTGGACCAGTTCCACCAGCAGTCCGGCAGGCCGGGCCAGGTACATGAAGGTGACCAGCATGCCCGGCCGGGCGCCGGCGCAGGGCTCGCGATCGACCATGGTGAATCCGGCTCCGCGCAAGCGGTTCAGCTCCGGCTCGAGGTGGTCCACCTCGATGGCGATGTGGTGCAGCCCGGGGCCGACCCTGGCGAGGTGGCCCTCGAGCGCCGAACCGGGGCCGGTCGGGGAGACCAGCTCGATCGTGGGCTGACCGGCGCGCCCGGCCGGTTGCCAGAACTCGCACGCCACGCGATATCCGGCCGCAATCCCGCTGTCCAGTTTGGACAGATCAAGGGCGGCCAAAGCGGGTCCGAGCGCCGAGGGGTCATCGGTCGCGAGTCCAATGTGGTCGATGCCGAGTAACATGGCTCGAGGGTAACGCCGCGCCACGCGTTTGGTGCCTGCTGATTCGAGCGCAGCTGACCGGCACATTTTCCGTCGGCAGCGCCGTACGATCCGGTTCATGACGACCATTGACGCGACAGAAGTTGCCTTGAGGCCGGCCGTCGAACGGGAACTGTCCCGGGCGCGAGCCGACCTGGAGCAATTGATCCGTATTCCCGGTATCGCCTTTCCCGAATTCGACCATGCGCAGGTGGACCGTTCCGCGGAGGCGGTGGCTGCGTTGTTGCGTGGCTGCGGGTTGGACACCGACGTCGTACGGGCCGGTGGACAGCCTGCCGTCATCGGCCGCCGTCCCGCACCACCCGATGCGCCGACCGTGCTGCTCTACGCACACCACGATGTGCAGCCGCCGGGAGACGAAGCCTTGTGGGACAGCGATCCCTTCGAGCCGGTGGAGCGCGATGGCCGTCTCTACGGCCGCGGCGCGGCGGACGACAAGGCCGGGCTGATGGCGCATGTCGTGGCGCTGCGGGCGTTCGGCGACGCCCTGCCGGTCGGGGTGGTGGTGTTCGTCGAAGGCGAGGAGGAGTACGGCTCGGCGTCGCTCGCCGACCTGCTCCGACTGCACCGCGACAAGCTGCTCGCCGACGTCATCGTGATCGCCGACTCGGCCAATTGGGACATCGGTGTGCCTGCACTGACCACCTCGTTGCGCGGCATCGTCAACTGCGTGGTCGAGGTGCGGACACTGGACGCCGAGGTCCACAGTGGAATGTTCGGCGGCGCCGTGCCGGACGCGTTGACCACGCTGGCTCGGTTGCTGGCGACCCTGCACGACGACGCTGGTGACGTCGCGGTCGAAGGGCTCGTCGTCGGACCCGAGTCCACAGTTGACCTTCCGGCCGAGCGGGTGCGTGCCGAGGCGGGCATGGTCGACGGCGTCCGGTTCACCGGCACCGGTCCGCTGGCGGACCGGTTGTGGACAAGGCCCTCGCTGTCGGTTCTCGGTATCGACGCGCCATCGGTTCTCCAGGCGGGCAATGCACTGGTGCCGGTGGCCCGGGCGAAGATCAGCGCCCGGCTGGCCCCTGGAGACGATCCGGGCCAGGCATTCGCCGCGCTCCGGGACCACCTCGAGGCATACCGCCCGTGGGGCGCCGCGATCTCGGTCACCTTGGCCGGTGGCGGCGCGCCGTGCGTCATCGACACCACCGGCCCGTACTACGAAACGGTCCGGTCCGCGTTACGCGCCGCCTGGGACGGGGTTTCGCCGGCGGAGATCGGCGTCGGTGGTTCCATCCCCGCCGTCTCGACGTTCCAGGCGGAGTTCCCGGACGCCGCGATCGTGGTGACCGGCGTCGAGGACCCGGACACCCAGGCGCACGGTCCGAACGAAAGCCTGCACCTCGGCGAGTTCGGCCGGGTCTGCCTCGCCGAGGCGCTTGTGCTGGCCGGCCTGGCCCGGCCTACCGGATGACCGGCTCGGCGAGCCGGCTGATTACGGCCGGACTCGCCGGGAACACCGCAGTGTCGTAGTCGTCGATCATCGACGTGACCGGGCCGTCGTACTTCGCCAGCCATTCGCTCGTGGCGTAGAGCGACTGGGACCGCTCGACCCGATCCTGCTCCGACGGAAAGGCGCGCAGCAGGAAGTAGCCGTTGTCATTGTTCAGTGACGGGCCATACGCGACGACCGTGATACCCAGCCGGCGCATCAACGGAACCGTGCCCTCCCGGCTGATCCGATCGAATTCCGCTCGGTTGCCGGGATTCACCTTGAACAGTCGAATCTCCAGCAACCATGCTTTAGCGTTATCCATCTTGCTCCTCGCTCTCGGTATTCTGCCCACGGCGAGTAGAGCACCAAGGAATGGTGGACGTCAATTAACGGCAAACCGAATGCGTTGTCATCACCGGTCAGGTTCCGGTTACTGGGCCCGCTCGAGTTCTTCGACGGCAGGCAGTGGTCCTCGATCGGCGCCCCGAAGCAGCGGGCCCTGCTGGCCGTCCTGCTGATCAACGCCAACCGCGCGGTGTCGGCGGACCTGCTCATGGCGGAACTGTGGGGCGAGCGGCCGCCGCCGAGCGCCGCCGGCCTGCTGGCGGGCTACGTCTGGCGGTTGCGTAGCGGCCTCGGCGACCCGGAAGGCCGGATGCTGAGCACCAGGGCACCCGGCTACCAGCTGGTGCTGCCCCCTGGCGCGACCGATGTCGACGAGTACGAGGAGCTGGTCGCGGCCGGCCGGAAAAGTCTTGCCGAGGGCGACCTGTCCTCGGCGGCCACGACGTTGACCGAAGCGCTCGGGATGTGGCGTGGGACGCCACTGGCGGACGTGGCGCTCGTTCCGTCCGTCCTGCCCGAGTCCGCGCGGCTGGAGGAGGCGCGGCTGGCGGTGGTGGAGGCGCGCATCGAGGCCGAGATCGGGCTCGGCAGGCACGAGGCGCTGCTGCCCGAGCTGAAGCTGATGGTCTCGCAGTATCCGCTGCGCGAGCGGCTGCACGCGCACCTGATGGTCGCGCTCTACCGGTCCGGGCAGCAGGCCGAAGCCCTTGGCGCGTATCGGGATCTGCGTCGGCTGCTGGTCGACGAGCTCGGCGTCGAGCCGAGCAAGCCGTTGCGGGAGCTGCAGGGCCGGATCCTGCGGGACGACCTGCTGCCGGAGGCACCGCGGCACACCACGTCGACG
>Ga0307507_10012874_pt1 | contig 10262 bp, 11 predicted proteins | sample 7_EM_MG_FD_207223 | JGI IMG/M metagenome (GOLD analysis project Ga0307507, IMG submission 207223) | Populus trichocarpa ectomycorrhiza microbial communities from riparian zone in the Pacific Northwest, United States - 7_EM | ecosystem: Host-associated > Plants > Roots > Unclassified | place... | reverse complement strand
GACGCTGCCCCTCGGTTTCGACATCCCGGACGGCTGGACCGCGGTCGAGCCCGGCGACTCGGGCGCGGTGTTCGTCGCCGTCCATCCGGAGCCGGGGGAGGACTTCACGCCGAACATCACCATGAGCGTGCAGCAGCGGCCGGATCCGGCGTCCATTGTGGACATCGCGGAGGAGGCCGTCGAGCGGCTGGGGCGTTCGCTGGCCGGGCTCGATGTGCTGAGCCGTCGCGAAATCGGCTCCGGTGACGCGCCGGGCATGACGCAGCTGCTGCGGCTGCGGACCGGTGAGGGCACCGAGCTGATCCAGACCCAGGTGCACCTGACCGTGCCCGGTGCGGAGCGGGTGGTGCTCGAGATCGCCTGCACCGCCTCGCCCGCGGTGGCGCGGCGCCTGTCCGGGAGTTTCCAGCGGTTCGTGGGCAGCGTCCACCTACGTGAAGAGGGGCAACGATGACCGATCCCTATGTGGTGCCGGACATGGACGAGCTGCTGGCGCAGGTCCGCAAGCAGACTGAAGAGGTGCAGCGGATCCAGCGCTCGGTCGAGGCGATGGAGGTCAAGGCGCACTCGCGGCAGAACGAGGTCACCGTGGTGCTGCGCGGCGACGGGCGGTTCACCTCGATCGACATCGACCCGCGCGCGATCCGCGAGTACGACGCCCGGAACCTCTCGGAGATCGTGCTGGAGGCGGTGAACGCGGGCCTGCAGAAGCTGGCGGAGGCCTCCAGTGCGAAGTTCGCGCCGGTGATCGACGCCGCCCGGAGTACTCAGTGAGCTCCGCGCTCGCCGGGTCGACCCGGCGGGTCACGGTGGTGACGCCGCGGGCACGCGTCGACGTCGCCCTGCCGCAGCAAAGCACGTTCGCCGAGCTGGTGCCGCAGCTGGTGCGGCTCGCGGACGCGTCGGGACAGGCGTCCGCCGACCACCCGGGCTGGGTGCTCTCGCGGCTGGGCGGGGCGCCGCTGGCGCTCGGGCTGAGCGTCGCGGCCGCGCAGGTCCGCGACGGCGAGGTCCTGCACCTGACCCCGCGTGAGCGTCCCCGCGGCCCGCTGCTGTTCGACGACGTCGTCGACTCGATCGCCTCGGTCGCCGACGCCTCCGGTGGCTGGGAATCGGGCGTGGCACGGCGATCCGGGCTGGCGGCGACGGTGATCCTGTTGCTGGCCGGGGGATTGCTGGTGCAGTCCGCTTCCGCCGGGAGCGTGCTCGCGCCGATCGGGACCGGACTGCTGGCTCTGGTGCTGCTGCTGGGCGGCGGTGCGTTGAGCCGGGCGTACGGCGACGCGGAGGCCGGGGCGGCGGGCGCTCTGGCGGGCGTCGGCGTGGCTCTGCTGGCCGGGATGTCCGTGCTGCCACCGCATCCGCTGTTCTCGCTGTCGGCCGGTCCACTGGCGGCGGGGTTCGCGGCGGTGACCGTGTACGGCGTGCTGGCCGCGGTGTCGGTGGCCGACCGGCTGCCGTGGTTCGTGGCGGTGACCGGCGCTTCGGCTCTGGGCGCCGTGACGACCGGGGTCGTGCTGCTGGCGGGAGTCTCCGCTTTGTCGGCGGCCGCGGTGGTCGGGGTGCTCGCGACGGCGTTGGCCGCGGTGGCCCCGATGCTGGCGTTGCGGCTGGCGCGTCTCCCGCTTCCCCGCGTGCCCGATGACATGGACGCGTTCCGCGCCGACGAGCAGCCGTCGCTGGGCACGGAGATGATCGGCCGGACGTCGCGGGCGCAGTCTCTTTTGACGGGCTTGCTGGTGGCGCTGGGGCTGGTTGTCGCCGGGGCCTCGGTTGTGCTGTCGCTTGGCGGGCCCTGGGAAGCGGGGCTGGCCGCGCTGCTGGGGTGTGCCTGGGTGTTGCGTTCCCGTTCGTACGCCGGGAAAGCGCACCGGCTGGTGCTGCTGGGCTTCGGCGTTGGCTGTCTTGTGTGTGCCGGGGTGTGGCTGGTGGCCTCGGGCCAGCGGACGGCGATCTACGCGGCGGGGTTCGCCGTGGTGCTGGCGGCGGCGGTGTGCCTGGTCTACGCGACCAGGGTGGCGCGCGGGCTGCGTTCCCCTTACTGGTCTCGCCTTCTGGACGTCTCGGAGTTCCTGATCCTGCTGTCCCTGGTGCCCGCGGTGGGCATGATCGCCGGCGTCTACGAGGCCGTCCGCGGCTGAGTGCGGCTCGTCCCGGATGTAATGAACGGTCCTTTCCTTACAAAATTTGTAAGGAAAGGACCGTTCATTACATGTGGGAACCGCGACCGAGCTAACTTTCCAGGGCCAGCGGGAGGGTGCGGCGGACGGCGGCACCGTGGCGCCCGTGCAGCGCGACGGCCGGGACGCCGGGAGCGGGCACCGCGGCACCCGCCCGGGCACCGACGCGGATGGTCAGGTCGGCCCGCTCACGCCCACCCGGCGTCCGGCCCACCGTGTACGACGTCGCGGTGAACGCCGCCTCCGGCACCGAAAGATCAAGTGCCCCCGGCAAAGCACGCGAGGAGCGCGCGGCGAAACACACCTGCGTCGAGTCGCCCCACGCCCACGAGTTCCAGCGGTCGGGACCCGTTTCCCCGCGCGGCCCCTGCGTGCCCAGTGCGACGCGAAGTTCGTCGGCGAGTTCGCCCGCCTCCAGCACGGTGGACGGATATCCCGCTTCGGCGAGCGCGCCCATCAGGCCGAGTGCCGCGCACGCCGTGCTGCGCAACGCCCCGAGCTCGCCGCCGCCGCGCGCCAGCGCCGCGATCGGGGCCTCGTCCGGCCGGTAGCGCACGGCCAGCCAGCGCACGCGCAGCACCTGCTCGCCGTGCGGGACGGCCCACGTGAGCAGCTGGACCGACGCGAGCGGGATGTCCGTGCGCCGGTAGGTCTCGCGCAGGATGTCCACCAGCGCCGCCGGGCCGGGCGTGTCCGGGCCGGGCACCAGCCGCACGATCGCGCTCCAGCCGCCGTCGACCTCGGCGACGCCGAAGCGGTTGCCCGCGCGGTCGACGTGCTGGCGCACCTTCACCGGACCGGCCACGTGGTACAGCGGGTCGGGGTCGTCGCGGTGGCGCCGCAGCCGGTGGCCGAGCCAGGTGAGCGTCCAGCCCGCCAGATGACGTCCGCCGAGGCGCACCGAGGTCAGCAGCACCAGCAACCCGGCGACGGCCGCGACGGTGATCCGCGCCGGTTGCGCCACGTGCGTGGTGAAGGCGAGCAGGACGGCTATCCCGGCGATCTCCCACAGCGCGGCCTGCAGAGGCCGGACCGGCAGCAGCGTCACGGGTCCCCCTTCCGACGACGGGGACGCTAGTGCCTGACCAGGTTGCGCGTGGGCGTAAAAATTACCCTCGTCGCGCCCCAGACGGCGACTTAGCATCACTGGCTCCAAGGGCACGACGCACAGCCGGGGGCGCAGCAGCGTGTGGACGCAGCGGGACCAGATCCAGGCGTACCAGTTCCTCCGCCGCAGGCTCGTCTCCGCCCTGGTCGCCGCCGATGCCAACCACCCCGTCTCGCCCAGCCGCCGCCTCGTGCTCGGCACCGTGCTCGGGCTCGGCGCCGCGCTGCTGGTCACCGCCGTGTTCGGGGTGATCGGCCTGCTGAACCCCAACGGCGGCAAGGACTGGCTCAGCGGCGGCAAGGTGATCCTCGAGGAGGGCACCGGCGCGCGGTTCGTGCTCGGCCAGGACGGCGTGCTGCACCCGGTGCTCAACTACGCCTCGGCGCGGCTGCTCGCCGGCGGCAGCGGCGACGCGACGGTCAGTGTGTCCCCGGCCAACCTCGGCAAGGCCGGACGCGGCACCCGCATCGGCATCCCCGGCGCGCCCGACTCGCTCCCGGTCACCGGGGCGCTGGTCACGTCGGCGTGGAGCAGCTGCAGCCGGACCACGCAGGACGCCCCCGCGTCGGCCGAACCGGTCGCAGCGGTGGTCCTCGGCGCGCCCGCGTCCGGCGTTGAGCTGCCGCGCGACCAGGGCGTGATCGTCCGGCCACCGGGCGGGGAGCGCTTCCTCGTCACCGGCGGACGGCGGCATCGGCTGTCCGCGGAGGCCGCCACGGCGCTGCAGTTCGACAGCTACCCGACGATCCCGGTGTCCGCCCGCTGGCTCGACACCGTCCCGGCCGGACGCGACCTCGGCGCGATCCCGGTCGACGGCGCCGGTGGCCCGGGCCCGCGCGTCGGCGGCACCGCCACCCGCGTCGGCGAGGTGCTGGCCGTGGTGGACGCGATGGGCGCGGGAAGCTCGTACTACCTCGTCCGGCTCGAAGGCCTGGAGCCGATCGGCCAGACCCAGGCGAGCCTGCTGGTGACCACGACCGAGAACGCCGTCGCCTATCCCGGGCAGCCCGCGCCGGTGCAGGTGCGCGCGGCCGAAGTAGCCGCGGTCGCGAAGGTCGCGAGTGCGGGCGGCTACCCCGACCGCATCCCCGGCAAGGCGTCGATCACGGGGAACGCGGTGACGCTGTGCGCCCAGGACGGCCGGATCCTGATCTCCGCCGAGCTGCCGCTGCCGAGCGGCGCCAAGGCGATCACGGTGAGCACCCGCACCGACGCGCGCGTGGCGGACGAGGTGTTCGTCCCGCCCTCGGGCGGCGCGGTGGTCACCGAAACCGGTTCGGGCACCACGTACCTGGTGACCGACCTCGGCGTGAAGTACCCGGTGGTGAACGCCCAGGCGTTGGCCTCGCTCGGTTACGGTTCCGTAGCCCGGCAACCGGTTTCAGGTGGTTTGCTGGCACTGGTGCCGACGGGCCCCGCGCTGGACCCGGCTACCGCCGGCCGGCCGGTCCCGTCGGGTGGAACGGGGTGAAAGTCGTGCACATGACTGAAGAGCGCGAGGAGGTCCGGGAGACCGGGCGGATCAGGGTGGCGGTCGTCGAGGACCACCCGCTCTACCGGGTCTCGGTGGCGCGCGTGCTCGCCGAGGCCGAGTTCGTCGAACTGGGCGCGGTGGTCGACTCGGTCGCCCGCTTCCACGTCCACCGCCAGCCGCCGGGCAGCGTGGTGCTGCTGGACCTGGGCCTGCCCGGGGTCGCCGGGGCGGCCGCGGTGCTGGAGGTCTGCGAACTCGGGCACCACGTGCTGGTGGTGTCGGCGCAGGCCGAACCGGACGTCGTGCTCGGCGCGATCGCGGCCGGGGCGCGCGGGTTCCTGTCCAAGGACGTCGACGCGGACGAGCTGCTGATCGCGATCAAGACCGTGGCCGGCGGCGGCGCGTACGTCTCCGCCGTGGTCGCCGGGATGATCATCAAGGACAACGCGGACCGTGCGGTGGTGCTCCCGGACGTCGAGCTTTCGCCGCGCGAGGAGCAGGTGCTGCGGCTGGTCGCGGCGGGGGAGCGCGACGTCGACATCGCGCTGATCCTCGGCATCGGGGTGCGGACGGTGCGGGGTTACCTGGACCGCATCCGCGACAAGACCGGCGAACGGCGGCGTCCGGGGCTGGTCAAGGAAGCCATCCGGCGCGGCCTCATCGGCGGGGCGGACCCGCGCCGGGGCGGCCGCCGATGACCGGCCGCCGGATCCCCGTGGGCGTGATCGAGGACCACCCGCTCTACCGGTACGCGCTGGCCCGCGTGCTCACCGAGGCGCCGGACATCGAGCTCGGCGCGGTCGCCGACTCCGTGGCCCGCTTCGCGGTGCAGGAACAGCCGCCGGGCAGCGTCGTCGTGCTGGACCTCAAGCTGCGCGGCGTGCAGGACGCCGCGGCGGTGCTGGAGGTGGGGCACATGGGGCACAAGGTGCTCGTGGTGTCTGCGCACGCGGAGCAGCCGGAGGTTCTCGGCGCGATGCAGGCGGGTGCGAAGGGCTTCCTGTCCAAGGACGTCGACGGCGACGAGCTCCTGCGCGCGATCCGCACGATCGCCGACGACAACGCGTACGTGTCGCCGACGTTGGCCGGGATGATCATCCAGGACAGCGAGGAACGGCACGCGGGTCCGAAGATCGTGTTGTCGGAGCGGGAAAAGCAGGTGCTGCGGCTGGTGGCGGCGGGCGAACGCGACATCGACGTGGCGGAGATCCTCAACATCAGCGTCCGCACGGTCCGCTCCTACCTGGACCGCATCCGCGACAAGACCGGCGAACGCCGGCGCGCAGGCTTCGTCCGCGTCGCCATCCGTGAAGGCCTCCTCCGCTAGCGCTGGTCCCTCGGCCCGGATGTAATGAACGGTCCTTTCCTTACAGATTTTGCAAGGAAAGGACCGTTCATTACATCCGGAGCGGGAGTCAGAGCCGCCGGTTGGCCAAGGCCCCGGTGGCCGCCCGAGCCTTCCCAGCCACGGAGGCGTCGACGTCCACGAGCAAGGTTTCGGGGGCAGCGCCAGCGGCAGCATGCACCCGGCCGAAGCCGTCGGAGGCCAGCGAGTACCCGATACCCGTGGGTGCCTTCGGGTTGACGTCCAAGCCAGAGGCGGAAGGGTCCGCTTGGCCGCAGGCCAGCACCCAGCAGCCCGAGTCGAGCGCCCGCGCCCGGACCAGGACTTCCCACTGCTCCCGCTTCCCCGCGCCCGCGCCCCACGACGCCGGCAGCAGCACGACATCGGCTCCCGAAGCGGCCAGCGCCCGGAACAGCTCCGGGAACCGCACGTCGTAGCAGGTGGCCACGCCGAAAGTGACCCCGTCCAAAACGAACGTCACCGGAGAAGCACCCGGCGCGACCGTGTCCGACTCCGCGAAGCCGAATGCGTCGTAGAGGTGGATCTTGTCGTAGCCCAGGTGGAGCCCGCCGCCGGTGACGAGCAGCGTGTTCCGCACCCGCTCCCCGGCCGGGGTGAACATCCCGGCCACGATCACCACGTCGTGCTCGGCCGCGACCGCCGCCACCGCGGACGCCCACGGCCCGTCCAGCGGCTCGGCCACCGGGCTCAGCGGACGGCCGAAGCGCGCCATGGTCGCCTCCGGGAACACCACGATCCGCGCCCCGGACGCGGCCGCCGACTCGACGCCTTCGCGAATCAGCTTCAGGTTCGCCTCCGGGTCGTCACCCGAGTTGAGCTGGCACAACGCGATCTGCGTCACCGGTCGCCTCCTGCATGCTGAGATGGGTGGGGACCACCAGTATCCCGAGTAAACCCCTCGGGGCCACCTCGTACCCTGGTGCACATGCTGAACCGCACCGACCTGCGCGGGCAGGTCCCGGCCGCCGCCGAACTGCGCGCCACGCTGCCCCGCGCCGAGTACGACGTGGACGCGGCGCTGCATCACGTGCGCCCGGTGGTCGAGGCGGTCCGCGACCGCGGGGTCGAGGCGGTCCTCGAGTACGCCGAGCGGTTCGACAAGGTCCGCCCGGACAGCGTGCGCGTGCCGCGGCAGGAGCTCACGAAGGCACTGGAAGCGCTGGACCCGCAGGTCCGCGCCGCCTTGGAGGAGTCGATCGCGCGGGCCCGCAAGGTGCACGCGGAGCAGCGCCGTACCGACGTGACCACGACCGTCGTCGAGGGCGGCACGGTCACCGAGAAGTGGGTGCCGGTCGAGCGCGTCGGGCTGTACGCGCCGGGCGGCCTCGCCGTCTACCCCTCCACCGTGGTGATGAACGTCGTCCCGGCGCAGATCGCCGGCGTCGGCACGCTCGTGGTGTGCTCGCCGCCGCAGGCCGCGTTCGGCGGGCTGCCGCACCCGACCATCCTCGCCGCGGCCGAGCTCCTCGGCGTCGAAGAGGTGTGGGCGGCCGGCGGCGCCCAGGCCGTCGCGCTGATGGCCTACGGCGGCACCGACACGGACGGCACCGAGCTCACGCCGGTCGACATCGTGACCGGACCGGGCAACATCTATCTCACCGCGGCCAAGCGCCTGCTGCGCGGCCTGATCGGGATCGACGCCGAGGCCGGCCCGACCGAGATCGCCATCCTCGCCGACGAGACCGCCGACCCGGTACACGTCGCCGCGGACCTGATCAGCCAGGCCGAGCACGACCCCCTCGCGGCGAGCGTGCTGGTCACGACCTCGGAGGACCTGGCCGACGCGGTCGACAAGCAGCTCGAGACCCGCGTCGCCGCCACCAAGCACACCGAGCGGGTCGGCCAGGCCTTGGGCGGCAAGCAGTCCGGCGTGATCCTCGTGTCCACTGTGGATGACGGCCTCCGTGTAGTCGACGCCTACGCGGCCGAGCACCTCGAGATCCAGACGGCGAACGCGCGCGAGGTCGCAGCCCGCGTGCGCAACGCGGGCGCGATCTTCGTCGGGGCGTACGCGCCGGTTTCGCTCGGCGACTACTGCGCCGGGTCCAACCACGTGCTGCCCACCGGCGGGTTCGCCCGGCACTCCTCGGGCCTGTCCGTGCAGAGCTTCCTCAAGGGCATCCACGTCGTCGACTACTCCGAGCAGGCGCTGCGCGAGATCGCCGGCCGGGTCGTCGCGCTGGCCGACGCCGAGGACCTCCCGGCACACGGCGAGGCCGTGACGGCGCGTTTCGCGGGGGAGGACCTGTGACCATCGGCGAAGAGATCACCCTCGGCGACCTGCCTCTGCGGGACGACCTGCGGGGCAAGACGCCCTACGGCGCGCCGCAGCTGGACGTCCCGGTCCGGCTCAACACCAACGAAAACCCGTACCCGCCGCCACCGGAGCTGGTGGCCGACGTCGCCGAGGCCGTCCGCGCCGAAGCGGCGGAGCTGCACCGCTACCCGGACCGCGACGCCTTAGACCTGCGCCACGACCTCGCGGACTACCTCACGGTGTCCACCCGCGTGGTGCTCACCGAGGAGAACGTGTGGGCCGCCAACGGGTCCAACGAGATCCTGCAGCAGATCCTGCAGGCCTTCGGCGGCCCCGGCCGCAGCGCGCTCGGCTTCGAGCCGTCGTACTCGATGCACCCCATCATCTCCTCGGGCACCCGCACCGAGTGGCTGGCGGCGCCGCGCCGCGCCGACTTCTCGCTGGACACCCCTGCGGCCGCCGCGGCGATCCGCGAACGGCGTCCGGACATCGTGTTCGTGACCAGCCCGAACAACCCGACCGGCGGCTCGATCCCCCTCGACGAGCTGCGGCTGGTGCTCGACGCGGCCGACGGGATCGTCGTCGTCGACGAGGCGTACGCGGAGTTCTCGCCGCAGCCGAGCGCGGTCGAGCTGCTCGCGGACTACCCGGCGCAGCTGATCGTCTCGCGCACGATGAGCAAGGCGTTCGCCTTCGCGGGCGGACGCCTGGGCTACCTCGCCGCCGCGCCCGCGGTGGTCGACGCGCTGCAGCTCGTCCGCCTGCCGTACCACCTGTCGCGGCTCACGCAGGCCGCCGCGCGAGCGGCGCTGCGCCACGCGGACGCCACTTTGGACAGTGTGCACAAGCTGGCCGCGGAACGCGACAGGGTCGTCGAGGCGTTGGCGGGGCTGGGTTTCGACCCGGTGCCGAGCGACTCGAACTTCGTCCTCTTCGGACGGTTCGCCGACCCGGCCGCCGCGTGGAAGTCTTATCTGGACGAAGGCGTGCTGATCCGCGACCCCGGCATCGAGGGTCACCTGCGCGTCAGCATCGGGACGCCGGAAGAAAACGACGCCTTCCTCGAGGCGAGCAAGGAAGTTACGCGATGACACGGATCGGCAAGATCGAGCGGACCACCAAGGAGTCCTCGATCTTCGTGCAGGTGGACCTCGACGGCACCGGCGAGGTGGAGATCACCACCGGTGTGCCGTTCTACGACCACATGCTGACCGCGTTCGGCGTGCACGGCTCGCTGGACCTCAAGGTCGAGGCCACCGGTGACGTACACATCGACGCGCACCACACGGTCGAGGACACCGCGATCGTGCTCGGCCAGGCGATCCGCCAGGCCCTGGGCGACAAGAGCGGCATCCGCCGTTTCGGCGACGCGTGGATCCCGATGGACGAGACCCTCGCGCACGCCGCGATCGACGTCTCCGGGCGGCCGTACTGCGTCCACCTCGGCGAGCCGGAGCAGTTCAACACCTTCACGATCGGCGGCAACTATCCGTTCGTGCTGACCCGGCACGTCTTCGACTCGCTGAGCTTCCACGCGCAGATCGCGTTGCACGTCCGGGTCATCCATGGCCGCGACCCGCACCACATCGCCGAAGCCGAGTACAAGGCCGTCGCGCGGGCGCTGCGCGCGGCCACCGAGCCGGACCCGAGGGCGGGCGGCATCCCGTCGACGAAGGGTGTTCTGTGAGCAAGGAAGTCATCGCCGTCCTGCTGCTGGCGCTGGGCGGATTCCTCGTCGGCGGGGTCTACTCGACCTGGAAGACGGCCAAGTTCATGGCCGGGGTGCTGGGGGTGGCCGCGGTACTGGCCGTCGGCGGCGCCGTGTTCTGGTACATCAGCTAGCGAGGGGGTCGTGAGTGGATAACAGTGTTCTAACA
>Ga0307507_10012873_pt1 | contig 10263 bp, 8 predicted proteins | sample 7_EM_MG_FD_207223 | JGI IMG/M metagenome (GOLD analysis project Ga0307507, IMG submission 207223) | Populus trichocarpa ectomycorrhiza microbial communities from riparian zone in the Pacific Northwest, United States - 7_EM | ecosystem: Host-associated > Plants > Roots > Unclassified | place... | reverse complement strand
GGGTGTCCCGTAAGAAAAGCGGGGGGTGTGCCTTGGAGTAGAATGTAGGGGGAGGGTGGTAGAGGGCCAGCAGCCTGACCAAAATCCGATGTCCCTATTGCGCACTTATATAGTCGTTCTTCCCTCAACCCTAACGCTATCTGCGGCATACCCTTGCGTCACGTGACTCATGACTCAGGGTGAGTCATAGTGTGAAATCCAGCAGCTGACTCGCCCGAGTCTGCTGTGCGATCTCTCGCAACTAATCACAATCCATAAAACAAGTCGTGTGTCCCAACGGTTCACATGAGTGCAACTCATGACTCATAACTATGAATCATGTCCAAGATACATAAACCACCTGACCACAATAGTGAGTCATGTCACTAAACAAGCAATAACAATCAACCAAAGACATGCCATTCCGTCGTCATGTCAAAACCCATAAGTCAATTGATCTTATAGGGTGGAAGATAACCAACTGATGACTAATAACAAATGCTCATGTGGTAGTCTGCCTTGCTTAGTCACCATTTGTGACAAAATCCGGTAGATTTTCCTCCCTCTCAGGAGCCTCCGACCCTGTCTCCATTAACAAAGCCCTCCTGAATTACCTTTTCCCGCCAATTGATCCTCTCCCTCCGAGCTGACTCTACTTGCGAGCCCCGCGGCTGACTCGCTCACTACTCACGAAATCAAATGCGCCCTGAGCAAATGTTCCCCGTTTCCAGCCCATGGCCTGGATGGTATCCCTACGCAGTATGGAAGAAACTTCATGACAGCCACCCCGGGATCCGTCTCGGCCTCCTCTCCCTCCTTGGGGCTTTCAGGTACCACCCTCCCTCACCGAAAACCGCCAACAGGGTAATTCCAGACCAGCTGGGAAAAGCCTTGTACAATTCCCAAACCTCCTTCGAAATAATAATTCTTCTCGAAAACGGTATCAAAGATCCTAGAAGGGGTCATAGCGGGGAGGTTGTGCTCTATCGCCCACTCCAAACGCCTGCTCCACCCAAACCAGTGTGGCTCTCTCCTGGGCCTCAGTTAGCTTGAGGCCTGCCTCTCTCTCGCCCACGATCTCAGAACCCTTCAGGGACCCTGACTTAGGGTCTTCCCACTCCCCATAGACATTAAGGCCCCTTCAAGAATGTCAATGCCTCCACTCTTCGGGCCCCTCTCTTGGCCAAGCACACATTCTCCTACATGGTTGACTGGGTCCCCTCTTTCCTGTCGGTAAGGTCCTGCACCCTCATCTTCCAAGGCTCCCCAAGCCTCCGAGCATCAGTGTCAGTAGGGGCACCTCCAGGGACCCCAATTTGTCCCCTTCTCTTACTCCTCGATGTCACCCCCCTGCACTCATCAATACCGAGAGGCATAATGCTCCCGTTCGTTGACGATTGCTCTATTGCGGTAGCCTCGGACTCCTATCGGGGCAACATCCGCCACCTCCAAGGCATCTTCTCAAATATATCCTAAAGGGGCAGGGACCAAGGTGTGTCTTTCTCTGTCGCCAACTGAACTCATGCATTGGCGGACTCTTAAGCCACAGTCCTCCCGCACAATAACCGCCATCAAACTCATTGCTTGGCTCTTCCACTCCTCGCGGGTCTTGAGCTGGCTCAGCGACTGGCTGACCCCGGCCTTCAACTCCACCCACCACTTCAGGCACACACTCTGACTAGCCCAAGCGGCCTTCTCCTTCGTCAAACACCTGTCCTCCCCAGAGGCTGGCGTCAGGCTATTCCTCAGGCATCGCATCGCCCCAGGCCTTCTCCTCCCCATACTCACCTATGGTGCCGACCTCCTCACCCCGAACTCCAATACACTGAGAGGACTCACCCGCTTCCGGCTCGTGCTCCTCATCTTCTCCCCCACCTAGGGTCAACATTCTCCAGCCCAACTCATTGCACACAGGTACCATGGCCTTCACACCGGGACTAGGGACATGATGCTTCTAGACTGGACCACCAAATCGCCCGCCCGCATCTACTACGATCACGCCCCCGATCAACTCCTTACACATTCATGTGCTCTGGAAAGCTCGTGCCAGGGAGAATTCAACAGATGCCCTTGGCCAAAAGCTACTTGGCTGGCTACCCCTCCTGGGTTGACAAAGACCCCGACACCACCCGTCCCCAGTACAGGGCCGAAACAAAAACCTTCCACCATGCCATCCACCGCTGCCCTGCCAATGCTCGAGCCCGAGATCCCCTTGTGAAAGGGGTCTCCGACATTGGCCCGGACAGCCCTCTCTGGACCAACACCATCCTCATAAAGGCCCTCGGCCAGTACACCACCACCACCAAGCACGGCTTTCTCCAGGAAATCAACCTTGAACTTTTTTTGTTTTCCCGTACTTAACTCCTCTCCCCTCCCCGGAGAGATAATATCTTTGACATGAATTTTATTGATTTTCTTTGAAAATCTTATCATTTAAGTTTGGAGCCTTGCAAAAAACATGGATGTTTTGTTTCGTGTTAGTAACCTTTCTTTTATTTTCTCTTTTGAGAGCACTGGCGAATCGTTTTTGGCCAAGTTATTTTCAGACTATGTGGTGGACTCAGAAATATAGTTTCTTTTGTGTTTTGTTTTTTGCTCATAGGTTTTGTTCTTTCCATAGCTAGCGCTGCATGAAACCTTTTGTACCTAAAAACAAGGAATACATGATGAAAAAAGAAAAAAAACAAAAAAAGCAAAAAAGAGAAAATGGCATGGGATTTGGGTCACGAACCATCTCCTATACACCTCTGGGGATTCAAATATCAACACCAGGAGAATTGATTGTTAACATCCACTACCACTGCACTCTGAGTCAGCTATACCCGCACTCTCTATAAGCTGCACCCCCCCTCTCCCGCAGTACTTCCCTCATCATTTTCTCGTGCTTCGGCGTCCTTGTTTGTAAAGGTCGTTTGGCTCTCACCTCTCCGCTTTTCGCTCCCGTCTTCACTGCCTCACTTAGCGCTTGAACTATCAGCAACACCCTCCCCCCCATGTTACAGACCGCTGGGACTATAGTTCACAGTAGGAAAAAACCTTTCAACAGGCCACACTCGATTTCTCAATTCTCTTCACTACCTCTCGAGACTGCCTAGTCAGAGATGCAGATGGTTACCGATAGTTTCTACACTTATTGGATCTCCCTCTCCTCCTCCATCTCTAGTCTCGTCCTATTGCTCGGTTACAGCTACCATCCACTGACTTGGCTGCCACCCTACTGCCCCTTGTTCTTCCCCATGGCTTCTCCATGGTGGGAGCCCTCAGTTACGCTCGGTCATTATATTGCACTGTCTCGATAGTGGATGTCAACGCCTTCGGTTCTTGAGTCATGTTTTGCACGGTCGGATCGTTTTTTACTGGCCCCCCACGCCCTAATTAGTCTTTCTTCATTGTTGTTACTTTGGGTTTCATTAATAATTATAACACTTCATTCCTTTTGTTGGTATCTTTAGCAAACGTTTCCTTTTAATTCCTCCCCATGTGTTTTTGTGTATTTTTCTTTTCGCCTGCTTAGTCGGAGGGGGATTTCTTATTTCATGTGGCTGGTGTGCGGTTGGTCCCAGACCAGAGATACTTGGATTCATGGGTTTTTCCCTGGCACCAGTTGGTTTGTTATAGCAGGTTTTTTTATGCTATAGCTAGAGCTGCATGCACCTTTTGTACCTAGAAGATGAAACAAATCTGAGATGATAAAAAAAAATGTAAAAAAATCAAAAAAAGGCATGGGCTTTGGGATCTTCACACAACCAGCTAAGTTGTTTCATACACTATACTTTGAATGCAAAATCTTTTGTCCATTACATTTGCGGGAATTAAGACATGACTGTCTTACACGAGCCTAGTGATTGACACTACTAGATAAGAGTTAGAGGACTTAGCTATCACAGTAGCTATCAAGCTAGGAGAAGTTATCGTTAGTGAACTATCGGTTACCTACTGCAGGTATCACTCGGCGAGGAGCGGATTCTAACAACGACCCTAGAAGTAAGATGGAGGGAGGACCATACCGAGATCACATCTTTGCAACGAGCCAACCATACCAACCGGAGAGGCTAAAAGAGAGTGCCATACCTGGCAGCAGGGTCAGCAGAAGTTTGGAACCACTACTTCAACGATTAACTCCAACTGCGATTAACCAATTGACAAGGCAACACAGTCAACTGAGTAATCCATTATGAGGTAGGGATGGGAGAGTACGACACAAGGGATGCGATGCAACCTAGAACCAAAAATAACTGAAGCGCAGCGATGCAACTCAAGGGGAGTGCAGTAGCTCACCAAGGTCTACACGGGATGCAGCTCACTAAGAGTGTAAGGGGGAAAGTTGACGATGAAAACTGATAGTGTTGATTTCAATCGTTGGAAGGAAATAGGAGATAATCGTTGTCTATATCTAAGGGAATAAACCTTCTCTATATATACTGAGATACAGTCACATGCTCTGCGTATACAGAGGAAATATCTTATAAATCATTCATAGTTGCCTAGGTGAATAACCTTTGATTACACTTACATGCAACGGTAGAGGATAAGGAAATCCTACAATTTAACAAGGAGCCAAAAGTAAACGACTAAAAAGAGGCAAAAAAACAGCCCAAGGTAGTTCCTAATAGCAGGGGGGATCCAAATACATTCAGTAGAGGTGTTTCCTAGTTCTTAAACCGGTGAGTCAAGTTGGACTGCTGTTGCGATAGTAACTGTGACCACAGCCGGAGCATTTACACGGCTATCGGGGCACCCAGTGGGTATCTGCCAGGTTGATATGCCAAGCTCATCGTATAGAAAAGGTGTACTCAATCTAAGTGCACTACAGGGGAAAGTCCCTAAAGATGGTTTCTGCAGTGCAATAGCAATTTTCTGGCAACCGATCAAAATTGTGCCAAGAATTGCCAAGCCTTGATTTAGTAAGAGGATATGATACACCTCTTGGGAATAAGGACAATAGTCAATGGGCAGAATTAAATAGAATCATGTACAGTCACTAGTCACAAGTATTCATGAAATATGTCTCGCCTGACTAAGTCACCTCACTAAGAATTAATTGTAACAATAGATGCTGTCTTACCATATCAAATTAATGCAACATTAAGAACGCTCCTAGGTGAACCAACAAGGGCCTCCTTGGTACGAACGGTTCCCTTCCACTTGTCGCCTGTTTCTACTGTAAGAGGAGTGTTCTTTCTGTTTGGCAAAATTGAAGCAAACAGGCCATTTGTAGGGGCGAATAGAATGGAACGGTTCTAACCAAGCAGGCTCCGAGATATTGCTAGAAGGGGGGGCAAATATTTAGGGGAGAGCCATGGGCTAACCGTCATTAAGATGGCAAGGGTGAAGAAAAAAGTACCAGTGATGTGGAAGAAATGACACCATTTATGGCTGCAAGTAAAGAGTAAAGTGAAATGAATAAACACCATTTTAATTTTTCTAATTCCTGCAAGAAATCGAACATAAGGTGCAAATGAATTTGGAGGTGCTACGATACTACAGTTCGCCAGAAGCTTCCCCTATTGTAATTTCTGGATTCCTAAGCTCTTAACAACTACTACTGTGTCATGCTTGCACTCTTAAGTCTTTAATAATCATGCAACTTCTAGAGAATAGAGTAAGATGTGTAATGTTAAATTTTAATTAATTTTTCGACTAGGGTCATTCACTAAGGAATATACATCATGTAACCCTGTTTAATTGCGATTCTAGTAGGTTACTATGGTGTGCATTTTATTGGAGGTTGCGATAAATTTTGTCTAGTGCTCACTTTTTGGTGAGGAAGCTTAGTAAGGCGAAACATGTTTCACGAACACTTCTGACTAGTCACTGTACTTAATATAATATAATAGGATATTTAAAAGAAAATCTAACAAGGAGTTTGAGCTAGAGATGCATGACAGTGACTTTTATAAACTACATTTGTAAATTATTCTATCCCATACTATAACCCAGCATAGGAAGCATCAAGGATACATGTGTTCTTCTACCAGTAATTTAGAAGTAAAAGTGTGGGTATTTCAAGTAAGACTTTTGGAACTGTCTTGATGAGTGAAGGCCAATTACATTGACAATTCTTTCTTGTATACCACTTTGCCCTTCCCCATCGGTATTCATTCCAGTTCAATTCTGAATGGAATTTAGGAAAGAACAAGCACAAATAGCCCCTGCTTTCAATCTCCTTCTGAAGACGTGACTTTTGCTCATGAAAGTCAGGCTGTACAGAAACATCAGCAAAATGTGAAAACCAGTCCTGGTCCACCAAGGGGGGTTATGGTCCCCCTAGTGCTCCTGGTCCACTCTGATCCACCCTGGCCCACATTGTCGGTAAAATTTGAAAAAGTGTGGATCAGAATGGATCGGAGTGGACCAGGTGGACCACGGGGACCACAACCCCCCTTAGTGGACCAGGAGCGTTTAGGACCACCTTGGACCACCCTCCGACATTTTCCTGATGGAGAAACTTCTTGCACAGCAAGTATTACTTGAGTGACCACGGTCTGCCTTAGATTTCTTGCTTATGCAATCATGTCTTAATCCTTCTGCTGGCCATAGACCACACTCCTGCAAGACAATCTTACACCCCTTTGGCTTACCTCTCCACCTTTCTAATACTAATAAGTCATCTTGATCAAAACTCATCTTTTGATAAGGTAATATAACCTCATTAGACTTATAGTACCATCTTTATCTTAAATACGGTTGTTTTCCACAAGGATCCATATTTATGTTTGATCCCCTCAAGGGCATCTGGTGCATCAGTTGTTGTGGGAAGTAGCATGAACAACGAGAGATAGGGCTTATGCATTGGGAAATATGGCTTCAAAAATAGGTATTGCAATATTAAGCACATAGTCAATGAGATTTTGACCTTTCCACAAGGATCCTTGACCAACTTTAATATATTCGGTGGCTTTGCGAGGGTTAATTCTAAGACCAGGAACAGGTTCAATGTCTCGCTGTTGGAGTATTAGTGGTAAAGGTATAGAGGAAGGCTTTTCATGGCGATTGTATGAGAGAATGAAGTCTGACACCAAGAGGCCATGACCGTGCAACTTCTTTCACATCAGATGTTTGTCCTTATGAATCCATTGATGATGTCGGCCATCATTTGAATGAAAGGTACACTTGTCATAGGCACAAGGTATCAAGAGACATTGCCGTAGTGGTAAGGGCGTATTGTCCATAGCTCCAGAGGGAGACCACTTTTGCATTTGTTTTTACAACCTCCTTCCATGTGGGCAGAAGTGCTGTTGCCTGTAGAAAACCACATCTGCTTTCTTGTGCCCATCAATATAGACTGCCTTTCTCACCTCTTTCCATTCATATCCCAACATTTTCAACCAGGAAATGGCTGCTGAAGCAGTTAAGCTCATTTTCCCTTTTGTATGTCTCTCAATCAATGCCTGATGAACATAAGATACCCGCAACTCCACATCTTGCTGACTGGTTTGTGTTGTCCAGTATTATGTTAATGTCTTGGCAAGACCTTGACCAGATATATCTAACATATTGTAAATGTATTGATTAGTTTTGAAATGTTGCAAGAAAAACCACAACCTGATGGAATACTTACTTTCACCACCTTCTTCAATGTACTCTCGTGCAGCAATCAGGGTGCCTTCATCACTGAGTATTGTTTGAGACTTTGCATGCTTTCCACTCTGACTTAACACTATATATCATGTTTGTATCAGACTTCTCTTCCAACCAATGATACTCGCAGCTGTATGCTTACCTCTTCACCAGCCCGTTGCTCTATTGAGTGCTGCTGTCTTGTATTAGAGCTCCTGATGCTTCAGCTGCCAGTTCATAAACTAAAGAACCAGGTAGCATTTTTCCAGATCTTCATTGCTTTTTGGAATTCGCTTTTTCCACTTCAATGCCGGCCGTATATCCACAACCCCTAGTTCATGGCCACCTATATGAGTATCTTTTTTATTATACTAAACGTTACTATGTAAATTCAAATCAATCATACCTCTTTTGAGTACATTTGCTCAGATCCCCTTTGAGACCATTGGCCATTTCTCATCTACTACTCTCTCCATATTTTCCCAATTTTCCTTAGCATTGTCCTCATTCTGCCTCTGCTCTACTATCTATTGTTTCTCCTTCTCCTTCTGCTTCTTCTTTTGGACTCTTGGCCATATGGTGCTTCTGGCTGGCCCTTTTGATCTCGATGTCATATTGGCAGCTTTTGCAGCATTCATCAGGAAAATGTCGGAGCATGGTCCAAGGTGGTCCTGAACGCTCCTGGTCCACCAAGGGGGGTTGTGGTCCCGTGGTCCACCAGGTCCACTCCGATCCATTCTGATCCACACTTTTTGAAATTTTTCCGAAAATGTGGACCAGGGTGTATCAGCGTGGACCAGGAGGACCATGGTGACCATAACCCCCCTTGGTGGACCAGGACTGGTTTTTACATTTTACTGAGTGAACCTGACCTTTCAGGAGTAATTGGCTGGTGACCGAGTTCGTGCGGGCTTTCCTGTTCGCTTATATCGGATTCAGGACTTGTTGATTCTGCAATGTCGGAGCGTTTCTGGGGGCGACCTCCTTCTCGTCCAATACTTCACACCTGTTTTCGTTTATTGTTGAGGCATGGCATGGTGATGTTGATTGCCGATTCAGTTCACAATAGCTGAGAAATATCAAGGTATTATTAATTTCTACCTCTAATATTTTCTTCATCAAGTATTACTCTCTCTTAGTAATCCACAGTATTTATTAGCATGGCACTGAGTAGATTCTATCACTTGTTCCGCTCTCACCAAAATTTTCACTTTTCAATCTTTAACTACTTTTTCCTACAGCCTTTAATTAAAAAACAAAAACCGCTACCTTGTTCTCCAGGGGAGTAGCTTCAGCCTAGCGGTTTTTTTTTAGAAAATCCCTTGTTCTGGTTGACTAGTTTGGAATCGCATTGGGCCTATTTAGAGGACCCGGTTTGGGTCCATTTGCACTATATTACTTTACTGCCTACATTGTCCTATGAAAATTGATAAAGTCCTTCACTTTTGCCGCCCAAGGGAGTCTTGGGCTCCTCTACTTATTTTCAAAAGCAGATCGCCAAATACCTTGACCGGGGCTGTGCTATTAGCCTTGCTGGAACTGCATGGATAGCTGTGCTGACTAAACCAAATTAAACTTCGCACTTGTGAAGGAATAATCGATACAAAAACGAGGATAGAATTTGCAAATGTTCGTCCTAGAATTGCCTTTTTTTTTCGGCTTTTAGGAAACCTTTGCTGCGCAGTGCTAGTAGAGGAGCACTAGAGCGCACGGCAGGCATATCACTGGCAATAGGGTTGGAGAGGGGCGTTGACGTTATCCCACATCATGGCAACTCTGGTTATCTCAACTCCAACTTTTCTTCTGGTTTTGAGAGGCTAATATATTAATCCTAAAAACCCTACTCCCTTCCTGTCCTGCCATCGATTGGGAAAGAAATCCCAACCCGTGATTCTTGCGCACTCATTGAGCTATGCGTGCCATCGCCACATCCAAAGCAGCGATTCATAGCGCATAACTTAACCCAAGCCCAAGTAAAAATGAAAGATAAAAAGAAACAAACTAGAATGAAAGCTATTATTCGTCCTTAGAAAAGCTCGCCATCTCTGGTCCAGTAGGTCGGAGGGAAGGTAGGTAATGAATTGTTTGTTCATGATAGACTGCTAACAGAAACAGAAAGAGATATAGAAAGTTGAAAAAATCGATGAAAAAATCGATGAAAAAAAAAAAATGAAAGAAATGAAAGAAAACACCCCGTGCGCTCCCATCTCAACGGCCTAATAATAGGAACCAAGGGTTCTCGAGGAACCAGTATCAAAAGTCTTAGAGGACTTCAGCGTGCGCGCCGTCGAGTCCGACACTGGCGTTGTCCCAAAAGTGAAACTCCTCGCAGGAGTATTATTCGCCGCCCGATAGGCAGCCATATCCGAGAATGTATCTATATCTGGCGCTGAAAGTTTAATCTTAGCTAACCTACTGTAGAGGTCCGATCCAATAACGTACTCCGATCTAGGAGTTTTGTTCTTGATCCAGGGCTTCTCCAGACAATCCTCGGCGCTCGGTCGATCCTCTGGCTTCGGTTGCAGGACATCACCGAGGAAGTCCACGCAGGTGACACTGAAGCCTGCGTTTTTGACCGCTGTGGGCGGGGAGGATCCCGTATCGGCGTACCTCCACACCTCGCGGCGACCGCCGAATGGGGGACTGCCGGCGAACATCCGGTACAAGATACACCCGAGGGCCCAGATGTCTACGCGGTTGGTCTTGGGTATCGCCGTGTCATCC
>Ga0307507_10012872_pt1 | contig 10263 bp, 12 predicted proteins | sample 7_EM_MG_FD_207223 | JGI IMG/M metagenome (GOLD analysis project Ga0307507, IMG submission 207223) | Populus trichocarpa ectomycorrhiza microbial communities from riparian zone in the Pacific Northwest, United States - 7_EM | ecosystem: Host-associated > Plants > Roots > Unclassified | place... | reverse complement strand
TTGTGAAGAATCAAAGTTCAGCAACACGATGGGGATGAAAAGGGGTAATTAAAAATGTGAGGCTGAAAATTTCTCAACAAAATACTAGATTGGGGATGACGCAAGTTCGAGGGTTCACAGCACTTTGAAAGATGTGAGTGATATCTTGTGGTTCGATAGCAAAAGTGTCAATTCTTTGGGCTTTATTTCGGGCTTTTTTGGGCTACCCGGTCTTGCCACTTGGGCGGCCCGACCCGGCCCAATCAGCCCGAGCCCAATTGCGAATCTTGCTACCCATCAACCCAGGTCCGGAGCATTGCGTGATCTGCTGCAACTCCGCGGATCGGTTAATGGAATAGATTAGTGTTGTGCACGAGCCGAGCGTTTTAAACAAGTAACTGGGGGGATGGGGCACAGCGGATTTAATCCTGGATGACCGAAGGACACGAAACTTTTATTGGTACGAGTAGAGATGTTATAATAAGAGAACTGAGAAACAAAGAACAAAAGCACAACAAAGTAATAGGAGAGCGTCTGACAAGCGAACGAATGAATGCGATGAAGAACTGATAAGCCAAGTGAACAAGCGGAAAACAAGACAGCCTTATATCCTCCTCCAGGGAAGACCTCCTTTCCTAGCATGCTGCCTGCGCATGCCTGATCTCATATGAGATTGCTCCGCCTTGCTTCCTTTGTTCCTGTAGTGCCGAATTCTATCCGAGGTGACCGAGGATATGATTGTTGTTCGGCATCAGCACTGCTTGCGTTTCATAGTAGGTGATCCAGTGTTTGTGGTTGTTGCACTATGTATGCAGGGTGGATGTTTGGTCAAGTATGAAGCTAACAATAGTGAAACTGCTGGTGAGGGATAAAGTGTAGCGGATGAAAGTGGTGCCGTTTCGTGTGACTCCGGGAATGGGAAAATATGTATGTGGTGAGCAGCTGAGAATAACGAACCTCCAACAGAGCGGACTCGAGTCCTTCGAGCCCGGGGGTGCCACGAGCCCGAGCCGGCTCGAGTCTCTTGGCACCCAGCTCTTGGCGGCTCGAACAGGGGTCGACGAGCCTCTTGGCGGTTCTTGGCAGTTTCTTGGCGGCTCGAGCCGGCTCGTGAACAACACTAGAATAGATGGCTTCAATTCCTGGCCACGATAGGTATTCAGTTTTCGGCCTTAGGGCCTTTATATTCCAGATTCCTGGGGTGCGTAGCAAGGAAGGGGGTCAGTGCTATCGACCACATACTCGGAGGGGGGAAGAGTGGCCTCCAGTCATGATGGAAGTTGGGTATTCGGAAGGAGTGGACTCCCTTCGCTTGGATGCCGAGTGGTGGCTCGTCAACTCGCAAGGGAAAACCCGGTTTGTGATTATCAGCAAAGTTGAGAGGAATCCGTTTGCCTTACGTTTTGAATGCTGGATGATGGTTGAGTCTGGGCATCGTCAAACTAGGCGGGCACCTGCCCAGATCCCGCAATGTGTCCAGGATTTCGACATCGACGAAGCCGGAGTAGTGGTTTCAACACTGGGATGCACTAAGCTCGAAATTCCGTATGATTGTATCTTTGATGGGCCCGGCCCCGACCCGCCCCTCCCACCTGTGACGTTCAGCCTTGCTGAGCTTTCTCATTTCGCAGTGTGGACGTTTGCAATGCTGCAGTGGTATTTCCCACTCTAATCTTCCTTTCTATATGTACTCTGACTCAGCCATTTGCCAGAAATTCGATTGCACCAGAGTTGTATCCGGAAGGGGGGTATTTACAACGAGGGGGTTCAATTGTCCTTTTTTGTGTCTTTTGTATTATTTGTATATCGTTAGATTCTCATCGTTCTTCTACATCTCTCGTTTAGGGTCATGCAGCCTCATGCTACGTTGTCTCCATTCACATGATGACAATAGGGAGAGGGAAAAGTCATACAAGCATTTAATACCTGGTGATCTCTGTAGTTATGAGGTTCAAGTTAATTATTAGAAAATGTATTAATCTATCCCTGTACTCGTGTGTAAATACCTCTCAGCGTCCGTGTTTCCATCGCCCTAGTCCACCACTCAGAGTATTATGAAGACTTTACGGGTGCGAGTGTACACAAACTTTTGTTCATCAACACATTATGAGTCACTAATACTTTTTTTTTTTTTACAAGCCACCCTCCTCTCGACCCCATCCACCTTATTTGATATAGGTGAGTTTGACTATCCAGGGTACAGGATACTTCCTTCCTCTGCAACAACCGCTGTTCCAATCCTCATAGCGGTAGTGCCCGCTCCCCCTACGACTCTCTGTGTACTTATTGTGGTACCATCGCTCTCGATCGTGAAGGATGACCCCGTAGGTCCCTGTTCAAGTTCTTCAGCAAACCGGACCTTCTTAACTCCCCCAGTATTGCGGCCTCCAGTGCATCCAACTGCCTCGCCATTATTTGCCTTAAGCTTTTTAAGTTGCTTCCCAGGGAGCTTCTTCCCAAAGTCACTCCGAATCTTAGAAGCAGGCTTGACTCCTTCGATTAGTTCATGTTCGGCTGGGCGCTTCAGGGAACTTTTATCGGCTTGCTTGTCACTACCCCCAGCTCTCCTGGGAGCCGCACCATCTTCCCCAGTGCTCTGGATGCATATCACCGCTTCGGAGGCCTCTCCGGCGTTCTCTTCATCAACCTCTTCGATGTTTCGAGGGTGGTTCAGTTTATGGACCTCGCCGGAGTTGTTTTCTTCGTATAGATATGATTTATCCTTATGTGGAGAGATATCGTACTCGCGGCGGTGGTTTCTATAGCTGTCGTGGCTCCAACGAGCGAGAGTGAGAAGCGATAACATGTTGCTGTCACGATTAATCGGTACTCGTAATGTAGTAGAAATTCAAAAATGAGGTTGAAAGACACTCGGCACAATATAACAGATGAACGGAGGATGGAGAATGTGTGAGAGTGGGGGATGGTGGGTGGGAGGGAGAAGAAGGAAGGTAGACGTGGCCAGAACATCAAGTGTGCGGCCTGCCACGCTAACGCATTTCCAACAGGACTGTTTTTACTGTCCTCACAATCAAAGTGCGAGAGTTTCAATCCACAGGAGTTATGAGAGATGGGGTTGCTTTATTTTTCTATCCAGTGTTGCCTTACAAAGCCTGCTGAAGTACCTTATAAGATGCCAGCAAGCGAACTAGCATTCAGCAAGTAATATCTACTTTAATTCCCTCCCTCCCCTACCAACACGCAACGCATATCCATCAGTCGTTTTTCTACCTCCAGGGCAATCTTTCGCACGCTCTTGAAGTAAATATTCTTGTCATGCCAATACTGAAGCACGCATCGACACGGTATTCCTTTGATATCGCCAAATCTAACTCCGAGGCTCGAAGCATGCCCCACATGGCATCTGCAACATCGGAGGTCGGATGATTGCCGCATTAGAGAAGTAGGCAGAGAACACACGCTGGGGCAAATTTGAGCCGCTCCGGTGAGCGGGTCGGTTTCATGTCCAGGAAGTATTTCCCAATGGATTTAGTGACGGCGGTTCTAGCGTTGCTATGCTCGGTGCACCATTTCCTTACATCTTTGCTACTGCTGTCACGCCTATTACCGTCTTCAAGCTAGGGGGTTAACCAAATGGCTTCGCTGGAGGTGGTTGTAGTTAGCTTTTCTGTGATGCGGATAGAGGGTGAGCTAGACGAAATAACTACTTTTGTTTGGTGGTAGACGAGCTCTCGTAGCGGAGTCACGATACCTGCAAGATTGGAGAAATTCGTCACGGAGACGGCCTTAGAAACGCAATTCTGTGAGGCAGAAAATCCCTTCAACAGTGAAATCGAATTTTGAAAATACTTACGCTTGGTAGGCTTGACATCTCGCCCGAAGCGAGGTCACTATCATCGGTCGAGATAGCGACTGTGTTGGGATTGGTTGGTGGAGTATTCAGGTTATAAGACTTCTGGGAGGAAAACATGCGGTTGGTTGGCCGGAGCGCGCCTGCATGCCTGCGCTTGACGGGGACAAGGGCAGTAGTTCTAGATGGATTTAGTAACCTGCTAGCGATGAATATTAGGGAAGGAATGCCGAGTTCAACGGGTTCAACGGGTGAGGTGGGACATACTTGCGTCGATCGTTACACATTGAGTTTGGTAGCGGTGGGGGGGGATAGAGAGAGAAGAGGGGGTACACTTTCCCCGTAGTGTAGAGGGTAGACACGGGCGGAGAGAATGACAAGGGTAAGATTAGTGGATGGTAGGAAGGGAAATGATGGGTGGGCCAAGCGAATTTTGCCGGGGGTCTCATACACTGCGTCATGCCCTCCTCGGGCTTGGGGATAGATGCCTCGGGAAGTGCCCTAATTCGGGCGACGCCCATACAATATGAATAGCGCTCAAACACAGATTTACGAGTGTTAGTCGTGCCAAGGTTGCGGCGTCGGCCGCAACCCCCGGATGTTCGCCGGCTCACAACCTGGAGCACTCTAAAGAGTGCCTGCCAGCTCAACACAACTTTGCGGCTCAACACAACTTTGTGGCTTACCATAGTAACTCTGTGGCTCAATACAACTTTGTGGCTCAACACAAGTTGCTGACTCAGCATAAATTTGGGCCTTGGCATTACTTTGAGGCTTAACACAATATTTTTTAAAAATATACTAACCACTCTACACCTACCTACCAACCACCTAACAACAATACATTATGCCACCAGCTACAGCCTTCATTCTCCCCAGCGAACGGGTGGAGCCTTATCAAGATATTAAGATACCCATCCAAGCTGCTGTCACGTTCATTCAGAATAGCCCCAATCAATCCCTCAATGTCACCGAAGTTGCTCGCACATACGAAATTCCAGTCACGAGACTTCGTGGACGCTTACAAGACCATCAGTCCAGGCAAGAGCGCCAAGGAGCCAACCGCAGACTCTCAGCCGATCAAGAACAAGCGGTCGGTCAATATCTCGACCGCCTTTACGCCATTGGTACCAGTGCCGCCCTGCAAATAGTTACCAGCTGTGCCAATGCAATCCTGGCTTTTGGGCATAGCAGCTCAGGGCCTGCTCCTCTGGTGAGTGACCACTGGGTGCCACACTTTCTCGATCGCGATCCAGAGTACCATGTCCGCAAGCAACAAACTATCGACTCGGACAGGAAAAATGCCCAACAGCCAGCCAATATCCGCATTTGGTTCGATAAATATAAGACGGTGTGCGAGTAGCACAATATCCAATCAGACGACCTGTACAATTTCAATAAGACGGGATTTGGTATAGGTGTTGGCCGTGACCAATGGATTATCACCACAGAACCAAGCCGGCCCTGCTTCCTTAGCAGTACAACAAACAAGGAGCTAGTCTCAGTCTGCGAGACAATTAGTGGCAATGGTGCTGTTCTGCCTCCGATGATTATTGTCACTCGCTTTATTCATCAAGAGGCCTGGTATACCACTACCTGTGTACCAGATGATTACCTTCTTGGCACATCAGAGTCTGGTTACAATAACAATGGGTTGACGATAAAATGGCTGGTCCATTTCGAACGGTTCTCTGGCAAGCGCCAAAGCAGATCTGATCAACTTCTACCTCTGGATGGTTTCGGATCGCATACGACCAAGTAGTTTATGAACTACTGTGATCTGCACAAAATTGTTGTATTCTGCCTGCCTCCTCATCCAAGTCATTTGCTCGAGCTGTTGGATGTTGTTGTTTTCCAACCATTTCAGCATTATCATGCTGAAGCTGTTGAAGCTCCAACACGGATGGGATGCGGTGATTGTAACAAGGTGGAATTCCTGGATAAAATTGATTCAATTCGTCAGCAAACCTTCAAACCATTGACTATCCAATCGGCATTTCGGGCAACTGGTCTCATTCCCTTCGACCCTTCTGTTGTTATTTTCAAGTTAAGGGAAGCAGTTCCTCTTATCACATATTCTCCAGCCGAGGATCCTGCTCCATCTAGTGCCGGCATTCCTCTTAATATTCCTAGCCTTCGGGTTCAGGGTGAGGAATTGCTTCGTGATACTAAAAACATGCCAGCAGGGTTCCAACTCCGTCTTAAGGAAGTTCTTCAAGGTGGACTTGCCCTTACACAGTCGGGTGCTTTGGCCAAGGAGCATATGGAGAAGACACAAGCGGCAGAACAGGCTCGTAGTGCAAGACGTACTGTCCCAAACAGACGTCAAGTTCAGAAAGGTGGACTTCTATAAGCGTCTGAGGCAGGCCAAATAGTTAACAGGCGGGAGGTTCTAGAAGTGGAAAAGGCAGAAAAACAATTACACAAGGCACAGAATGCCAAAACAAAGGCTGATAAGGCAGCACGCAAACCTTTTCTTGCTGAGATAAAGGCTGCTCATAAAGCTAGGCGTGCAAGAGTGGTAGCAAAAACTCCAAGGAAGTGCTTTCACCTTCCATTAGATGACCCCAATTATATAATGGCAGTGTAAATAAAAATACACTTGCTTTATTCTGCTAGTATTTATCTCGAATCTTGTATTTAGCTAAAAAGGTATTCTATGCCTTAAAGTTGTATTGAGCCAGAAAGTTGTATTGAGCCGCAAAATTGTATTAAGCCACAAAGTTGTGTTGAGCCACAGAGTTACTATGGTAAGCCACAAAGTTGTGTTGAGCTGCAAAGTTGTGTTGAGCTGGCAGGCACTCTTTAGAGTGCCCCTGGTTGTGAGCCGGCGAACATCCGGGGGTTGCGGCCGACGCCGCAACCTTGGCACGACTATCCTACCTAATTATTAGACAGGAATACTCGAAGATCGTGGCATTCATACATCTGGGTTGATCGACCAACAATAATCATTGAACAAAATATGCATTTCGAGTCTGAGCAGTATCCCGTTTTGCACTGAGTTGATGGTGCCATGGGAAAGATCAGTGGCCGGAACGGTAATCCAACGACTGTAGTTAGAATCCTTCCACTGCTGTTCGTAGGCCAATTGAAAGACCTGAGTGCTTTCGAATAATTCCAACCACCCAAGATGTTCTAGTCGTGCTTTCCTGCCGGTAGCAATGCAACGTCTATCTCGCTCGCTCACTGCCTCACGGAATCCTTCAATACGGGCTCCCGAAAGGATTCAATACGTACGAGTTAGTGCGACTTCGCCGGTTATAGTAACCGAACCTTATCTGAGTTAGTAGTGCCCAATGATGGAAGTACAGCCAGGTTCCAAAGGTTTTGGCACCCATCCTGGTACCGCGACAAAATTTCATAGCCTATGTAATAGCTCTGGGATGTTACGCTACCAGCTCAGACACCAGAAATTTTGCAACGCAGGTGGGTAGGAAAAAATTACCATTAGTGCCAATATAGTAATTGCCTGGTTGGAGCTTTTGCTCATCTCTTTCAACCAACTGTCCACTATTGTTGTGAAGAGTGAAAGTATCGGTAAAGAAACAAAAGACCTCGATCATGGAATAAATATTCGCATTGGTAGAACATTCTGCAGTGCAGAGGCCTCCAAGAACTTTATCAGGATTGGCGGAAGCGTAGATAGTCGTGTCACGCTAGGCTGAGCGGTCGAAAGGGGGCATGTCTAATTGCTCTTCTTGGTCTCCCCAAACAATCCGGTATAGTAAATATTCCTAAAACGTTGTTCTGACCAGATCACATCTCCCACTGCCAACCTTCTATAAAACTACCAATATCCCTCCCGTAGTTGTCGCTATGTACATCCAACAATCTTTGGACAAATCATGGAACTCCCACCATATTCAGAAACCGAATCCGGGTCAACACAGCTCTTGCAGGCAGCGGAGCACGGGGATGAGGGAGCTGTAAAGTTACTATTGGAACGACAAGATATCGATCCCAACGCTGCGGACACCAAATCCGGCCGAACACTACTAGAGCGGGCGGCACTGCAGGGGCACCAGTGAATAGTGAAGCTTCTGTTGGGACGAGAGGATATCAATCTCAACACTCCAGGCCTTATATCTCGCTTGACGCCACTAGGGCAGGCTGCGTGGGCTGGGCATGAGAGAGTAGTAGAGTTGCTATTGCGACGAGAGGATATCGATCCCAACACTGCAGATACAAAGCATGGCATAAAGCCACTCCATTGCGCAGCGCTACGAGGGGATGTGGGAGTGGTAAAGTTGCTATTGGAGGGAAAGGATATCGATCCCAACACTACAGAGACCGAATATGGCCAAACACCACTCTTGTTGGCTGTCAAGAAAGGGCATCACAGTGTAGCAGAGTTGCTATTGGAACGAAAAGATATTGATCCGAACGCCGGTGACCAGAAACACGGAATGACACCGCTCTGGTGGGCTGCATGCCTTAAGTATGAGGGCACTGTAAGGGCGCTATTGAAGCGAGAGGATGTTAATCCCAACACTAAGGACACCGAATATAACTTAACACCACTCGGGCTAGCTTCCCACAAAGGGTACACAGGAGTCGTCAAGCTGCTATTGGAACGAGGAGATATTAATCCCAACACCGCAGACAAATATGGGCGAACGCCTCTCATATTGGCTGTGCGGCAGGGGTCTGAGGGAGTAGTAGCGTTACTATTAGAGCATAAGGATGTTAATCCCAACACCGCAGACGTCGAATGTGGCCGAACGCCTCTCTTGTGGGCTGTGCAGATGTGGTATAAGGGAGTAGTAGCATTGCTATTAAAGCGAGAGGATATTAACCCCAACATTGCGGACACCAGGTGTGGGGGGACGCCACTCTGGTGGGCAGCACAGTTCGGGTGTATGGGAATAGTAAAGGTACTATTGGAACACAAGGACCTGAATCCTGATATACGGGGCCCAACAGGTCAAACAGCCCTTGAGGTAGCTGCATCCTGTAAAAATGCGGGGATGGTGAAAATACTCTCCCAACTTAAAGACTCACATCCCCTCCCACAGAATCCAGCATCCAAGCCGTCGGAGAGATATCAGGGCTCCCGTGAGCTCTCCCGGCCGGGCTGCGGTGCGCGGTCGCAGGAGGCTCCCCCCGGCATGCGAGCCTGCTACGTTTTTGTGGTTATTTCGTTTATTGGCCTTTTGGTCATTATTTTCGTCCTCATATTTTTCCGCCCTCAAGGAAATCGGAGTAAGTGTACCGAATAGAAAATTTTGTTTTAAGAAACCGAAGACAAAAACTGGGGGACAGAGAGGACCAAGCTTTGTCTGACTTTTTTCCTCTTTTTGTCATTTTTCCTCATTTTTTTCACTTTTTTTCATTTTTCATTTTTCAGTTTTCCATTTTCAGTTATCAGGCTTGATTTTTCGTTTATTTTTATTTTTTTACTTTTGCTTTCGTTTGTGGTTTTTTTTAAGGAGAAGGTCTAAAATACAAATTGTCAAGACATAATACATTATACTGTTCTTTCAATTCCGGTCCAAATACACTCTCAACATTGAACCGAGTAATCCCTCTATCTCAGTATCAAAGCCTCTATTTAAATCTTGTAGTTACCTATCGTCCGTTACTGGGCCACTAGGGCCCCAAAAAAGACGTGCACCCAGCCAAATGTCCAGCCCCAGACAGGCTGCCGTCAATTTTTGGTAGGGAAGATATGAGGCCCGTCTAGGGAATGAGTCGGGATGGGCCACACAAAGAGCCCGGGTAGCGGCAATAGACAAGAATGCACCCCCCGGCCCGTATAGCTACGGGGCCTCCAAGGGCAAAACCCGCCCCGCCCGAACTCGTGACGAACGTAATATTAACCATAATCTAGAAAGCCATTGATCCAATAGAGGCTGTGAAGCCCTTTGGGATGTTATCTTCCACTACCTGTATTCCAGCTGGAAGCACCCCTTACCGACTATGAAATCAAATGTTGTTCTATTTAGCACTGGCAATTCTTCTACTTTATTTTCAGTTGTTATGTCACTCCTGGTGTCAAACTAGAAAGTGGGAACCAATCCCATGAAAGATGTCATGATGAGCTAAAGGTGGTTTTTTTCAGCAGGAGTTGCAGATAGACTCTGACTTCATGCACCCATTGATCAACACATTAATCTTGCAAATTCTCTCTCATACATAACTGATCTCTCATCTCGTTATAGGAATGAGAGAGACTTAACTAAAGGTGCAAGTTTGGAATATTCACTGTGCCAATCTCTGGCAGCAAAAGAATCACAGTAAATTAAATGATGAGATTAGACATTCTTGAACAAAGCTATAGGGCTGAGGGTGGATTGTGTCTCTTGGGGAGGAAATCCAACACTATTACCGTAAAAACTCGAATAATTGGACACGGTGCCGGACGCTTAAATTAAGGTATGTTTTGCCAAGGGATCAGCACAAAAGTCACACATATAAGTCTCACTAACACTTGGCAATCTATTCATAGTGAAAATCTAGCTCCTCCTCCT
>Ga0307507_10012871_pt1 | contig 10263 bp, 14 predicted proteins | sample 7_EM_MG_FD_207223 | JGI IMG/M metagenome (GOLD analysis project Ga0307507, IMG submission 207223) | Populus trichocarpa ectomycorrhiza microbial communities from riparian zone in the Pacific Northwest, United States - 7_EM | ecosystem: Host-associated > Plants > Roots > Unclassified | place... | reverse complement strand
CTTACCGATCAAACCTCTACCCTTTCTTCCAGTCCTTAAATCTGCTCTATGCGAAGAAGCCGTTCCGCGTGGCCCGACGTACCCTACCCTACCCATGCGAACGGCGAAAAAAAAAAACATTGTCTCAATCAAGAGATATCAGTGTGGCGAGCGTAATACTAACTGCTGCATGTGGGGATGGAGAGTGGATACAGGATGCCGCTGAGACCTCACCTCGCTCCCTACTTACATCAACGCTCCCCAACACTCCATTTGGGGAATTCTCGTTACCTACTGTCTTCCTTTTCGTGTTGGCGAGGAGTATTTGTCTTTCCTAGAGAAAGTTCCTTTCCGTCAACGTCTTAACCCCCCCTTTCGAAAACGCGTGGATTGGTTGGTACGATGACCTGGGTAACAGCGGAGCGGAGGGACTCCGTTTTATCAACGTCGGCGTAATCTAGTTCGTCTCTGTAAATAATTCGGGTTATAAGCCTTTCCCTCTTGAATAGTAAGATTTATACGATGATCTGTATGTGCATATCAACTTGACAAAGATGACTCGACAAGTTTCCCTTCTGACTGCCCCCTCACACAGGTGAGATGGCCGAGCGGTCTAAGGCGCCAGACTAAGGACCAGGGCATTCTATGAAGTCCAATATGTACGATTCATCTCGTAGTATACTTGGTCCTCCGGGGCGTGGGTTCGAATCCCACTCTCATCATTATAATTTCTTGAAGTTACCAAGCAAAGTTTTTTACCATTGGCTACTACTGTGCATGAATCTGACGCGTCAAGAGGTGAAAGGGAAAGGCCTGAACCACGTGATGGGAGATTGTGGGCATTTGACATCATGATGGGACGATCGTTGCGCGCTTAAAACTTGATCTCATCCACTTCAGCTCGTTTCAAGAATGAATCCAGACTCTGGACCGCATAATTACGGAACGCGCGCCGCAGCTTTACGAAAGAAACAGACGGTGGAGGAAGCGTCATCGACCGATCAGCCTTTGACAGGTACTACGGACACGTCTCAAAGTTTTTCGTGGCGTCCATCCGTATTCTGTTCGTGCCCACTTTACTCCTGACAGCGTCGATGTCACTTAACACACAGTCCAGGTCCTGTAACTCATAAACTTATATCACGTGCGGCTCCTTCCACCGCGCTAGGAAAGCGAGAAAGCGTCACCCCAGTGAAGACTCAACAAGAAGATACACAGCACCGTCTTGTTAAGCCGGGCAACTCGTTGGAACGAGAAAGTACTCTCATCTCACGCAACATTGGCGCTCCAGCAAATAAATTCAAAACCTCTGCTAGTCTCACTCCTGAAACTTTTCCATCCCTCGCTCCAACGCAGTCCCCGTCTCCATTGTCAAACTCTCAACAACAGACTTCAAGCTCAGAAACTTCTTCCGCTGCTTCATCCATCCCATCCTCTCTCCAATCCAGCTCTCCGCTATCGCTATCACCTTCACCCGCAACACCGACCCCACCCCGAAAACCTGAATTACCAAAGAAACGGAAGATAGTGGTTGACGGTGGATCTGTCTTGACTCAACCTGCGGCGAGTGCTCTTCATGTTCCGGCTGCAGAAGCTCAGCCCCAGCCACCAGCAAAGAGGCTCAGACCGGACGCCGGGGTTCTTCAGCGAACAAATCACAATGCAACTGTTCACAAACAACCCACGCTTTCAAGTCCATCAATCACTTCCGAAAGGCCCGAGTCGTCCTACTCAAAGGTACCCAATGAAAACGATTTTATTGTGAACCCAGCTTCGCTTGTGAGTTTTGCAGTTGTACAGAATTTAAAAGATGTTTCGAAACTACCTATGTAGGTTCCGCCGCCCAATCTCGAGGAACTGGAGCCTACGGCCATCCAAGGTTCGCAAGCTTCCGACCATGAAGAACGAAACGCAAACGGTTCTCAAGTTCTTATCTCCCCAACTAACCATCCTACTCATTTTTACTCGGCGAGAAATGTTCTTATCGAATTAAGCGGGGTGCGCTTCAAACTACCTCCCATCCTCATCTTCGGCAGTCGTTTTTTTCAGCGGTTGTTCGCCACATCAGAACCCGATAAACAGCTTGACTCTCAAGCAGGTGAACGTGGCGATATGTCGGTAGCCTTGGTTGAGAAACGGGACGTCACGGGAAATACACTCTACGTGCTCGACAAGCTCCCGCTCTCGCTTGATGACTTTGTCGCACTTTTGGATTTTATCAGAGGTTTGTTGTGAGTCAATTTACAAGACTGTTTTCTTGAAATGCTGAGTGTTCATCTCTAGATGTGGTCAATACGCTTACAAAAACATCCCATTTAAAACCCTCGCTCCCGTGCTTCGGGCGGGGACTACCCTGGAACACACATCCATCACATCCATCGCAGCCCGATCATTTTATCTCCTGTGGAACCCTACATGGGATACGACGACCTGGGATTTGAAAACAGACCTCATGTCCCTCAATGTTCCTTTCGCACCACTTCCACCCAGCACCGTCGTCGACCTGATCGATAGCACCATCCTAGCTCATTCAATCAGTGCTAAACACATCCTGAAGCGTAACCTATATGAGTTAGCTTCGGGGTCGAATTCTAACTCGCACCAGGGAGTTCATCGTCTACCACCGCAGATCAAGACTCTCGTCGAAACGATGCGGGGCAAATTACAGTTGACGTGGAACACCATCGCTGCGGTACCTTCTGACATTCAATGTTCTTCCACGGCGGACTCGGAGGGAAGTGGGAGTTGTATCACGAAAGATTTTGCTTCTATTAACGCCCGGAACGTCGTTCATCGTGATATCGTGCATAATTCGTGGATGTTCCAGAAATATTGGGGAAATCCGATGGGCGGTATTGAGGCGCTTGTGGAAAGTGCTGAGAGATGGAGGGAAAAGGGGTATTGTGAGGGATGTGTGAAGGTGCACGTTGAGGGGTGGAATCGGGCGAAGGAAAATTTGTGGCTTGAGTTGGATGAGTATGTATGATTGGGCCCGGGTATGTTGAGTTGTTTTTCGTGCCCGGACTGAAGTGGATGATTGTCGTTTGTGCGAGGAGACGTTCGAAGGTAGGGTAAGGTGTGTATGCTAGTCGGTGGGACCTTAGGATCCGGAGGAGGACGTCGTTGAAATCTCGTGAGGTTGCTTCGGCGAGTGGGAGAGCTCGATGGATCGGGTATGGGGATAGTTTGGGTTTTCTGTTTAGGTGAGAGATGATGAGGGTGAGCGATTCGTGTACTTTGTCGAGGTCGGTGGAGGAGAGGAGCTCGTTTAGCGGAAAGTCTTTCGTTGGTTGTACTTGTGGACTGCCATTATCTATCAGCTTCACCGAGATCCGTAGCATTCTTCAACCCGTTGGTATCGGCAATAAAACTAACAGTCGCATGAAACCTCTTCGCATTCCTCAATGCATCCATAACCGTGCCTGCGCTTCTATCCCTTCCAACGCCCTCTTCGAAAACTGATCTCTTGCGATGCCGTGCCGGAGGAAACGTCCCTCGTGAGCTTGGTCACTGCTTGGATGGCTTTAATCCAAGAGTTGACATACCATTGGAGAGAGTTTAAGAAGGTGCCATCGGTGAGTAGCTTTGATGGGGTGTGGGAGATATTGGGGCGCTGGCCCTGCGATTGGGCCTTTATTCAGATTAGGGAGACGTCATCGTCAGAGGAAGGGAGGACCCACCAGTTTAACAGCCCGTTGAATAACAGGATGAACAACCAAATTGGTCTCCGGAATGTCCACATTCTGCTGTAAATGCAACAAACTCAAGCTCTGCAAACTTTGTCTTCGTCATCGGTATCCCCAACTTGGCTTCTCCACCTCCACCTCCCGCTCCTTCATCTTTCCCTGCCCTTGCCCTTGTCCCTACAAATGCGTCGAACCATAGATTAACTCCGCACCTTACCACCGCGTGTAAAGATTCGTACGGCGTCTTGACGAGGTTAACAAGGTGAAGCTGCGCAGGGAGCGGTACAAGTGGGGCGAAGTCCGTTGTTCGTTTTATGAGCGTGAGTGTTGTCATGTGTGTTGGGTGGTAAGTTAGATGTGGGGCGAGGTCGTACGTGTTCCTCCGTCATCTGAGTTGTTCTGCGTGAACATCTATGTGAAGATGTAAATAAAACGACAAACCTTCCACCTCGTCCTTCACTTTAACAATATACACTACCACCCCAGACTCCGCTGCAAACCTAGCAACACGCTCATCAGACTCGTTATCAAACAGCAAGTCCGACTCAGATGGCAAAGCACCGATGACGGGTGTTAAAAGGACGAGCAAGTACGTCCGGAAAATGTCTGTATCGAAAAAAAGCGGTTGGGTTTGTGATTCTGTTTGTGGTTGGTCGTGATGGTGCCCATTCATAGCGGTTGCTGTCTGTATTTGCAAAAATGGGACCTTCGGAAGGAGGGGGTGATGTTTTTGATGTTCTCAAAAGCTAAGAAATATACTTTGAAAGCGAGAGAGACCGTCTAGACAGCGACGCCCCCCAATAACTCCTAAAATAATCCTGTACCCCCGTATCAGTGATCATCATCTGTCACGAACTATAACCTAAACAAGCACATCATCATGTCAGTCTCTTGCTCCAAGACTTCAACGAGGAGTCCACATTATTTATGGCATCCACGCGAGCTGTCGCAAAAACACGTCTTTTGTTCTGCGAAAGGGAAGATTGCAGCAGCTCGAGGACCTGTATGGATCTAAGAAAGTCTTGGTTATGCCATTGAATAAGTTTTTGAGGAGATGCGTACGCCGTTCGCTGTGTTTGGTGGGCGTTGAAAGAGATGGTATGACAGGAAATAACAGAAAGAAATTGAAAGCAAGAGAGAGAGCGAGAGAGATCGTTTGTAGCGAGTCCGTCCTCCTATAACTCGTAAAATAATGCTGTACTTACGCCCGTATCAGTCGTCATCGCCCTTCATTCTCTGTAATACACGCACTTAATAACATCAATCTCTCGCCCATAAGACCTACGGCTTCAACGAGGCGTGCACGTTTTGGTAACCAGGCGAGCTGTACCAATACACGTCGTTTCGCCGGGAAAAAAACGACAGTCGCAGCTCAAGGTCCTTTGTATCGCTTTCAAATTTTCTTAGAGACATGACTGAGGGAGAATTGAGGGAGAATTTGAGGAGATAAAGGAGATTTGTACGCCGGTCTTGGTTGTTAAGAGATGGTGTGACAGATAACTCTGAGAGTGACACAAACCTTCACCAAGAGCATCATGAAGCCGAAATTACTGCCAGCCATTCTCTTCCTCATGCGTACCGCCCTCGCATCTGCGTACTGGTGCGCCTCCAGTTACAAGTTGGTGACGATGAAGCCGAGCCAGGCTCACTGGAGTTTCGGTCAAAGCTGCAGATCAGCACGGCGGTCGCGTTGGGGTGTGTCATTGCAGGGTACATATACTTCTGGAGATACGAATGGCACCGAGATATACGATTGTGTTTAGGCTTCCCATTGGCTTGATGGGCCTTGAGTCTTCGGAGGATCTGAAGGAGAGGAATTTGGCGCAGAAGCTTGTGCGCAGTGTTACCTGGCTCGAGCGTGAAGTGGTGAACTGAATCGATCATAGTTTTGAAGATTACGCAGAAGGGGCGGCATTGGGTTCTTGTGGTACGTCTATTATTGTTGTCCGTGACATTAGTCTTGTTATTGATCTTTCTAGGTTTTATTGTCGTACGCAGGGGGCTTACAGAAATTACGCAGGCATTCCGTAAATGATGGACGAAATTTGTTCTTACAAAATGAAAGTTGGCCTATATTCTTGGATAATGTGGTGCGTTGATGATCATTTCTCTCTTTGCTTAGTGAGCTTCACCTGAGTTAACCTGGAGGTTCTCGAACACCATAGACAGAACATCAAAAAATTTATCGGGCAGTAGGCCCAGCTACAACAACCTTCGGCTCTGCGGGTACTGTAGGTTCTGACGTATGTTGGCATCCTTTCAGATGCATTCAGTACACTTACGATTGCCACCATAGAGTGACGAGGAGTTGGGTTGCGAACGTACTACGGTGTAGGTGGGATCTGAGATGAGAAGGAAGGACGACTCGGGGAGAACGGTTTGCGGGAACGACTAATGAGCAAGAGAGTAAGACGCGACGTTTCCCTTTCGCCCTCTCGTGTCCTTCGGTTTTCTTACCTGCCCAACACCTCACCGCTTTTAATTCTGGACCCACACCAACGCTAAAGAGTTGGGTAGCAAGGATGGAAAGCTCGAGGCGGAAGGTAAGCATCTGCTTTAACTTGGAAGTATCGTCGCCTTACACCTCATAAGTGGTTAGTCTGATAACCAACCTGCATCAACCGGGCACACCAGAGCCGAATGACCCGATGAAACTAGCAGGGAAGCCAATGAGATGTTCTTCAGAGTAATATTTAATGTTTTTTGTTAGGCCCACCTTGACAAGTTGCGGAAAACGCCAAATGACCGATGTGACGCCTCCCCAATCTTTATATTAGGTTAGTCTTCGTGAAGTTTATGATTCAAATGTATATATAATTTAACTGATCTACAGTTTATAAACCTAATGAGTGTGTTCTATGCATTACAAATGAGTGTGTGTGTGCCAAATATAACCCCAAGACCTTCTACTGCAACTCCCGTCATGCCCTATACATGGAGCATCCCATAATCCACCAAAAACTCTCCTTCGTCCGGGTCTATCGTCTTCCGCTCAAGTAGTCTCCCATTCATCACCACCTGGTTGAGCGCCGGCCAAATGGTCTTCCCATTCAACTCCCCCCACCTCCACATTGCCACCAAAACGTCCCCAGCGAGTTTCATATCCTGCATCACCAGCGTCTCCAAGTTCGGCAGCAGTTGCGTGAGGGCGAACAACTTATCCCCGCCACCTTTTGAACCCTTAATACGAACCTTCCGCAATGTCAACTTCCGAACGCCATTCAACGCTTCATAATGGCCGGGTACTATTTCTGAGAAGACGGAGATGAAGGAGAGCCACGCTTTAAATGTTTCCATGTCGGAAACTTCGAGCTCTTGAACGCTGCATATTATGGTTGAGAGGAAGAACTCGGAGTACGCGCGGGCTTTGGCTTCGCTGTCGCACCGAATGTCCTCGAGTTTCAAGGATGTTGTTAGGGAGGGGGATAGACCGATGGTCAGTGTTTTCTTGAATGCCAGAGGAACTCCGATCTCTATCCTTCGGAGGATAACGCTCACCGCTTTGGATACCGACAGAACCTGCCGATACACCGCAGCGGACACATGTACGTCCTCAAGCACGATTTCTCTCATCATCGAGTATTCCCCAAATGGATATCCCGAAATGTTGGCTCTTCGCGACCGAAAGGACACGACGTGCGGAGCGATCTTCTTTAGGAAGAACGTATAGTCCAGCGTCATCGGCCTATCCTCGGATTGCACAATATGCAACTGTGTCAACGGTGTAGCGTTTCCCAAGCCACAAATCTGAACCATCGTGTTGTGCTGCATCCAGACGTCCAACGCTAACTTTATAGCGGAATGAGAACCTTCGACGCGTAGGGAGTGGCATCGGTTAACGCAGGAGGAAAGCAACCTCACGATATTCTGCTTGTCTCCCTTCACGATTCGTAATGGCAAGAAGGGTTGCCTGTCAGTGAAGTCAACGTCGAGGCTCAATCCGAGCTTATTGGTGCGGGCAAGCATCATCTCTGTCATGGGGATGAGGCCTTCATGCGTGCAGGTGCGGTTGCTGAGGTAAACGCGCTTCCAGAGTTCAGGAAAACCAACCGCGCACTCTCTCCATTGCGAGCAAACATGGGAGAGGGCGAGGGCGGTACGGATGATGGATTCGTGAGTTGGGAGTCTGAATTCGTCTTCAAGGAGGGGAATGGGATCAGAGTTGGGAGGGTGGAGGACAATGGTAGGTGTCGTCTGGTCGGTCAGGTCTGCGAGAGTCGTTTGGAATATCTTATGTAAGATTGTGGAGGGTAGGTTGGAAGCGTTTATGGTTTGAGACATCAGCGACCCGCGACGACGTTATAATTAGTAGAGATGCTTGGGGTATTGGGGGAGGTGGGGGTTAATTGTAAGAAAGTGTCGTGCAAGGAATTGACTCTGAAATTTATAAGATTCATTGAATCCACTGTGGCCTACTGTGGCCCGCCGTACACGTGGCTCTGTTTTCCCATCAAAGCGCAAGCCACATAACAATATATAAAATCAGCGGCCACTACCAAGGCTCATTCTTATGACCCATTCATTTAGAATAACGCAACTAAATACATATTTCATGAAAGAAGCGTATACCGCTTTGTGATTTCCCTTCTAACCGCACATCGGGGATACGCAACCATCCCATTCATGGTTTAAAACTATAACATGCTAGCTTCCCCAAGTTGTGTTCTTCAAGTCCTCACTACAACCTCTCCGCAAAGCTGCAATATCGAGTATCAATTCAAATTTTATTGCTGCCGATTGCAACATATGAAGTGTACAGGTCTTGGCAGGGAAATACGACCTTTAATTGACAATAGCCGCGCCCCCGCTTGCCCCACGGTGTGATATTCTAGGGGAAAGGGGGAAACCAGAATTACTGTGCATGCATTGAATATGGTGGGGAACGTTTGAGGGGATGACGTTTATCAAGTGGCAGAGGTGGTTCCTGGAGAAGAATCGGAGATATATTCGGTGGTGTGGATACATAAGTCAAGGAAGGTTTGAGACTGCAGGGACTTCCTATATTTTATCTTCTGGGGGACAAGGTTGTGGAACTTGAGGCCTGAGGTGTTTGCCATGAAATATCCCGAAGATAGCAGGTGATCAATAAAACCATTGAGAAGACCACTGCGCTTTTGATGCGAACTCATTTAATATTTACCTATTGAGAATGAATTTTTATATCAGGGGAGACCCGAGAATCAAGAATTTCAGCAGTCTGCCGAACATTACTTCCGTTGTTACATAAGTAACCGAGAGGAACCAAAATTAACATTTGCATCGCTGACTTTGAAAAAAAAGCCGGTATTCGTTTGTTTGCATTCGGGGTTATCGAAGATGAGGAGGTATTAGACGCAATTGAGGTTAAGGGCATCTCGGGTTTCAACGTTCATCTCCTAATTGTCCGTCAAAGCGGTAAGGATATCGAAGAAAAGAAGTTTAGTGATGGACAATCCGTAGTCAAAGAAACCTCACTTCGATATCATATCGATAATTGAACGCGACCAACGATAATAATAAGTAGTTTGACCGTATAACCTATATCGATTGGGATAGAGTTGACTTCGTTTTCTCCCATATGCCTTGGGTTTTGGTATTGTTTATCGATCCGGTGAGCATTGTGCGCCGAACATGAAGGAAGGTTCTATTACATGTATCGTCTTCAAGGCTTGGCGATATGTATACCGTGGCCCGATTCAACTAATGGTTTACGAGGAGGGTTTCCTTGCCAACTTCTTCCGACCAGGAACTTTAAAGCGGTTGCTCCCACCTACTGACAGCTCGATGCAAAACCCTAGACACCTCCTCAAAATTTCTGGACTCCACCTCGCTTTGTACAAACAACCGCATTTAGTGCAATTCCGTGTCATGGCACTCAGTGATGTCAAGCGTGGAGTGCTTCATTGTACTATTATGTTCGTAAATATTACAAACAGGGTTTGGTGGAGTGGAGGGTTGCGTCGCTTGTGCCCGCTTCTCTCTTACATAAAGTAGTTGTTTGTACAAAGCGAGGCGGAGTCCAGAATCTTTGGGGAGGTGTCTAGGGTTTTGCATCAAGCTGGAAGCGTCAATTGTTTTCAAATCTTCTCAGCGCACCTTGCGTGATGGAACCATGGAATAGTGAAGTTCCTGATATCATTTATGAGCCGCGTCCGATGGGTGAGGACAAGTTGATCAAGTGACTGTCGGCAAAAGCCTATTTTCCTTATCAGGAACAAGCCAGATATGACCCTGATTCTGAACTTTTTTCTTTGCGCATGGCCGACGGCGCAGGACTTGACCACGATGAAGACAGGACCCATGGTGCGATGACTCCCATTGACACGGAATCCAAGAACCCCAACGGTACGTACTATCAGCGCTCAGCGCCGACAAGCTCTCGACGTCTTATCCCCTTTTCAGATGCGTCTTGCTCAGAAGTCCCGATATCACTCGTTGAATCGTGTGGAGAGTACTTCATTCAGGATTTTCTCACATGAAGACAGCTCCAATTGTCATGATTCGTAATGAATCTGTCCGCCCGTGACCGGATCTTGTTACACTATACAAATGTAAGGTGTTAGCTGGACGGATCTTACCTTTCATATCTCTCGTTGTAAACAGTTCAACTTCTACCATG
>Ga0307507_10012870_pt1 | contig 10264 bp, 8 predicted proteins | sample 7_EM_MG_FD_207223 | JGI IMG/M metagenome (GOLD analysis project Ga0307507, IMG submission 207223) | Populus trichocarpa ectomycorrhiza microbial communities from riparian zone in the Pacific Northwest, United States - 7_EM | ecosystem: Host-associated > Plants > Roots > Unclassified | place... | reverse complement strand
GCTTTTGCTCACACCCCCACAAATTGCAAATGACCCTCTGCGGCAACAACGGTCCTTCGCTAACCATTGCAGAGCCCTCTGCAAGACACCTTGACTTGGTAAAGTCAACCATTCCGCAACTGGGATCAGCACATGCAGGATTCAAACAGCATGAAGGCCAGGATTGAGCGAATGCCTGAGGGAGCACGTGGGAAGGCTTTGTGAATAAAACACGAGATTTGCTGTTGGGAGACAACGGCAGAAGAATAATGAAGGGTGGGGGAGCCAGATCAGAGTAGAGTGCGCGTAATAGAATATCGGCTTGTTGGAACGTAGGAAGGAGGCGGCGACAGAGGTTACTAGTGGTATCGTCTAAATAAGAACCCGGTTCAGTCAACGGTCAGGACGGGTAAGTAGTTGACTGACATCTCGATTGGCGTTCTGATTCTGACCATGTACCTGTACTCAGTTCCACCCAATAGTCAAGGGCGCCGTCTATGGTTTCCTCATCCCAACTAACAGCAAGGATTGTGATATTACCGCCTCCCTGGTCATGCATATTACGGAGCAAGATCAATTCGTGGGCCTGAATTGTTTTGTGAGCATGGTGTCAAACAGGAAATATTGAATATACCATAAGAAGCACAATGTTTGCGCACCAGGTTATCCTGTTCTGTGCAACTCCGCTCTGCTTAAGATGTTCCCAAGCGGTTGGGTCTGCCCACAGTTGGACCTGGAACTGAGCAAGAGCCATGGGTAAGAGTCGACATGTGTCGACAGTGCGGAAAAAAAGATTCTCGGGCAAGAATGGTTTATCGGTCTTCCAAGCAATCAAACGACGACCCTTATGATCGCGTACGGAGGTCGACAAGGACGCGTTTTGTCGATACCACCTTTGGAATGGAGAACCACCTGCTGGCAACTCAGCCTCGTTTTGAAAGACCTTTTCAATGATCATTTTAACATTGTTGTTGGATATTTCGACAAATCGAAGGACGCAATTGGGAATGCCCGGTGCCACATCGTCCATCTTTTAAATGTTAAATGATGAAGGATACTATGTAACCCTGAGCCGAACATCGGACAGCACCTATTTTTCGTCCAGTCACACATTTGACAGGGAATTGTGACAAGCAGTAAAATGGACTTTCACTAACTCACCTGTCGTGCATAAAAACACCAGGAATATCCTCCTGAAAAATCATTTTGTTTACATCCCCGATTTATACCAGAGTTGTTACCAAAGTTAGAGGCGTTGCCTTTGATGTTACCACGAATCATAGGTGTGAATGATAAGATTCTGTTTAGATGAAGTGCGATACAAATATCTTATCTATTATTCTGCCGATCAAAAAGCTCTGGATCGGATATGATATATGACGATCCATGAATCCGGGTGCAGATCTGGGTTTCTTCTTGATCGCTTTTCTGCCAATGGTGCCATCTCCAGTGATGGTGCCCGTTCCTACAATGGTCACTTTTCGAATTCGTTGATCACCTCGGTCGTGTTTTGATGAACATTAGTGGATTTTTAAATTCAAGTCACGATTCATAAAAGGGGACGATAGTGCCAACATGCCCGCTGGAATAAATGAAAATCCCCCATAATGAAAATTGTTCAAGTTAAGTACAAACACACGCTAAATGGTCTGTGGTGTATAACATGCAGCCCATACTGGCCCTACCCGAGAATTGGTAAAGTCCACTGTGGCAGTTGGCTTTGATGAAATGGTCAATTGATTGTATAGATTTAGTATCTTCATAACTTCGGGTGGCACCCACATAAGACGTTGATGATGAGGTAGAGATATGATCCAACTTCCATGACTTGAGAATTCCCAAGGATTGCTGTGACTGACCATATCCCACATCCACACAGACCCATCTCCTGAACCAGAGACAATCCGGGTGTGGTCACTCGAAAATGCAACAGAGTAGTAAGCACTGTGGGGGTCGTCGTCCAGCCTGAGGTGGAATACTTCTGCGCCTGTTGAAGCATCCCATTCCAGCAAAATCTTGTCACTTGAAGCAGAGACGATGTGGGTGCCATCGGTCGAAAATGTAACGGACAAAACATATTCGGAGTGGCCCATCAGTCTCATCAGCTGTGTGCCTGTCGAAGCGTCCCATACCCGCACAGACCGGTCATTTGAGCCAGAGACAATGCGGGTGCCTTCGCTCGAAAATGCAACAGATGAAACCCGATCCTTGTGGCCGTTCAGTTTCCTCAGCTCTGCGCCTGTCGAGGCATTCCACACCCGCACAGACTTGTCGTCTGAACCAGAGACAATGCGGGTTCCATCGCCCGAAAAGGCAACAGAGTGAACGTGGTTCGTATGCCCAATCAGTTTTCTCAGAACTGCGCCTGTTGAGGCATCCCATACCCGCACCGACATGTCCATTGAACCAGAAACAATGCGGGTGTCATCGCTTGAAAATGCAACCGAGAAAACCTGCTTCCTATGACCTTTAAGTTTCATCGTCTCTGCGCCTGTCGAGGCATTCCATAACCGCACAGACTGATCTTGTGAACCAGAGACAATGCGGGTGCCGTCATTCGAAAAAGCAACAGAGTGAACATATCGGGAGTGGCCGTTCAGTCTCCCCAGCTCTGCGCCTGTTGATGCATCCCATACCCGCACAGAGTTGTCCCACGAACCAGAGACAATGCGGGTGCCATCGTTCGAAAACGCAACGGAGGAAACCCGCTCCGTGTGGCTGTTCATTTTCCTCAATTCTGGGCCTATTGAGGCATCCCATACCCGCACAGTCTTGTCATCTGAACTAGAGACAATGCGGGTTCCATCGCTCGAAAATGCAACAGAGCGAACAGATTGGGAGTGACCATTCAGGCTCCTCAGCTCTGCGCCTGTTGAGGCATCCCATATCTGCACAGACGAGCCATACGAACCGGAGACAAGGCGGGTGCCATCGGTCGAAAATGCAAGGGAAGTAATAGGTACGGAGTCGCCATTATTCAGTTTCCTCAGCTCTGAGCCCATCAAGGCATCCCATATCCGCACAGACCAATCCCATGAACCAGAGGCAATGCGGGTGCCATCGCTCGATAATGCGACGGAGGAAATAGATTGGGAGTGGCCATTCAGTTTCCTCAGCTCTGCGCCCGTTGAGGTATCCCAAATACGCACAGACTTGTCATCTGAACCAGAGACAATGTGGGCGCCGTCGAACGAAAATGCAACAGAGGAAACACGCATCGTGTGGCCATTCAGTATCTTCAACTCTGCGCCTGTCGAGGCATCCCATACCCGCACAGAATTGTCCCTAGAACCAGAAACAATGCGGGTGCCGTCGTATGAAAAGGCGACGGAGCAAACAAATTGTGGGTGGCCTTTAAACTTCCTCAGCTCTTTGCCTGTCGAGCTATCCCACAGCTGTACAGAACCGTCCCCTGAACAAGAGACGATGCGGGTGCCATCGCTCGAAAAAGCGATAGACGAAACAGGGAAGGCAGGGTCGTCGAATTTCCTCAGTTCTGCGCCTGTCGAGGCATCCCATAGCCGTATATGATACTCTGAACAAGAAAGTATGCGGGTACCATTGCTCGGAAATGCAACAGAGCGAATAGGATGTTCGTCCCTGATCGTCAGGAGTAGCAAGCTGCCCTCGCCTCCAGTTTGCTCAAAGGCAGGGACATGGAAGAATTGCTTCTTCCAGGTTCGGGATAAATCAGAATCCCGCGACCATGTTGCCAATGACGAAATGTAGAGGTGTGGTGTTGACTGGGATGCCGGGTTCCCACTAAAGTATGTCGCAAAATTCGCAGCTTCCGCAACTTCCCTAGCAAGACCCGAAACACAACCCTGTATTATTCCTTAGCCCCAGTCCACATAAATAAGGAAGAATTTTTACCTTCGAAATACACTCGCGGGCTTGTTGAAGCATCGGAGTACAACGAGCTTGTGAATCCAGAAGGTTCATCGCCTCAATCCAGAATAAAACATTCAACTGAAGGAAGTCACCGATTTCCCTCCATCCATCACCAGACGAAGTCTGGGACATGTGCTGGGCCCAATGCAGACAGGAGTACCTGAGACTATCGCCAATATTCGCCTGAATTCGATCGTTGAGATCCGGCACCTCGGAATCAAGGAGAAATGACGAGGGTAGGTCGCAAATGTTGAATCGGAGGTGGGACTTCATGATGCGAAAGCAGGAACGGGTGAGACGTGCATGGTGGGCGGCCTCATTACAATGCATATCAACCAGGCGTGCGTCAGTGCTCAGAAGAACACTGCCAGATCGAGCATGAGAGAAAATGAAGTCGGGAAAAGAAGCGTGGTACCAAAAGACCCGATCCTCTTTGACATAGAGAACTGCATGAAGCTCATCGACAACCAGCTCGACCAGTTCTGTCATGTCTGGATCGTCAGAAAAGAGTTCCCCAGCAACGGAGGTGGATACACGTTCCTGGGTGCAGAGGAGCGTATGAAGAACATGCAAACGATCTTGAAGCAGATTATCATTGAGGCCTCCAAAAGCGGTGAACATGACTTGTTTGTATAATGCATCGATCGGTGACGCGTAAGAGTTCCGCGACCCAGTTGATCCATGTGCATAGATGCCCAGCTCGCCCAGGAGCCGGATCTGTTCGTTTTTTGCCATCCTGGGACGGGGTGTTACATATCTTACAGATGTGGCTGCGAAGATGAATAGGCCAGCTGCCTGGTCCATGAGATCGTTTATCACGGGCATGCCCCAAAGTTTTGGGAGCTTTGCCCTCAAATAGGTCGCGATGTCGGCCTTGACGGTGTCTGTAGGTACGTCGTACAGAGCGCAGATGGCGTCGGAGGTGAAAGATGAGCAGAGATTCGCGAGATTCACGTCCGGCCGGCTGGTGATAAAGAATTTGAGACCCTTCAGGTGAGACTTGTCCGTCATCCTCAGTAGCTCTGCCAAGAAAACTGACCCTCCCCTATCTTCAATCTCGTCCAGTGCATCCACAACGACGAGGAAAGGTGCATGGTGCTCGCTCGAGGACTGCATCCAGGGGTCAACGAGGAGGTCCTTCATTTGTTTGGACGAGATGTTAACAGAGTCAAATTTGTTCGACTTAAGCAAGGCATTTGCAAAGGGTTGGGAATGGTGAGCAAGCTGGTCAACGATGGTTGGGATGATGTTATTCTTCCGCCTCGTCTCCTCAAATTGCCGCGAGCAAAAGAAGTTTGCCCCCAAGATTTTTGGGGCTTCCTGCAGAGCATCACCCCCCTCGTCATCTACTTCCTGCCCATCGAAATGGCGCGCTACGCTGTACGCGATTGTCGATTTGCCGGATCCCGCTTCGCCGGTCAACCAAAAGACTGATGGACTGTTGGGTGAGAGATCCTCTGCCCATTCGTAGATACGCTTCAATATGTCCACACGCGTCCCAGGGGTGCAGGGTTCACGGCTTACAGTCCCTCCGAGATTAGCATCATAAGCCGCCTTTGGAGAACGAGACCAGTTGGTCTCGAGGTACCGTTGCTGTATTGAGAGTTAGTAGTGGGCAAATCTCAGGTCACCGAGACACATACATAAAGAGATTCTTGCGTGGCTTGAAAGCGGGTAAGGTCAGCTATGAGCTTCATTCTGCATTTCTGGGTCCCACTCACTTTTGTTCGACTGGACTAGCGTTCCAATGCTGACGGTGTCGGCGATCACGCCAGAATTGTAATTGCCTATATTGCTAACAGGGCCATGAACGTCGCCCGAAATCATGATGGAACGATGGAAGAATAGGACGATTGATGAGGGTATGGGAACAAGCTGGACCGAACCCAACACAATTAAAAGTCTGGCCATTCGTTAATAAGAAAAGACCGTCCGCAATAGGAAGTAACTGATAGGCCCATGTCGTTGCTGGCGGCAGGTGTGTGCAAAGATAAACTCTGATCCCAGGTACATTGGTTTGCCAAAATAAAGTGGGTCCAGACTATGGTGCCGTTCACCTACAGGCCGCTACTTTTGAACAGTGGCTGTGCAGTGGCCAAATCGGCGACGAAATTTTCAAAGGTTAGACCCTAACCCTAAGCCCAGTCCTCAGGCTCACATTTTCCGTATGGGTCGTCGTTCCAAAATACAAAGACATCGTCTGACTGCTGCAAGTCATGCTCGTTTGAGCAGATCTCATCGCCGCGACGGTCACCAAGAACCACAACCTGATCCTATCGTAATTGACAGCGCATCGGATGATGGCAGTGACGACAACACCGAGTGCAGTTGGCCGGGTGGGGTTAACAACCACCTCCAAATCGAGAGTGAATTGTTGGAGGAGAATTGGATAGACTCACCAGAGGGCTTTGCTGAGGTGGATGGGCAGTCTGAGGAAGAAGATGAGGATTTATGTGATCAAGAAGGGGAGGAGTTGAGAAACAGTCTTGAAGATTCTCAGAAACAAGTCAAAGACTTCAGTTCTCGCAAATACACCTCTCACAGACGTGTTCCCGAGACTCTTGCCCGTCTATTTGATGTTTAGATTACGATTAGATTAGATCAAGGCACCAAATTTCCTTTTTAGGATGGTGGCCAAATCTGAGAATTATCAGAATTAATAAGTCACTCAGTTTTCGTCAGATCACTTATCCGTCTAACAGTTTTGTTCCTACTGTAAAAAGAAAGCTTTTTGTAAGAGGGATAAGAAAAATACCCCTTTTTGGGTGAGTTATTTCGGCTGTTCAAAAGTAGCGGCCTGTAGGTGAACGGCACCATAGTTGGTGACATCGAGCAAGACGAACGCCTGATAGTCTCCCAAGCAAAAATGCGCACTGGCAGATTGAAGTGTCACGTGTGGGCAGCCAAATATATTTTCAAATTCGGCGCTCGCAATCTTCAGACCACAGACGCAGCGAGTGGTCCTTCTGCATGCCCGATATGCAAGACTGTTGACGTCGATCGAGCGGCGATGAAGACATGGGATCTTAATTATTTTTGGACATTTGTGAATGGAGAGCAATGCCCTACACGAATAAAGCACTGATGACTCGGAGCTTCTCTCAGCTTTTCAGACAACTAGTAGCCATATTGGGGAGTTGACGGCTACTGCTATTCGAGATAGTCGGGAAAATACTGGTATGTCTCCTTGCTTCAAATCTTTTGAATGCTTCGGAGTCCCGTTATACAAGCTGTACGTTTTATCTGCCAGTAGCTTTGGTGTGAATCAAGATGAAGCAAATTGCTTATTTGGATGACTTTTCTCCCTGGCTCCTTTATTGCTGTAAGCGCAGGGATATCTATCTGCTTATGTGACACTGATTTTGGTAGGCTATCTTATATTCAAACGGGTGATATGGCCTGTGTTTTCTGTGCTCGATATTATCAAGAAGTGGCGGAAGCAAAAGAGCTCGGACAGTTTATCCCATATGGCGTAATTTAACCGCAGCCCGCTATTCGTAGTTAGAATGCTGCATTTCTATTGTTGTTCTCAGTAGGTTGTACAAAGCCCATCAGCGTTCTAGCCTTATTTATGAATTATTTTTATGAAAGCAATTCACCTTGCCCATTATGTTCTCCAACCTCCTTTCATGCATACATAGCCGGTTCTTCAGTTTGTTGATCTGTACTAACAAAATATCACACTCTCTCCGCAGACAAAAAGCTCTCCTGCATCGGGTTCCTGGCATCCATAAAAAATCTCACATGGCTTTGGTGATCGTCAAGCAGGGCGGTATAATGCATATGGTGAGCTCGAATTGAGTGCAATTCACGGGTGAAGCAGTGTTTGGGAGACCAGATTCCTGGAAAATAAACGAGATGTTCGTTAAATGCACACTCCTTTCGAAGTGAAAGTTACCATGCAGCAGATATGATTATAAAGATTATCCAGTGCCTCATCCCAACCGTACAGTGCATGCCAGATGAACAGGAGGGATGAGGATTGAGAGAGCGACGTAGTAAGGACAGACGGAGGTTGATAAGATTCTGGGATGCGAGAGCGCACAACCGACTGGGAGGTAGAATGAGTAGTACGCTGTTTTGAATATCACGATGAGCCTCTGTCCTTCGAGAGAGAATTTGTCGAGGTCGACTTTGTCTTCTGGAGCGGTGATGAGTTTGCCCATTTCGGTTTGGTCGGTTTCGGTGGAAGAGGTCGACGAGGTCGACGTAGAAGGATGAGGATCGGAAGTGGATTTTGAGCCTAACTTTGTCATGGTGTCGTTTTTTGTTGTAGAATTAACCAAATCTAGGCCTTCAAGGGGTGTCTTCAAGACACAGCTTGGAAGAATTCTGAATAATAACGACTGTGAGCCGAGAAAACACTTGAAGTAACAGAAGGCGACAAATCCAACAGAATGGGAAATTGCACTCCTCATTCTACCGGTAAAAAAATTGCGTAGTCCACACATAAACGTTCAAGCCAACAGAGATTCCAAGACATCGAAAGGCGAATTTGATAATTAGGAGTATGCGTTAGTGTAGTAGCTCTTGAACCCATTCGTCTCGAGTCCTGTAAAATATATCAGCGACCTAGGAACTAAACAACCCAGGGGAGTTTACCAACCAAGTTCTTTCTTTAGCCACGCTGTCAGTTCTTCCTCCTTCACACCCGGAATTGGCTTACGATCTTCCTGAAGGACTTCCTCATAACGATCAGGGCCATCAATCGTGAATGGACCATAATGGATTTGTGTGATGATGATAAAATCGCAGATCCCGGACTCGAGCCTGCGTGGCAGCGGCACACCCAAAGGCGATGCCTTTCTCGACGATTAAATCTTCAAGTCAAGTGCATATGTTGAGGCCTAGGTCTTGGGGAGTGATTTTTGGCAAGCTCGTAGTTGTAAGTATCTTTGAACCATCTCCTGCCCTCGTCGTTAGAGAAGAGAGGACCGGCGATGATGGAATCTAGGATGCGAGGTGGGCCGTTGTAACCCCAGGAGGAGGGCGGTACCATGGACGAGATAATTTCCAGGCTGGACGAGCGTTTACGTCGGTATCGTTCTTTGACATCGTCAAGTGCCAGAAAGAATTCGGTCACAATGGTCACACTTTAAGTATTTCAACTTGATCATTGATGTTGAACGTTGAACGGCGAGATGACGCTGAAAGTGCCTGCCGCAATGACACTTTTGATCACATACATATGTCCTGGCATTATTTCTGATTTCTCGGAGAGTGCGAAGAAAGCTATCCTGGATGTCCTCAGATGCAGAGTTCAATTCGCTGAGTTCGTCAACGAGAAGAACAACTTCTGTTTCCAGTTGTTTGCGCGAAAAGCATCGAGAAAGGCTCGTCGAGTTACTACGCACGAGAGCAGACACTTAGTACTTATTGCCTAAACTTCTTTGGATTGCGGAGCCGATCGATTCCCCAAACTGATCTACAGTTCCACCATAGTCTATTGCCTCAAACGAGTCGACTTCCCTGATCCCCGTGCGCCTGAAAGCCTGAGCACAAATTGATCATCTTCCACGGCAGTTATAAGCGTAATCGCTGCGTTTTGTTGTCCTGGAACCAAGTAATAACATCCTGATATGTCTCCCTCCGGAATCGAGCCATTGACATTCCACGTTCTCGAGGGCGCGACATGCTGTCGTTTATGCCCCATTTCAAGGTCGACTTCTTCTTCATGCCGACGCTTGGGACCCTCTATGAGTGTGCCCATGAGCGGAGGGTTGAGAGAGGTCATGTACCTTGTATACTCACCGGGTACTTGCACGATAACGTGGATGGCTCCCCGAGAGCGAAAAGTGCTTGAGGTGCCTTCCAATAAGTCCTCATCGTGAGCTCAAAGTTGCAATGCCATTCGCATTGACTCACTTGGTGACGCATGCGTACTCGGGAGCGCCGACTCTTTGCTGACTGTAGCTGGTGTCTTTTTTTTCTTTCTTCTTCTTCTTTTCCGTGCGCTCACTAGCCACAGCTTTGGAAGGCTACGATCAGAAGGGGCTCGAGTTCCCGGATCAAGGGGAGAAGAAGCAACAAACTCGGTGCTCTTTCTGTGATGAAAGCAAGCTGTTGGCAAGTGCTAACGATGAAACAACGGAGGACCCAGTAGCGTTGGACTTCTTCGTTTTCGTCTTCTTCTCCACAGATGACAGAGCCTACGAAATAGTTTGTGTAGTGGCAAATCACACGCAAAGTATTTATTCACCTCTGAATCTGTATCAGACCCCACAACAACGTTTACCCGAGCTGCGCGACTGACATGCACGAAAATACGAAATGCCTCGAAATCATCATCTGTAGGGAAAGACGAAATTAAGCGGACACAAGTAATTCATTTCTGTGGCAAACGTACCATCTTCGAGATCGACTGATCTATTGTTGCGTAACTGCGAAAAATAGA
>Ga0307507_10012868_pt1 | contig 10265 bp, 6 predicted proteins | sample 7_EM_MG_FD_207223 | JGI IMG/M metagenome (GOLD analysis project Ga0307507, IMG submission 207223) | Populus trichocarpa ectomycorrhiza microbial communities from riparian zone in the Pacific Northwest, United States - 7_EM | ecosystem: Host-associated > Plants > Roots > Unclassified | place... | reverse complement strand
TAGGCATAGTGGCATCTGCATACGTTTTCTTCTCTTTTGACATGAAGATATATAGGTCAGGCACACTGTGGTTGGGGAGATTTGAAAGAGCTAAATTATCACTCAATGAATTATTGTTATCAGATGCAGTGGCAATGTCCTTTTTTGTGCTTATATTAGAAGGCGGTATAGATGGGCTAGACGAATCAGAACGCAAACCAGCATGATGCTCTGAGTACTCCTGAGCAGGGGGCGGTGAACAATCCCAAGTATCATGCATGGGCATTCGTGATCTATTATTATGATCAGAGAGCAAAGGCATAACATGGTATGCATTTGCGTCAGATGAAATTGAGCCATTCTGGTTATCTTCATCGCCAAGAAAGTTGACAGCCGAGTCAACATGAGTCTCTATTAAGTGGTGAGGTTGCAGTCTTTGGAGTCGGCCAGTCATAAGTTAAGGTCTATGCGGGAACTCGAGTTGCAAGAAAAAGGAAAGAGATCCTAAGAGTTTGAGGAAACATCATGGAAACACCTTTAACATCTAGCGACGCAAGGGTATTCATTAGAAATTATTTTTTTTCTTTCTTTGATTAGCAATTGCAATCGACCAAAGTAAAATGCTTAACGCAAACGGTCGCATATGATAAAAGGACAATAAAAACTCAATCAAGATGGCATGGATAATTTAAGATATATAGTTCAAAAAAGGCAAATTGATATGAGAAGCAACTAATAAAAATGATCTTGCAAGAAGTGGTTAAAAAATTGCAGTTAGTCCTAGAAATGAAGGTAAACACACGAAGGCTAGATTTAAAGGTGTATGCTAAAATCAGAAAGCTCATCGGAGCAAAACCTAAAGTATGGAACCAATCAAAGGATCATACATGCTCGAAATAATCAGCAGACTAAACCGTATAGCAACAAGATGTTCATTATGAAAAAAAAAAAAAAAACCCTCAGAGAAGCAGAAAAGCCAAAAAGACTTGAAATACGACAACACTTGAAAAAATCGCAGTACGAAAAACAGAACAGTCATGAAAAACAAGAAGAATCGAAAGCATAGTAAGGATAATTAGCCAGCGAAGATCTCCATAAAACATCATAGCACTAAGCACGCGTATAAAGGCATTTGATGTGGCAGTAAGGAACTTCAATCATGATATACAAAGCATGGTCTGCAACAGAGAAAAAGCCATGAAAATTCTAGAGGTTAGGGGATGAAAACCTGAGGAGACGTTCTGATACAGTGTGAAGCCCGGGAACGCAGATGCAAATCTGGGTAAAAAAGCATGGTCCGCAATTGAAGACAAAAAACATTCTTTGGATGGAAAAACTGGATGAGACCAAAATGCAAAAATACAGAGCAGGTAAAAAGAAATAAAATAAGCAGAACAAATGATGCATCGCTCAGAACATGCAGTCAAATTGAATTTCAAAATTCAGATATGAAAACACAAGCTGAATTACCGAATCTAATTTAACTCATAGCTGCATGTTCTTGTTGCAAAGAAGCATGACAAACTTGAAAAGCAGAAAACCAATAACTACTAAGATTAAAAAAAAAACCCCATAAAGCTGAAACCATGATGGTAGGATTGGAATCGATGGGATAAAATCCAAAGTCAATTGTAATCCTATATGTATGAAGCAAGAAAAAGAATGCTGGCAAGACGGTCTCTAACAACACAATGCTGCCGTAAACTAACATTGTCTTGATAGCATTTTGTTTTTGTACCGAAGAGAAATAATGAAAATATTTGCGTACACTATAATAACATGCCAAGTCTAATGGACTGTAGTTAAAATCACAAAAAAAAAAAAAAAAAAAACCGAATTAAGCAAAGATAGGCAGTCTAACAATTTCTGAAAAAGCACTCGCAGCCAAAGGTGAATTATAAGAAGCAAAAGATGCATACATGGAACATGCAAGAAAGAAGCAGAGTTTTGAACAAACCAGAAAGTGTTGTTTTTTTTACAGAAAAAGAAATGAACGCAGGCCAAAGGGCAAGCTGTAGCTGTAACATCGAATGGATAGTCAGCGCTAGAGAAGCTTGCAGAACCAGCTGTGAAAGCAAAGCTAGACATGATCCCTATGCATCTGCTAGTCATGCCATGTGGTGTACAAGATGGACTAACAACACGGCTCTCTGATTAATTGACAGAGATAATCGCAAGCAGCATTGAACTTGCATATAGCGTCCTGGAGGCAGTCTAAGCTAACGGAACCCCCTGACATAGCACCCAATCCTAATTAGCTCAACTGTTTCAAAGTGGAACCCCCTAAATTTGGTTTCTCAGAAAAAGCCAAGATTTTGAATTAACCGATAGTGCACCCCCTTGTCCCGACACAGTCCAAGCAAATGTGGCTGCCATGCTAAGGAAAAAAAAAACGTTAGGTGCTCACAAACTGATTGAACAGTGTATGAAAAGTATGAAAGTGTATGAAAAGTATGTAAAAATCCCGAAAGATGACTGCTACCTAACCCGATCAAGGAAAAAAAACCAAACCATCACAACCTCTCACTATGAACCCATACTGCCAGCCAGAACAAAACGCAAAGCCCAACCAAAGAAAAAGGATGACAACCCTTCCCTTCGCAAAGGACAACACCAGAAGCATGCAGACCTTAACGTGCATTAAATGGACGTCAACTCACAGAGTCCAAAACCGTATGAATTTCCACCTTTCCTGGGCGCAGTGAAGCGCCTCCTAGACTGAGTAGCAGCCGAAAGAAAAGAAAAGCTTCCAGGATATGAGACAGCAGCCATCAAACACACGCGCGCCATGATTTAAGGAAAAAACTGATGGGCAACATGGAGTTGAGCTGCCAAATGCACGGCAGCTCCTCAAATTCAGGGGAAAAAAACATGCCAGCCGAAAGAAAAGGCTGCAGGCGAAGCACAAAGGGTGAAGGAAAAAAAAAAACACTCTCTTCTAAGACCAACCAAACACATGAGAAGCCCAGCTGAGCAATATGTCCCCTAGCCCCAATCCTAAAAGACCAAGCCCAAAACAAATGATCCAACAACCCAAAGAAAGAGAAATTAAAATTTTTAAAAAACAAAACGACCCCACAACCCAGCAAAAGAGAATAGGAAATTGTCTCTAGTGATTTTTTTTTTAATTATAATTATTTAATTTTCCGTAAAATTAACAAAGGACATAGAAGGATGCGATAGAAAAAAAGGACAAAAAAGGAAAGTGCTACAATAAACGTCGTTAGCATATGTTAATTCTTTGTTTGCGTTGGCCATTGCCTGTACTTTTTCAATTTTTCTACACCATGAGCATGCAACTTGATCCAACTTTTATGCTATGTCATGTCATGCTTTAGGGTAATTGGTGTTAATACTGGTATTATGTGGTAGACGATTGTAATTCACTACTTGTTCTCTGCAGAGTGTAAGCTGAAGATCAAAACCAGTATATATTCAATACAAAAAGGAATTGATTTCTTCGCACGATTTTCAAAGCCCTGGCCTAGGGCCGACTCCGAGCTCAGTAAATTGAAAACAACTAGCAACGGCCACCAGCTTACGAGACAAGACATTTCAACCTTAAATACTCTCCATCTACCACATCATTAAAAATCTCCCGAGTACCGACTTCCAACAACTACCTACCAAATGAATTTACATTTTTCTCCACATGCTGACAAGGCCATCTGCAAATGACTTCAAGCTTCCCCACACAGTTGATTTCTTCGGAAGTTCCGCACCATCGGTGTGGGTACTAGAGATGTCTCTGGACAATGGAAGCATGGCGTTAATTGTCACTCTTAAGCAGTAAGGGGCAAGGAAAATCACACCATACGTGAGAATGTGAACTGATGATACTTTACAGGGGGCATTCAGGGACAGAATGCACATGCTGAGGACAGAAGTCTCCAAGAGGCTTATATTTAATAAAGCACGTTCTATTCTATAATGAACATCTAAAGAAACAGGAATTCGTATACTTCATTATATAATTATAGGAGTTACGGAATGCATGAACAAGTAACAAATTCAAGTTTCAACTGGACAATAAATATTCTATCAAGAAAACTCTGAGAGGACTACCCTAAACAATTCTCGAGCAAATTCTTGGTGAAAGAAACAGAAAAGGCAAGTGCACAAGAAAGATTGGGAGGAAAAAGGTCTGAGAAAAAATAATAAAATAAACAGAGAATGGGCGAAAAATTATCCAAACCAGAGGAAAGAGGATTAGAATAATATGGAGCGGGTTTTGGGGGGGGTGGGGGTACTTAATTCTACGCTTCTTAGAGGGCGTAAGCTAGTGTTGTAACTGATTAATTTTCTTGCTGAGGTGAGGTAATGAAAACATGTCCCTTGGTCATGAAGGCACTGGCTAGGCAAATGGAACTGGTAAAATGATAAGGACATCAGCAACAGAAACAACAATCACTACTTTAATAGCCCTGATAATAGTACTATATTGTAAGTGGAAAACTTACTTTTCATGTTTGTCCAGATAAGGAGACCCCTCATTATGTTTTGAATGATCAGCATCCATCACTCTTTTGAATGCAGAAAGCTTCTCTTGATCATTTTCTGCTTCTACAAGGCCAGGATGAGAGACATTCTTGGTTTCATGTTTTCTTATATGACTCGCAGCTGCTACAAAATGACAATTACCATTAGTTATAACAAAATCAGAATGGTCATTTTGAGTTTCCATCACTTCATGTTCCACTGATTTTTCAGGGCAATGAGATGCTTCCTTATCAATTCTTTCCAGAAGCTTACCTTGAGTTCCAACTGTATCAGAATGCTCCTGAAAGTGCCATAGAGAGAAGGCAATGAGAAGGGTATAACACATGCTCCACTCTCACTTAATAGTACGAATTTGGTAATATAGCCTTTTCTTTTAAAATAGATGGATGAAGCCATAAAAACACAAAGAAGTCAACAATTCTTTTTATAGCAACCAGTGAAAGGGTTCATATAGGTTGGGGAACACCAGTTACAAAAATTTATAGAAATTGTGTTGATTTATAGCCAACTCCAACTGTCATCCCTTTGGAGATTCTTGAAAACAAAGCTATTATTTACTTCATTACTGTAGTAAAGTATGCTGTACTTATTGTGCTCAAGGATCAATGCACCCAGAGCGTGCATATGAGACCTCGTTTAATAGAAGCAGTAGGGCTCAACAGGAAATGCCTTTGTGTTTCTCACAACCTAGACTGCCTATGAGAATAAAAATAAAAGGTCCCCAGATGAAAAGGGAGGGCCACTTTAGGAACCAAAACTTCTTCAAAAGCTAAATGCCGGATAGCATATTTCTATTAATTAAACAAATTGAAATGAACAAAGTATGCCAAAATAAACTAGAAACCAGCTATATAATACCAAAACTATGCATTGTGCCATGTAACATAAAGCATTTTTAAATGGCTCATTAAACTTCTGACTTAGCAGACTAACAAACAATTATCATCCAAATATCAAACTCTGAACATCGTTGGACTAGAGCAACAGCCAAAAATTCCATTGTAAGATCTTTGAGTCTAGTATGTTCCCACTTAAATTATGTCTCCTACATGAAAATTAAGACAGTGCAATAAACATCAAACACTTACAAGAGAAATGGGGTTTCCAAACTCTTGAGAGACCACCTTCTCACAAGTTTGCAGCCCTCCCTCCACTTCTAGATATCTGTAACTTGTGTCACCTACATCATTTAGAGGAACTGCACGTGGGTCACATTGAGTTCTCATATCTGACATTGCACCTCCAGTTGACATGTTTTTAACTTTAACCAAGGGCTCACTCACGATAGGTAGCTCCTTTTTCTTGTTTCCACTGTTTGAGGATGAAATCTTAGATTTGTATTCTAGTTCTTGAACAATTTTCCTAATAAAATAGTAATTGCCACCAACTTGTTTTCGAGCATCAGAAATGGATGGAAATTTTCCAGCATGTGTTTCCCTATACCTGTAAAAGGTAATGGCAATATAATAATTCGGTCCCACAATAACTTTCTTATTAACACAACATAGAACTCATTCAATGCTATCAAAGCATTGGTAAGATTCCACACAAAATTGTGGTCTTCAAATTTACTACCAATGATGACAATGTCTGAAAGTAGGTATAATCTTAAAAGTGGGCACTTCATGCAAGAACAATCTCCAATTTCCTCATCAACTTCGAATAACTTTCTAGGCGTCCAAATCGAATACAGGAAAATGTATCTGCACTTCAACTTTGCACAGCATCCCAAAATTTTTACTGAAAAACAATATCAGTGATGAACCTTGAAGTCGCATCAAAGTAATCAATTTTCATGATAAGTTGACAAGTCAAAGTAATCACTAGCCCCTTTTATTTTATTTCGTTGTCTTAAACTAACAATTTTTTCCCTCAACTATAAAAATCCAAATTTAGCAATTTTGCAGATGGAATAAAAAGTTAGCAGCTGCTATATGATATAATTAATCAAGCTGGTTAGAGAAAAAAAGAAAAGGGTGGGGGGGTGATTACTTGTTTACATAAGATTCCACCATAGCTCGCCGGTCATCTTTGGAAACTCTCTTCTGAGCTTTGTGACTTTGTGGCATGTGAGAAGGAACCGACGCGGCATATGACCTTGCACGCCACTGCATATTCGCCCCATGTATGGCATTGGCCACCTCATCAAACACTGTCAAGAAGCGATATGCAGGTTTAGTAGCATGTCTGTTTGATGCAACAGCAGTGAAGAGAGACTCACTTTACAAAGACTCCTATTGCTAGATACTGTACATAAACTTCCAAGCGAAATAAGAGAAGGAAAAAACAAATTATTGGTTCAGAACAGCAGCAAAGATTTCCACGATATTTTTTAGTTTTTGCAAAACTTTGAATTTATTTTCTCCATCAAGTTAGCTATCCAATTTACATCCAAAAAGGGGCGGCATCATCATCATCAACAACTCTCTTTGGACTGTAGGATAGAACCAACAATAATATCCAGATTGAATTAGAAGAAGAAGAAGAAGATCAAATAAAGAAAAAACGTACCCGTAGAAATGGTGGATCGAGCGGATCCTCGTCTGATTATGTGGATCATCATTTATTTGTTTTCTTTTATTTACCCATCCACTGCTATGTACTGCTGCTAATTATTATTATTATTGAAAAACAGAAAGCGAAGCACAGAATTTGCAGTTACAGCTAGAGAGGGAGAGCTTGAGAGAGGAAGGAGGGTTTAGACATGACTTTGAGAAGGGACGGAGGGAGGGTTTAGACCTTTAGGGTTTTAAATTTTCATTTCATTTTCATTTTATGGGCTGTTCTGGTTCCGAGTCTGCCCTTTTCTCCGTCAGGGAATTGTTTTTCTTTTGTTTTCATTTACTGTACTTTCTTCTTATAGATTTGTGACGAGTCCAGGACTATCACTCTTGTTCGTAGTTGCAATTCCACCAAACTTTCTAGTCTTAAATTAATTCTTATTCTTGTAATGCTTTTAATTTTAATATTAAAAATAATTTTTTTAAAATAAAAAAATATTATTTTAATATATATAAAAAAACAATTTAAAAACCAGATGGACCAACTAGGCTCATAATTGGGCCCAGGAACTGCCTCTTTCTTCATCATGCCCTTGCACGTCATGCGCCCATTGAGGTCACAAGCCCAAGACTTGGCAGGCTAGGCCCATTAAGGCCACCAGCTCAAGACCTAATCGCCATAAAATTTAGAAAATAAGAGGTAATTTGATTTGGTTGAGGAGGTGGGAAAAACTTTAGATAGCGTTTGTGAGTGTTTTTTAAAATTATTTTTAAATAAATTTGAATTTTATTTTATTTTAAAATAATATGTTTTTAATGTTTTTAAATTATTTTGATGTGCTGATTTTAAAAATAATTTTTAAAAAATAAAAAAATATTATTGACACATTTTTCTAAATAAAAAATACTTTGAAAAACAATCACAAACATACACCCAAACAAACACTCAAAGGCACTTTTCAAGAGAGTTGTTGTTTAACAGAAATAAACCTAAAACAAGAGATAGCAGAGAGCTTTGCAAAGTCTGATTGCACGAAAGCTAAGAGAATTGTTGTTTAACAGAAATAAACCTAAAACAAGAGACTCTGACACTTACGGCTAGGAAGCTCCAATAGTTTCGTCATTTCTGAATGGAATCTTTAGTAGTTTTTCCAGTAGATCCTCCTTCCTCTCAATGAATTGTAAGTCTAGGTGTGCACACATATACAAGATAGATCAAGAAAGCATCCAGCATCTTCTTTCTCGATGAATTTTAATTATTCCATCCTTTTCTTTTCTTTTTTCTATTTCAATATGAACTTGGATTTAAAATGGTTAGATCTCTTTTCCATTATCATAGAATTTGTAATCTCGGATTGTATGGATAAGAAATTGGGAGCTGGAATGTAGGAATTATTTGACCATGTACTTGTGTGTACAATCTTCTTCACTCCCTGTATCTACTCAAATGCATGGAAGCTTTATGAAAGTGAAGTTTGTTTCCGCTATTCTTGTCATTGCTAGAAATTGTCTTGAAAAATATATTTGTTCTCTTTAATGTTCATAAAACTCTAATAAATTTTGCACATCATTTTTTTCCAAACTTATTTTTAAATCTATCACTTAAATATTGCATGGCGAAGTAAAACGGTTTTTGTACATGAAACTGACAGACTTCATGAAGGATGTTTACAGTTATGCTGATTCTAAATTTACTTTCTGTATTCTCTCATCAATGATTACTTGTCTGTCTATTATCAGGTGAGGGACGAGATTGAACATCTATTAGATGACAATGAAGACATGGCAGATTTATATTCGACGAGGAAATGGATTCAGAATCAGCAATCTGATTCCTTGGTCGGAGCTGTGGCTTCAGGTAGCATAACCCCTGCTACACCACGTCTCCCTCGAGTTGGCTCTAACCGGAGTGCAAGTATGGTGACTGGCGGCGTTTTGGATGACGATGGTGTAGAGGATTTGGAGATGTTGCTTGAGGCTTATTTTATGCAGCTAGATGGAACACGTAATAAAATATTGTCTGTGAGTATTGCTGCCTTGACCTCAAAATGACAACAAGTTAAGCAAAGAATTGTCTTGATAAATTTCAAAAATTTTGCGCGGGTCATTCACTAAGGATGCTCTTGGTCCAAAAGCTGGAATGCTGGTCAATTTTTATAGTATTAGAAGAATTCTATTATAATTTTCATATTGCTTTTCTTTTTTTCCATACCAAAGTGTGTTACATTCTTGTTTCTTCACTCTTACTCTCTCTTCTTTTTTTTCTTGGGACTTGAAAAATATGAACCTTACATTCATGTAATACTGAATTTTTTTTCCTTTTCATGGCAACTAAACAGAGGGCTGTAAATGTTGTGTGTTCTGTTGCCATCTTTTTTTGTTTTTGTTTTCCTGGAGTGTATTATATCGTCAGCTTAAGTCTCAAGTTGTGAGAGAGGATGCAAGGATAAGTTGTTTAAGTTTTCTCTAATTGCTGACTGGTTTATGATCCCCTGCTTGGCACCGAAGGATTCATTTAGCTGCTTCCAGCTAGTTTGGGGTTAAGGCCTTTTTGTTGATTCGTCTTAAGAGGAGAGAACATGGTATAAATTCTTTCAATCTTATTATTTTTTCTCACCTGCAGGAGTTCTGAATTTGATTTTATTGCAATCGGGTGTACAATTGTATATCTTAACAAACAGCAAGACCATAAGTTTATAGCGGGGTGCATCCTTTTTTGGCTGTGATTAGTTATTTTATCCTTGACTGTATCGATTTAGCTTGTCTAAGTTTTTATAAGCAGTCCTGCCTCCACAAGAGAAGAAAATAGTACACAGTATTACTTGGTCTATGGCATTGGTTGTGTTTAGCTTTGCACTACTTGTTTACAGGCTTACATCATTTTGTATTTTTGGTAGATGAGAAATTTTGGAGCACAGTTTCGTGATGTGTAAAAAGTTTGAGCAGCGCATTGTTAATGTTTATTTTCCCTTTTCTGCGTCCACGAAGATGAAACTAATGAAGTGAGGAGGTGACGGCATGAGTTTCAATGGCGAAGGTTTTGGCAATTTTGTCTATTAATTATTTTTTGGTAATTATTTTAATGTGTAATCAAACATGAGAAAATGGAAGGTTAGAAAACATCGCCGAACAAGTCAAAGATCTTTAGACGACTGCTTTTGCAATATTTAAGAAACTCGGAAGAGCAGGATCGCAAGTCCTTGGAGACTTGTCATGACAGTTTTTGCTGCTTTAGCTCAAAAGGTATTCAACGGCAGAAGAGATGAACATTTTCAACTCCTGAGA
>Ga0307507_10012867_pt1 | contig 10265 bp, 13 predicted proteins | sample 7_EM_MG_FD_207223 | JGI IMG/M metagenome (GOLD analysis project Ga0307507, IMG submission 207223) | Populus trichocarpa ectomycorrhiza microbial communities from riparian zone in the Pacific Northwest, United States - 7_EM | ecosystem: Host-associated > Plants > Roots > Unclassified | place... | reverse complement strand
CAAATCTGGTAGTTATGGCCTTTGACAAAAATGGAAATCCATATATAAAACAGGCATTCAACACACAGGTATTTATCATTCAATCCTGTACTTATTTTCCAGGAACTAATATCAATATTTAAGGTTTCTGAACAGCTCAATGCATGGCTTGGTGGATATCAATCAATCCTCAAATGCATGACCCCAGGCAACTTTAACTGGTTTTTGCACTCTATGTTATTTTATCACACCAAATATGTTCTCTGAAAACAGCTGGTGAAGGAAAAGAGAGAAGAAGATGCAGAGGAACTGAAGAGACAGCAGAAAGAGGATGCTGAAGAAGAGGAAGGTTTGGGATTGGATGAGGAAATTGTGGAAGGTGATGAATTTGATGAGTAAACAATGACTGGCTTGAGATACTGACTTAAACAAATGTAAAAATAGCAAGGAAAGAAGAGAGAAGTGTATAGTCCTGTAAATTAGAACAATATCTGTATAATATGATGCTTATCGCTTGTCCATTCCACTGGAATGAGGTTGTTGCTAAGCCCTTGGCTCCAAAATATCCATTTTAGTCCACTCCTGTGCCATTCCTGTCCATTCCTGCAGATTCCTGTCCATTCCTATGGATTCCAGTGCCATTCCAGTGGATTCTGGTGGAATGACTCCATTCCTGCAGGAATCAGTGGGGCATGGCAAAGTACTGCACATTTGGATCTTACTTTCTTGTTACAGCTTTGATGGGCCCCTGTCACATCAATGCAGGGTCTTGATAAGCTATCATGATGGACTACCCCTTCTTCTTTCCTTGCTTTGCTTTCCTTTGTTCCCTTTGTTGGTCACTCATCCAACTTTACTTTTTTTGCTTCTCCTGACCTTGGGTTGACTGGGAAAGGACTATTACATGATTTGTCCAAGTGGTCAATGCAGTGGAACATGTTGTCAGCCAACTTCTACCTTGACAAATGTGACAGAGCCCCAGAGGTGTCTCTCTTTAATCATGATTGGGCAGATTGGGTCAGATTGAATGCTGACACAAGGAGAATTCCCTCAGGAGCCTGGAACTGGAAGGATCTTATGACAGTCAAATGGGACACAGTAGAAGTAACCTCCTTGGGGAGGTACATTGAACTAGAATGGACTATCCACCCTGATTGGTACCACCATGATATGCACTGATGAGGTTTTGGTCCTACTAAAATGGCAGCTGCTCCCTCTACAGGATCTCTTTGGTACCTGGACATGGACACCCCTGTAGCATACTGTGCTGTGGAAGGGGGATACTCATTCACAGAAATTCAACAAGGGAACATCACTAACAATTTTATTTTATTTGACCACTGCCTAGAAGAAATCATTACATCTCAGTGATTCTTGGACAATTCACCAGCACCTCCTAAATATAATTGCAATTGGTTGTCTTCAACATTTCAATCTGTTATTGTTTTGCAAAGAGAAGGAGTGGCAGTGAAGAGGGCAGCATGGGACCATCTAGTGTTTCTTACTTGGTGGACTACAGCTTGCAATAGCTGGGCAGAAAGAGTTGATGTTGTCATGGCAGAACAAGTGGAGGGCATTATGTTGAGAGGATGAAACCTGAGGGGATTTGTTCAATCTGCTAAGCAATTGGCACAAAATGAATGTACCTTTCCTCTTATTGCAATCTATCCCATTCTACTACACCTTTTCCTTAGAAGCCTGTTTGGATGAAAGATTCTGTTGTCTCAACCCCAAGATTCTTGCTTCTTATGCTGGTCCAGAGGGAGACGACATCATCATACACAATGTAGAGAGGTCTTGTCTGTACCCCACATGTTCTGATAAGTTCTGACCAGCGCTGATCAGCAAGAGGATTTTTCTGATCAGCACTGATCAAATTAGAACTCCTCCTTCCCCAGCCATTTTGGCTGGAAAGCAACTGGGCAATGGGCCCACTCAGAGTTACTCAGCACTGACCAGAGTGCTCAGTGCTGATCAGTTCACTCACACTGGAGGCAAACACCTGGGCAGTTGACCTGCCTATGTGTTGAATTCTGCATCCAAGATCGTGATCGACGATTTGAGGATGATGTAACCACTACTATAAATTACTGTACAGGGGTTCATTCCTTCCCTCAGTCACTCTTCCATTGGCTGAGGTGAGTAACGTACCCTGCCCTTTCTATATCATTGGTACTAACTCTAGTATGACCTGTAGGATATACTAGGTATGGGTTCAATGATATCCAGTCGCTCTTCCATCAGCTGAGGATATACTAGTTCATTTCCAACAGGTTATGGGCCAATTTGGACTCTAGTAATCCCACCCTTTTACCTCAACCTCACCCAATCATTTGATTGACAATGACTCTTGGTGATTCTATCCAAGGCGTGAAAGAAACAAGCTGGGGGACTGCTGCTCTTCTCAACAAGACCTCAAATAACTATGCGGCGTGGAGTCACCACGTCATCTGCATCCTAAGGCTGTCTTCTGGTCTCAACCTATACCTTGACAGCTCTTTCTCTGCTCCTGACTCTCACCTCGAACCATGCGCTAACCGCAACTGGAAAATCAATGATGCGGCCGTTCAGGCATTTCTTCTCATGAAGTGCACCCCTTCCGAACATCCCTTTGTCGAAAACTGTGTGTCCTCCCATGACATTTGGTCTACCCTGCAGAAATGACACATATATCAGGGACCCATGTCCCAGGTTACTCTTATCCAAGAAGCACTCTCTGTTGTTATTCTTCATCTACCTCCTTTGCCGATACTACTTTGATTCTACATGATCTCAACCGGTGTATTTGTGATATGGGCGCTCCCAACTCAGAGGGCTTTTTATGCATTCTCATGTTACTTGCACTGTCTGCCGATGAATCTCTTTCTTCTGTACATGATGCTATTGTCTTGGGAGTCTCTTCGTCTACCTTGGATCATGCATATACTTCAGCAGAAATTGTTGCCCGACTTGATTTTGAAGAACAAGCTCATTCTATGTGCACTGTTCCTGTCCAGGCTGAAGCTCACATTGCTAAAGGCACCTGTTCTTCTGATTCCAAGCAATCCATCTGTTCCAATTGCAAAAAGGCTCACCACACTGCTGAATTTTGCATTCAACCTGGCGGTGGTATGGCTGGGAAGACCATTCTTGAAGCACAACAGGTGCACGATGCGAAGCATGGCAAACGATCTCATGACAAGTCCGACAAATCCAAGACCGCATCAAAAATGGCTGGCAGCATTATCCAGTTGGGCCATCAAGCCTTCATCGTCGATGCCAATGGCAAAGCTCATGAGATCATTGGTTCTACTCCTTCAACCACCTCTTCTCGTCTACTTCCGAATCTGCGCACTACCTTCACACAGACGACTTGAGCTCTATCGACCCCCTTGTCTGGGACTCTTTGTGCACTGCAGACATTGATGAATTTGCACATATAGCTGAGTATTCTTGGCTTGCATCGCAGGATTCACATCATGCCTCCATTGACTGGCATGAGAGGAGGAGAGATATTGGCGATTTAGATCTTGCAGCCATCACTGCAGCACCGCTTCCTGCCCCTTCTTGGCTAACTTCTCTTTCCTCGGAATTGTCCCCCTTCTTATTAGACAGTGCCTGCACCACCCATATTTCACCTGATCGCTCCAACTTCATGACTTTGCATCCTATTGCAAATCAGACCGTCACTGGCGTTGGTGGTTCCTCCATTCAGGCTCTAGGAATTGGGACCGTGAAGCTCATCGTTGCCAAAGGATCTTCCTTGCTACTTGAGAATGTACTTTTCATACCTTCATCCACTGTTCAACTCATTTCGATTGGTTGCATCACTGAATCCCTTCAATGCACTGTTACATTCAACACTTCTATGGTTACTCTCAAAAATCGCTCTGGTTCCCTCTTTGCTACTGGTACCTGCCTTCCCATTCGAAAACTTTATCACCTTGATTGTACTTGCCTATCCACTGAACATGCATTCCACATGGCAGACATCGATACTTGGCATCAACGACTAGGGCACGCATCCAACCAATGCATGCCTGATTTAGCTACCAAGCAACTTGCTCAAGGTATGCAAATCAACCTTTCTTGATCCCCTCCCAAGTGTGACAGTTGTATCTGCAGTAAACAGGGTCGTACCCCAATACCAAAGACACATCAGGGGGAGAGATCACGTCAAAAGTTGGGTGTGATTTTTGTGGACCTTACAGGACCTGAGGCCATGAAGTCAGTGAGCGGTAACCTGTACATTATGAACATTGTGGACGATTATTCTAGTCATCTGTGGACCTTCTGTCTTAAACTAAAATCAGATGAAGATGCGCTATCCACCCTCCAGATTTGGGCATGTCGTGCTGAGGCAGAAAGTGGGGAACACATTGGCATCATTCACATAGACAATGGCAAATTGAAATCAGATGCTATGAATACATGGTGTGATGCTAACGGATACACATTACAGTCCACTGTGCCGTATACATCTGCTCATAATGGATGCATCGAACACATGCACCTCACCATCATGAATAGGATGCGCGCCATGCATGCGTCAACTCCTACCGTGCCCCCCAACTGATGGGATGAATTTGCTATGTCAGCAGGATATTTATCTGCACGAACACCCACCCGCACACTTCAGAAAACACCTTTTGAAGCATGGCATGGGAGAAAACCTGATTTATCACACTTACGAGAAATAGGTTCACAGGCCTTTGCTCTCATACTCAAACACAATCCAAAAATTTATGAACAGTCATTTGAATGTATCCTTGTTGGGTATTCCCCGAATTTGAAGGCTTACTGTCTCTACCACCCTCCAACACATCGACTCGTCGAATCTTTTCATGTCAAATTCATTGAGCAAAAAGATAACGTGTCCCATTCTCTCTTCCCTGGATGTGTGATTGACATTCCTGTCACAGTTGATTCTGATATTACAACGCCAGTTCCTATTTCTGGTTCTTTTTCACACAAGCACACCTCTGTCCAAGATGAGGAGGAGCCTGTCACCAGTGACTCCAGTCGGGTTTGGACAAATGATACCAAAGTACCTGTACTTTTACCTTATAACCCTACTGATGCTGTCCCTGTCCCCGCAGATGACATTGTTCCTGTCCCTGCATTGGATGCTGACACTATGCCTCAGCGCTCTACTCGGGCCCATGTCCCGAGTTCCAGAGTTGCCAAAACATTAGGCCTCCAACAGATACCTCGCGTTGCCCAAGTCGTTGCTGAATCACGTGAGGCTGGTCGCCACCTCAAAGAACAACGTGCCCAGGTGAAGTTCGATCAGCGCCAACAAGTATTGGATAATCGTGCCTCCCTCATGAATGATCCTGCTTCACCTACCATCCCATCTACAGCGGTTCCTGATGATACCTTACCACCCCCAACCCTGATGCTGATCTTGTTGACTTCTGTGAAGCCTATGCTGTCCAACTGGCTTCCCCTCTAATCAAGCCACACAATCCTGATGAACCCACCTTCCGTGAGGCTATGAATTCTCCTGACACTGACAAGTGGACCCTTGGCATACAGGATGAATTGAAAAGCCTTAAAGAGATGGGTGTTTATAAACTCATCCCTCATTCTGATGTCCCTGCAGGTCATAAGGTTCTTAGGGGCAAATGGGTCCTTCTTCTCAAGCGTGATGAACATGGTCATCTTGTGTGGCATAAGGCTCATTTCGTTGTCAAGGGCTTTGAACAGGTTTTTGGTCAAGACTATGTTGATACTACGTTGCCTACCGCTCATATGGAATCTGTCTGCTTACTTCTCAATGTCGCTGCCGCCAAGGATTGGGATATCCAACAGATCGACGTCAAGACTGCCTTCCTCTATGGTCTCCTTCCTGCTGACGAGGCTCAGTACTTGGAACAGCCTGAATCTTTTGTGGAGCCAGGTAAGGAAGACTGGGTTTGGTGCTTACAATGTGGTCTCTATGGCATGAAGCAATGCAGTCATATCTGGAACAAGAATATGCACAAGGCTATGTTGAATTGGGGATTTAAGTGTCTACATGCTGATCCCTGTGTCTATTATAGGGTTAATGCTTTGGGAACTGTGTTATCTGCCGTTCATGTCGACAATTTTCTGATTGTTTCCAGCTCCCCTGAGGCATCCCAATCGTTCAAGGAGGAGCTCAAGTCTCTTTGGACTATTTCTGATCTTGGCGAAGCGCGTTTTTGCGTGGGGATTGCAATTTCTCGTGATAGGGCTAACCATCTTGTTTCTATTTCACAAACTGCCCTTATTGACTGCATTATTCAACAGTTTGGCCAGGCCGACACTGATCCCATTTCCACCCCCATGGATCCTTCCATTGCCAAAAGCCTTACTCGTCCTTCTCCTTCTGACCCCCTCCTCTCTGACAGTGACTCCCATGAGTTGGCATGCATACCCTATCATTCCTTGGTCGGCTCCCTTGTGTACCTATCCATTGGTACTCGACCCGATATTTTGTTTGCTGTCACTTGCCTTTGTCAATACATTGATTGCTATCATTGTACCCATTGGAATGCTGCCATACATGTTGTCCGTTACCTTAAAATTACATGCTTACTCACTCTTAATTTAGGTGGTGACCCAGAGGTGGACCTTGTTGGTTTTTCTGACTCCTCCCATGCCGACTGTCCGGACACCACCCACTCTACCATGGGCTACTGCTTCTCCATTGGCGGTGCCATTTCCACATGGTTGTCTCATCATCAGAAAACTGTCACCAACTCTTCCTGCAAAGCTGAGTATATCGCCCTCAGTGAGGCTAGCCATGAAGCCCTTTGGTTACGACAATTTCTGCATGAAGTCCATCTTCTTAAACCCAATCCCACTGTACTCCTCTGTGACAACAATGGCACCAAGGCACTTTCATCTGACCCTACTCATCATTCCTGGAGCAAACATATTGATGTCCGCCATCACTTTGTCTGCAAACATGTTGAAGATGGTTCCCTTATCATATGGCATGTCCCCAGTCACAACAACATCACTGATATCTTTACCAAGGCTCTACCATGTCCTGATTTCACTCATTTGCGGCCCTATCTTGGACTTCAGTGATTCTTGTGTGAGGAGGAGCATTTCTGGTTGGCATCTCAATTTCAATCTTCTTATTCTAAGTAGATTTCATTTCGACCATGCCAGCCGGTAGCTTTTTTCCCACTGGGTTTTGACGCACCCAGCACTTGGATTTACTTATACATTTTCTCCTCATCTCTCGCTTTATATTTTCCCTCATATCATTTCCATTTCATTTTATTTTCATACTTACTTCCCTCTCCTTCCTCTCTCCGATCTTTGATTTGAGGAGGAGTGTTGAATTCTGCATCCAAGATCGTGATTGACAATTCAAGGATGATGTAACCACTACTATAAATTACTGTACAGGGGTTCGTTCCTTCCCTCAGTCACTCTTCCATCAGCTGAGGTGAGTAATGTACCCCGCCCTTTCTATATCATTGGTACTAACTCTAGTATGACCTGTAGGATATACTAGGTATGGGTTCAATGATATCCAGTTGCTCTTCCATTGGCTGAGGATATACTAGTTCATTTCCAACACTATGTTTGGCAGTTAGCACAGGGTTGAGTCTTGGCCAATCAGTTTGATTACATAAAATATGTCTTGGGATTCAATCAGATATCATTCTAAAGCCATCCACATTGCTCCCCCATTGTAAATGCTCCCTGTCATATGCACCTGTTCATACTGCAAAAAGTGCAAGGTTATTATTGCAGGTGTTGAACACCCAAGCAAGGAGGTTTCTGCACAAACTTGTCAGGAGCATGAGAAGCATGATCAACATGGACATTCTCTAAAGTGGAAGCATCTGGCATCCTCAACTTCAATTCCTAAACAACCTCAAGCACCAGATTCCCCAAAGGGTATGGAAAAAATTATATCTTCCACTCTCTGCTAATAATATTTAAGATGTTTTAATCTCTACTGAATTGATCATCAAGATGGTTTGTGTGCTTGTTGTCTGGCTCCATCTCAGGGCTGGGATCAGTTGATCTGCAGCAAACACCATCCTGCAAGCACTTCAATTCATCATTATTTCCACAATGATTCAACTGATTGAAGTAGCTCTTTCCTCATATGGCATCATTATCAAGCTGCCAAAATTCAAACTTCCTCATGATATTTGTTCAGCATATGGACAAAATTTTCCTGAGCCAGATCTCATCAGGACTGCTTGTTGCCCATCTTGTTTTGCTCTCTACTCAGCTCCAATTCCTTTGAAGTGTCAGTGGAAGGAGTCTCCAAGACCCCATGCCTGCAATACAGAACTTTGGAAATCTCAGAATATATTCAAAGGACCAAAATTGGTCCCCAGACGGCTCTACACTACACAGTCTTTTGATTCCTGGCTTTGTTTCTTTTTATCTTGCCAGATTATTGAAGATGCACTTGATGAAAGCTTTCAGCAATGCAGAAATTCTACAGCTGTGCTTGGTGCAGGACAGCCCTGCCTGGTGAGATTTGACAGGCCTTTTTTCTACTGCTTGCCATCTGGTCTTTGGGCTATATATTGATTGGTTTAATCCTTTTACAAACAAGATTGCTGGTATGTCAGAAATATTTCAGTGTTGTTTCATATATATTGGTTTTATAATTTCAAAATAAGAAAGCATGCATCTTGTGGTGCCATTGTTCTTTATTGTCTGAATCTTCCTCCATACTTGTGCTATCAGCCTGAAAACACATTTATTGTTGGCCTCACTCCCCCACCACATGCACCAGATATGATCACCATCTCCCACATTATTGAGCCTCTCATTGGTTCTCTTCTCAAATATGGCACTCCTCCAGGTCAACATCTTCCTACATTTCGACATCCTGCAGGTGTTTGGTTTCAGATAAAAGTTGCACCCCTTATTTCTGATGTGGAGGCAAGTCACAAAGCTGGAGGATTTATGGTACATGCAGCCACACTGTACAGCAGATAAGATTGAAGATCTCAACCTTCAGTCTTGGACTTTGTGTCAAGGTGCACAGGTACAAGAAAAGGCTCATGTATGGCTAAATACAACAACAAAATCTGGTTGCAAGGCTCAGGCTCAATCTATAGGGTTGTGGTGGACCCCTCTCCACCACCTACCATACTGGGATCCTGTCAAACATGTTCTTCTTGGTTATGCACAACTGGCAGTAAGAAGTATTGAAACATCAACTCCATGCCCTGTGGGATATTGGGCCACAAGATGGATCTCAGAATAATGGTCAGGCAATTGATGAGGATGAAGAGTGGACTGAAACAGATGTATCTGAGTCTGCAAGTGAGCTTGATGAGCTACATCAAGAGGCAGCAGAGGTAAAAGCAGCATCCCTTCACCAAAATCTTTCATTCTCATCCCAGCATTCTGGCTGATCTTCACCACTCTCTGGAACACCAACTCCAGATGAACCACATCCCTATGCATTTGACATGCAGGATGAGGATGATGAAGCTACTGGAGATATGGATTATATTCCTGACACTACAGAACACTTTACCTTCACAGATGCACAACTTCAAGCAATTCAAAACTGCATTTCCAACATTACTCTCCCAACATGGGTAGTGTTTGGAAGTCCAGTCACAGGACTAGAAAAAGACTGTGACCAGACCAGACCATGACCAATCAAGACCACAAATTATCAGGATTGACAAAGACTGTAACTGCAGTCTGGTCTATGGTCCTCTATGGATTCCAAAATTTCAAGACTGAGCAAAAACCAGTTTAACCAGTCAAAGACTGGTCTTTCGAGCCTGGCCAAGTCTTGGGGGCTGAACTTAGAATATATTTACCTGTTTTATGTTTTTGATGAGAACCAAATAATGACATGAAAATGTGTCAACAAACAAACTATTTCCTTCTCAACCACCACCACACCACCATCACTGTGACCACCTCCACTTTGTCACCACTGCCACCACCAACCACCACCAACCACAATCATTGTTCAACCACCACCTCAACAATGATTACAACATGGCAACACCACATCACCAGCCCAACAGATGAACAACAATGATGGACAGCGATGACCTGGCAGGTCGTCCAGATGGTGATGACACATCTCATCATCGCTGTTCATATTAATCAAGGTGAGTAGCATACCTCCCCTCCCCCTTTTCTTTTCTCACACAAGAAGCAGGGGCCATGTCACCAATGATGATGTGGCAACCAACAACTGATGCACTAGTAGGTGCCATCTACATCATGTATTCTCGACAGTTGCCGTGGGGCATCTTGATCAGCTACCGTAAATGAAATGAAATAAATTTCATTTCATTCACGGCGAATATCTCATTCCTAATTTC
>Ga0307507_10012866_pt1 | contig 10265 bp, 11 predicted proteins | sample 7_EM_MG_FD_207223 | JGI IMG/M metagenome (GOLD analysis project Ga0307507, IMG submission 207223) | Populus trichocarpa ectomycorrhiza microbial communities from riparian zone in the Pacific Northwest, United States - 7_EM | ecosystem: Host-associated > Plants > Roots > Unclassified | place... | reverse complement strand
CGCGACAGCGAGGTTCGCGATACCGCCAGGGCACGAGCCCAAGCCCTCGGCCCACACCTCGGTGCCCGCGGCGGGCGGCCGAGGCAGGCCGGTGAAGATGATGTCCAAAAACACCGTGCCCGACAACAGCACGTCGAAGGCGGGCGGTTCGGCGGTCGTCATCCCCTTACGATGCCGGCCGACGGTGGATTAGCTGTCTATCGACGCCAACATCTCGCGCAATCGGGCAAGTGCGCGGTGCTGTGCCACGCGTACCGCGCCGGGCGTGGAGCCGACGGCGTTGGCGGTCTCCTCGGCGGTGAGGCCGACGGCAACGCGGAGCACGATGATCTCGCGCTGGCGGTCCGGGAGGCGGTGCAGCATCTGCACGACGGTCTCCAGGGTCTCGCCGTTCACGGCGCGTTGCTCGGGGCCTGCTTCCAGGGTGGGGCAGTCGGGGAGTTCCGGCACCACTTCCGAGCGGCTGCGGACGGCTCGGCGGCGCGCGTCGGCGACCTTGTGGGCGGCGATGCCGTAGACGAACGCGAGGAACGAGCCGGGCTCGTAGCGGTATTTCGACAGCGCCGAGACGACGGCCAGGCAGACTTCCTGGGCGATGTCCTCGGCCGAGACGAGCGTGCGCTCGCGGCTGCCCACACGGGCGCGGCAATAGCGCAGCACCAGCGGCTGGATGCGGACCAGCAGCTGGTCAACGGCTCGGCGGTTGCCCGAGAGGGCTTGGTCGACGATGTCGACCAGCTCTGCCTCGACGAGCCATTGGGTGCTTACAACGGGGGCGGCGGACCCCGTGATCAACCGGACGTGGGGCCGACCGACCGGGTCTACGTCGCCGTCCGTACCGATGCCGAACTCGACATCGGCGCGCGCCGACGATGGTTGGGCCATCCGGCGACCTCCTCGCTGCAAGCGTCCCGGCACTGCCCGGCTCACAGGAGAGGAGTCCCCAGTCATGCCGCTGATACCGCTCCCTTCAAGCTGACCACGAAGATGGGCCGAACGGCCTGACGTGCACCCGGTTGGGGGTACTCGGTGACCGAACGGACTAACGCGTCAGGCTTTCACGTACGCGAACTGCCCAACGTCCAGGTAGCCGACGTGTGACCGTCCGCCGTGCAGCACGAGTGCCACGGCGCGCACGTCGACCGACGCCGCGAGCACGTCGACTTGGAGCTCCACGCAGACAAGTTCGTGCGCCGGCCCTCGACGGTTGCCCAGTGCGATCCAGATCACCAGATCCGACCGCCCGCGCCGCCCGGTGTGGGCGCCGGGACCACGCACTAAAGTCGGCCACGTGGTCGAAAACCTGAGCATCCCCACCCCGGCGGGCACCTTCGACGCGATCGGCGCGGGCCCCGAGGACGGCCGCCCGGTGCTGCTGCTGCACGGGTTCCCGCAGGCCGCGTCGTCGTGGGACCACCAGGTCGAGGTGCTGGGCGCGCAGGGCTACCGGGCCGTCGCGCCCGACCAGCGCGGCTACTCCCCCGGCGTGCGGCCGACCGCGCCCGCCCAGTACGGCATCGGCGAACTGGTCGGCGACGTGCTGGCCATCGCGGACGAACTGTCCTGGCCGGTGTTCGACCTCGTCGGCCACGACTGGGGCGGCGCGGTCGCGTGGTGGACCGCGGCCGACCACCCGGACCGGCTGCGGTCGCTGACGGCCGTGTCGACGCCGCACCCCGCGGCGCTGGCCGCGGCGATGCGTACCGACGAGGACCAGCACGCGCGGTCGCAGTACATGACCGACTGGCGCAACTCGAACACCGAGCAGCGGATGCTCGACAACGACGGGGAGGCGCTGCGGCGGATGTTCGAGTGGCGGGTGTCGCCGAGCAAGGTCGACGAGTACGTGCGGCGGCTGTCCGAGCCGGGCGCGATGACGGCGGCGCTCAACTGGTACCGGGCAGGCAGGCCGGGGGGCAAGATCGACAAGGTGTCGGTGCCGACGATGTACATCTGGAGCACCGAGGACATCGCGTTCGGCTCCGCGGCGGCGTTCGACACCGAGAACTGGGTCAGCGGGCCCTACCACTTCCAGATGATCGAGGACGTGTCGCACTGGATCCCGGACGAGGCGTCGGAACTGTTGAGCAGCCTGCTGTTGGCGCATTTGTCCGCCCGCTGAACCATTCGGGCCACCGAGGCGAAATTGGTGCGGCCAATGTGGGCTACACGTGAACCGTTGAAGCTTCCACCGCGTGATCAGTGCATGACGGAGTTGACCTACTCGGAGTGGCGGGTCGCGACCCTCGCCGCTGCCGGCCACACCAACCGAGCGATCGCGAAACGCCTGCACATCACGGTAAGCACGGTCGAACAACACTTGACCAGGGTGTACCGCAAGCTCGGCGTGGGCCGCAGGGCCGACCTGATCGGGCACGAAGCCCTAGTCTGACCGCATGTCGATCGCCGGGTTGCTGCTGGCGGCCGGTGCCGGGCGCCGCTTCGGCTCCCCGAAGGCGCTGGTCCCCCACCGCGGTTCGCTGTTCGTCGAGTCGGCGGCGGACACCTTGCGGCAGGCGGGATGCGATCCGGTCGTCGTGGTGCTCGGCGCGTCCGCCGACGAGGTGCGGGCACGGGCGGCACTCGGCGGCGCGATCGTGCTGGACAACCCGGACTGGGCTACCGGGATGGGGTCGTCGCTGCGAGTCGGGCTGGCGGAGGTGCTGACCACCGCGGCCGTCGCGGTGGTCGTGCTCCCGGTCGACACCCCCGGTGTGACCGCCGCGGCCGTGCGACGGCTAGCGGCACTCGCCGCTCCCGATGCCTTGGCCAGAGCGGCTTTCCACGGTGAGCCCGGCCATCCCGTGCTGATCGGCCGGACCCATTGGGCGGGTGTGCTGGAGACCTCCACCGGTGACGCGGGCGCCCGCGACTACCTCCGCGCACACGAGGTGCTCGCGGTTCCGTGCGAGGACATCGCGGACGGCGCGGACGTGGACCGGCCGGAAGACCTAGACCACTGGGCGAAGTGATCTGGCCGCGAGCACGATTCCCAGGCAGCACAACGGGAGCACGGCGAGCGCGAGCGTCAGCGACGTGGCGTGCGAGACGAGTCCGATCAGCGGCGGTCCCAGCAGGAACCCGGCCCAGCCCGCGGTCGCGACCCCGGCGATGGCCTGGCCCGCGTGCGCGTCGGACTGCGCCGCGGCGGAGCTGAAGACCACCGGCACGACGCAGGCGATGCCGAGCCCGAACAACCCGAAACCCAGCAGCGCCAACCAGAACTGACCCGCGATCAGCGCGACGCCGAAGCTGACGCCGCCCAGTGCCGCCAGCACGGCGACCACGCGGGCCGGGCCGAACCTCGCGACCCAGCCGTCGCCGCCGACCCGGCCGAGGAACATCATCACCGCGAACACCGCGTAGCCGAGCCCGACCCGTTCGACCGGGACGCCGACAGTGTCGCGCAGGTAGACCGCGGCCCAGTCGCCGATGGCGCCCTCGCACAGCAGTCCACCGAACATGACCGCGCCGAGGACGAGCACCCGGCGGTCGCGCCACGGCAGGCCGAGCTTGTGCCCGTCGACCGCGCGGTCGTCGCCGAACATGCCGCGCGTCAACGGCCACGCGGCCAGGAGCAGCAGCACCGTGAACGTGATCATCTGGGCGCGCAGGCCGATCCCGAACGCGACGGCCAGCCCGCCGAGTCCGACGCCGACGAACGCGCCCGCGCTCCACCACGCGTGGAAGCTCGACAGGATCGGCCTGCCGTAAGCGGATTCGACCGCGATGCCCTGGGAGTTCATCGCCACGTCGAGCGCCCCCTGGAACCCGCCCCAGACCGCCAGCGCGACGAACAGCCACACCGGCGAGGGCGCGAACCCGAGCACGGGCGAGACCAGGGCGTAGGCGGGGAACGTCAACAGCACCACGCGTTTGCTGCCCCACCTGGCGATGGCGCCGCCCGCGGCGAGCATCGCGATCACCGACCCGACGGGCGCGCCGAGCAGCGCGAGCCCGAGCGTGCCGTCGTTGAGGCCGAGCCGGTCCTTCACCTCGGGGATGTGCGGTGTCCACGCGGCGAACACGGCGGCGTGGACCGCGAACACCAGCGCGGTCGACACGCGGGCGACCTTGGGCCGCGACGCGAGCAGGGCGTCAGACAAGGTGGACCTCGACTCCGGCGTCGCGCAGGGCGGCGACCTCGTCGGACGGGGCGTCCTCGTCGGTGACGAGGACGTCGATGGCCTCGATCGGGCACACCCGCCCGAAGGCGGTGCGGCCGAACTTCGAGCTGTCCACGGCGGCGATCACGCGGGCGGACGCGGTCACGGCCGCCTTCTTCACGGCGCCTTCGAGCAGGTCGTGGGCGGAGACACCGTCGCGCACGCTCAGCCCGCAGCTACCGAGCACCATGGTGTCGAAGCGCATGACCTGGAACGCGTACTCGGTGAGCGGCCCGACGAACGACAGTTCACCGGGGCGCAGGTCGCCGCCCGGCAGCACCAGGCGGACGCGGTCGGCGCCCTTGAGCGCGTTGGCGACGTGCAGGGTCAGCGGCAGCACGGTGAGCCTGCGGTCGGTCAGCAGGCGCGCGGCCTCCAGCGTGGTCGTGCCGCCGTCGATGACGATGCTTTCGCCGTCGTCGATCAGCTCGGCGACGCCGAGGGCGATGCGGCGCTTCACCTCGACGCGGTGTTTGCCGCGCGCGGCGTACGGGGTCTCCTCGCTGGTCAGCATGCCGACGGCGGCACCGCGCACCCGTCGGAGCAGGTCGTCGCGCTCCAGGGTGTCGAGGTCCCGCCGCACCGTCATCTCCGAGCAGCCGATCAGCTCGGCCAGCGCCACCACGGTCACCCGGTCACCATGGCGGAGGCTCTGGAGGATCAACTCATGCCGTTTCGCACTGTCCACGTGTTCATACGAACACGTGTCATGTTCGAAGCGCAAGACTTTCGCGAACACCGTCCATCGGGTAGGACTACGCGTGCCAAGTGGTGTGGACCACTACGGCCCGCGAACTACGGAGGACGACCGCATGACGAGCGAGACCGTGACCGGATCCGACTACGGCAACGTTGTGCGCGACCACCTCCTGCGGGTGGAGCAGCAGAACGCGTCCGCGCTGGACGACGTCGCCGAACTGGTCCTGGCGAGCGTGCTCGCGGACGGCATGGTCCTCACGGCGGGCGCGGGCCACTCGCTGGCCGCGGTGGCCGAGACGTTCTACCGGGCGGGCGGCCTCGCCTGCGTGCGCCCCGTCTACCACCCCGAACTGCTGCCGATGCACGGCGCGATCAGCAGCACGGCCGCCGAACGCCGTTCCGGGCTGGCCGCGGAAGTGTTGCGCGACGTCGGTTTGGCCGCGCACGACGTGCTGTTCGTGTTCTCCACCTCGGGGGTGAACCCCTACCCCGTCGAGCTGGCGATCCAGGCCGTCGAGGCGGGCTGCCCGGTCGTCGCGGTCACCTCGGTCGCCGCGAGCGCGCTGGCCCCGCGCCGCGCGGGCACGACCCTCGCCGAGGTGGCGACCGTGGTGCTGGACAACGTGGTGCCGCCCGGCGACGCCACCTACCCGGTCGACGAGCCGGTGACGGCGGCCATCTCGACCGTCGCGACCGCGTTCCTGTGGAACCTGCTGATGGTGCGGCTCTTCGACAAGGCCGCCGAGCAGAACGTGCACCTGCCGCTGTGGCGCAGCGCGAACGTCGAGGGCGGCGACGCGGCGAACGCCGACCTGTTGCGCCACTACCAGACCCGGATCCCGCAGTTGGGCTGAGCACCGCGGCACTTCATCGCCGAATCGACACTGAACCTCCACACCCGCGCGCTACGTTCCACGGGGGGCGGCACCACTGGTGCCCGCGAGTGGGGGAGTTCGTTCGTTGAAAGCGAAAACGCGCCGGATCATGCTGATCACCGGCGGACTGACGGCGGCCGTGGTGATCGGGGTCGGTGGAGCCGTGGTGTGGGCGGGCACCGGCGCCGGACCGTCCGGGACGAAGTCGACCTCGGAGGAGCCCGCGCCGGTCCCTCCGGGCACGGTCGCCCAGGCCTTCGTCACGGCGTTCACCGACGGTGACACGGCCACGGCCGCGGCCACCACCGACGCCGAGCAGGCCGCGGCGGCCGTGCTGGCCAAGACCAGGACCGGCATGACCGCCGCGGCCGTATTCCAGGCCCGCCTCGACCCGGTGCCGCCCGTCCCCGCGGGCACGGCGGAAACCAAGGTCGCCGCCGACGTGTCGTGGACGCTGCCCGGCGGCGCGCCGTGGAAGTACCGCATCACGCTGGACCTGAAGCTCGACGGCAAGCAGTGGCGCGTGCACTGGACTCCGGCGCTGCTGCACCCGCAGCTCGCGGAGGGCCAGACGCTGGCGTTCCTGCCGCAGTCCGGCGACGGCGCGCTGCTCGACCGTGGCGGCCTGCCCGTGCCCCAGGACACCGGCGCCTACGCCTCGACGATCATGCCGGGCGTCCGCACCGCCGTGGGCGGCCTCAACGGGACACCGGGGTGGAAGGTCGCCATCGTCGACGCGGCGGGCGCACCCGTGACCACACTGGAGGAGAAGGCGGCGGTCGTCACCAAGTCCGCGACCCTGACCCTGGACAAGGCCGTCCAGGACGCGGCGCAGGCGGCCGTGGACGGCGTTGCGCAGGAAGCGGCGATCGTCGCGCTGGACACCGGCAGCGGCGAGATCCTCGCCGTGGCCCAGAACGCTCGCGCGACGGCGACGGGCCCGGTGGCGCTCGGCTACCTGCACGAACCGGGCTCCACGTTCAAGATGGTGACCGCCGCGGCGGCCATCGAGAACGGCGGCGTCACCATCGACACCGCCGTCGAATGCCCCGGCGAGGCCACCATCGGCACCCGCCGCATCCCCAACGAGGGCAAGTTCGACCTGGGCACCGTGCCGCTCCACAAGGCCTTCGCCCAGTCCTGCAACACGACGTTCGGCAAGCTCGCGGCCGACCTGCCCGGCACCGCGCTCACCACGACCGCGCTCCAGTTCGGCATCGGCGCCGACTTCACCATCGCGGGCATCACCACCAACACCGGCAAGGCCCCCGCCGCCCAGGACGTCGCGGAACGGGTGGAGAACGGCATCGGGCAGGGCAAGGTGCAGACCACGCCGTTCGGCCTGGCACTGGCCGCCGCGACCGTGGCGACCGGCCAAACCCCGACGCCTCGACTGATCCGGGAGATCCCGACGGTCACGAACACCGACCTGCCCGGCCTGCCCGCGGGCATCGCCCAGGCGCTGCGGCCGATGATGCGCGAGGTCGTCACGAGCGGCACCGCCACCGCGCTGGCACAGTACGGCCAGGTCTTCGGCAAGACCGGCACGGCCCAGTTCGGCGACGGCACCCACTCCCACGGCTGGTTCGTCGGCTACCGCGGCACGATGGCCTTCGCGGTCCTCGTGGTGGACGGCGGCTCGTCCAAGGCGGCGGTCGCCGTCAGCGGGACGTTCCTGGGCGCTCTGTGACCAGCGACAGTTGGGGCGTCGGAACCACGCTCACCTGCGGCGTCTCGTCGAACTGCGTGTGATAGAGGTCCGCGTAACGCCCGTGGGCCTCGAGGAGGTCGTGGTGAGTACCCCTCTCCACGACCTCTCCGTCCTCCACCACCAGGATCTGGTCGGCGGCGCGGATCGTGGACAGCCGGTGCGCGATCACGAGCGCGGTCCGCCCGCGCAACGCCTCGGTCAGCGCGGCCTGCACGGCCGCCTCCGACTCCGAGTCCAGGTGGGCGGTCGCCTCGTCCAGGACCACCACCCGCGGTCGTGCCAGCAGCAGCCGCGCGATGGTCAACCGCTGCCGCTCGCCACCGGACAACCGGTACCCGCGCTCCCCCACGACGGTCTCCAGCCCATCGGGCAGCGACTCGATCAGCGACCTCAGCCGAGCACGCTCGATCGCGTCCCACAACTCCCCGTCGGAAGCGGACGGCCGCGCGTACACCAGGTTCGCCCGGATCGTGTCGTGGAAGAGGTGCCCGTCCTGCGTCACCACACCGACCGCGCCGCGGACGTCGTCGAAGCCCAGCTCGCGAACGTCCACACCGGACAGTCGAACCGTTCCGGACTCAACGTCGTACAGCCGGGGGACCAGCGACGCGATGGTCGACTTGCCCGCGCCGGACGACCCCACCAGCGCCACCAGCTGTCCCGGCTCGGCGACGAAGCTGATGCCGTGCAGCACTTCCTGGCCGCCGCGCGTGTCCAGCGTGCTCACCGACTCCAGCGAGGCCAGCGACACCTTGTCCGCAGACGGGTAGCCGAACCGCACGTCGGAGAACTCCACCGAGACCGGTCCGTCGGGCACCGACTTCGGCGAGGCGGCCTCGGCGATCATCGGCTTGAGGTCCAGCACCTCGAAGACCCGCTCGAACGACACCAGGGCGGTCATCACGTCGACGCGGGCGTTCGCCAGAGCGGTCAGCGGCGAGTACAGCCGTGACAGCAACAACGCCAACGACACCACCGTGCCCGCGGCGAGGTGCCCCGTCAGTGCCAGGTACCCGCCGAGCCCGTACACCAGCGCTTGGGCGAGAGCGGACACCAGCGTCAGCCCGGTCATGAACCACCGCGTCGCCATCGCGGTCCGCACGCCGATGTCCCGCACCCGCAGGGCCCGGTCGCCGAACTCGTCGGCCTCCTCGCGGGGTCGGCCGAACAACTTCACCAGGGTCGCGCCGGGAGCCGAGAACCGCTCGGTCATCTGCGTGGTCATCCCGGCGTTCAGGTTCGCCGCCTCGCGCTGGAGGTCGGCCATCCGGTTGCCCATGCGCCGCGACGGCAGCACGAACAGCGGCAACATCAACAGGGCGAGCAGGGTCACCTGCCACGACAGCGTCAACATCACCACGAGCGTCAGCGCGAGCTGGATGACGTTGGTGACCACACCCGACAATGTCGACGTGAAAGCGCGCTGCGCTCCGATCACGTCATTGTTGAGCCGACTGACCAACGCCCCGGTGCGAGTACGCGTGAAGAACGCCACCGGCATCCGCTGCACGTGCTCGAAAACGGCCCGGCGCAGGTCGTAGATCAGCCCTTCACCAATCCGGGTCGACTGCCACCGCTCCAACAACCCGAGCCCGGCGTCGACGACCGCGATCAGGGCTATCGCCACCGCGAGCCACACCACGACCGACACGGCACGCCCCTGCACGATCGAGTCGACGACCCGACCGGCCAGCACGGGTGTGCTCACCGCCAACACCGATGACACGACCGTGAGCAGCAAGAACGCGATCAGCTTGGCCCGATGCGGCCGCGCGAAGGTCAATACCCTCCGCAATGTGCCCGCCCGCACCCCTTTGGGCGCGTCGGCGGCGCGCATCGCGCTCATCATCAAACCCCAGCCACCGATTCCACTGTCCACGCTCAGAGTCAACACCACTCACGACCAGGACGTTCCCTGTTCGCTGAGAGGCGAATTGCTCAAGGGACAGCAAACCTATTCGCGGACTAAGAGCCGACGAGCGCGGACAATTCCGCCAACCGCCGCAACTGGGCTTCGCGCTCCAACACCAACTGCTCCTCCACCGAAGGACCGTCGGCCGCGGCGGCGATCAACGCCAACGTCTCCCGCACAGCCCCTGGCATGGCCCGCGACACCGGAGCGACCAACTCCTCGACGGCGGCGTCCAGCCCGTCGACGGGCACGACGACGTTCGCCAGCCCGATCCGCAGAGCCTCGGCGGCGCCGACGCGCCGCCCGGTCACGCACATCTCGGCAGCCCGCGAGTACCCCACCGCCCGAACCAGCGGCAGCGTCCCGCCCAGGTCGGGCACGAGCCCGAGGGACGTCTCCGCCATCGAGAACTGGGCGTCCTCGGCGACGACCCGGAAGTCGCAGGCCAAAGCCAACTGGAACCCAGCCCCGATCGCGTGCCCCGAAACAGCGGCCACGGTCACTCGAACGGGGTCCCGGAGCCATCGGAACCCCTCCTGGAACTCCGCGATCAGCGCGGCCCCCGCCTCGGGACCACGCTGCACGATCTCCGCAAGCCCCGGCTCCCCCGGCACCCCACCGGCGAACATCCGCCGGTCCATCCCGGCGGAGAACGCACGACCAGAACCCCGGACGACCACCACGAGGACGTCCGGGTCCAGGCCTTCACCGATCGCCCGCAACGCCTGCCAAGTGGAGGGCGTCTGCGCGTTGAGCACATCGGGGCGGTCGAGGGTGATGGTCGCGCGCGGCCCGTCCACGACGAGCCGCACACCGCCACGTTCCAGCAGGCCGACATCGATGGACGTAGCCGACATGCTGAAACCTCCGGGTCCGGGTAGGCGCACACAGTGATCAGCGCC
>Ga0307507_10012865_pt1 | contig 10266 bp, 12 predicted proteins | sample 7_EM_MG_FD_207223 | JGI IMG/M metagenome (GOLD analysis project Ga0307507, IMG submission 207223) | Populus trichocarpa ectomycorrhiza microbial communities from riparian zone in the Pacific Northwest, United States - 7_EM | ecosystem: Host-associated > Plants > Roots > Unclassified | place... | reverse complement strand
AAGAAATTTGGGTTTCCTTGTTCTGCCGTTGACGAAATGCTGTCGTGCAATAAAGAAGCGATATGGACCATTTCAACGATTTGAGCGAGCCGGATTTGGGTTGGAAGGAGTGACGGGGGACGAACAAAAAGATTTTTGGTCAGGTTCGAAGGCGGTTGCAATGGTGGATAAGAGGGACGCGTTGTAGGTTGATGTGGTAAGAAAACCGACTCGAAGGACGTGGTATGGTCTGGCATACTCGGATTCCATTCGTTCAGCACGTCAGACCGGCTCAAAGGATCATCGAACGTGGCCAAACGATCTGTCCTCGTCTCGCAAACTGCCTCCCAATTCTTCTGGTCCCAATTCCGGCCAAACCCGTTCGTTGCACGCGCGAATAGCAACACCACCAAAGATCGGATTTGCTTCGAGGGTTGCAAAAAGTAGTACTGTGCTGCATCCGCCAAACCAGGATGCGATGTCCCAAGAAGATTAAGCAAACATTTCTGGATATAAGAGAGCTCTGAAGCGACAAGTGAGTGCGGTTCTATACGCCCGCGAGCAGAAACCGAGGGAGGGGGGATGTTGATGGTGTCTGGCACCCCTAATTTTGGTTCTACCTGCGCGTGAGCAGCAATACTCCTGGATTTTATGCGTAAAGCCTCTCTATGCCTTCGAAAAGCGTCAGATATCGAGCGGGAGAGGCTAGGCCTCATCACTGAGTGTTGAAAGGAGAAGGAAATCTATTTGTGTACTACAGTTATCACAAACACCCATAATTCTCATGATCATAAACTTCGCAATTAGTCATGGTATTTTAAGTCGAGTGACGCTCAGTGAGACCTCAGGAGCGGGGCTGGAGAAGTCGCTGCTGTCGATGGCACTGATCTTGCTGAGACAAGTAATTCTCTGAACTTGCTTAAGGGCTCCGATACACGTCGAGCAAGGGCTCTACCCTACAGAATACGTCAATCGAAACAAAAGTAAGAAACCTAGAACCAAACCTTGTTATCGAGTTCGTCCCACTCAACGGCATCCGTCGCACTCAGCGCAAGAAGTAAGAATGGCTGGTGTGCCTGTGAGAAAACTTGCTCTCTATTCACATCGACCTCATCCACAGGGAGAACGATGATTCGACCGAGCTACATTGACGTAAAAATTGAATCCAACACCTCTAGGAAACACATACTGACGTCACTCTCAACCATTCCGTATCCTTGTTCCCGAGTCTCTTGCCAAACTTCACTAGTAATCCCCACCAGAATTCTGATCTCATCCTTCGATCGACCTTGTTCGACCGCAAACGAGACTAGTTCCCCTGCCGGAGTGAACAGCACTGCTGTATGGAGGTGGGGAGGTACTAAAACTTGAGTCAACAACGTCTGGAGCATGGACAACATAAACATGGCGTAATTATTGATCAAAGTAACGGTTACTAGTAAGTAAAGCATCAAGCGGACATATTTGTCAAGTCGGGCCGCCACTTGCCAGGTCAAGTGACTAGTGACCTGTGACTTGTCAAATCATTATGGAGAAAATAATTGATCGCTGATCAAAATTCCACATGGCTCAGAATTGCTTCTGACGCCAATTACTTGCCAACTTTTCGCTCCTACTGTGGCACCAATAAGTTGAGCTCATTTTCGCAACCCTGGTGGAGGCTGGAGGGTTTTCCTGACCATCCACGTCATGTGCCATTCACTGAACACACGTGGGCTCCCGATCATGAAGTTTGATTCTTCGCAGTTGTACTTGTGTAAATTTTCAGGAGGGTGATCAGCTATCCATCGGATGGACGCACGCGCAACTCGACTCCAGAAAAACTTCGAAGATGTCATCCACGGTCGGAAGGCCCTCGCACCAAACACATCATCACTCTTCGTTGACGGTTTGTGCATGCAAGCTGACGCCCCTGCGATCGTCCACAGACTCAATAACTCCAAGGAAGGTCTCAATGCGATCCAAACCCTGATGCGGATGGATATCTCACCCACCTTCATGAACGGATCCGCTACTAAAGTCTTGACCTACTTCCGACCTCCGGAATTGAAGGATCTCGGTGGAGGTCGATACTTACAGCAAATCATTAGTAAGATCGCCAACCCCCCAATTTTCTGGGACAATTTCGTCCTCGCATTCAAGGGAGGCAAGTTAGAAGAGCCTGCCACGCTTTGTTTTGCGTGGTTGCTGCTTCAGCTCGTCTCCTTACCTGGAGATGAAGCCGCCCCGTACCGCCCAGTTGCGCAGGATACAACTGTAATCGATTCTTTGGCTGCTTCCCAGAACAACGACACACGAACTATTGCACACAGGATAAGACACATCGTTTCCGCCCACACCATTGGTGTACTTGTTACCGGAAATTATGGACCTGGAGGAAGACACGACAATGACTGCGAGAACTTTAGAGATGTTGCCATTCTCCCCACCGCCGACGAGATAACTTCAAAGGAACAACCATTCTACCGAACCAGCGACGAGCTAGACAACCCTGCGACTATCGACACTCGACTCGGCACCTACCTAGACAATCAATTTCGTCTCCTCCGCGAGGATATGGTGAGCGACATGAGAGAAGAATTGGAGATTGTGCAGGGGAAGAAGAAAGGTCACCGGATGGGCTTGATGGTTCAGGGCTTGAAGCTTTTGGACCTATTCTGTGGAACTCCCGACCGCCGAGTAAAGTGGGGCATCCAGTTGGAATGCACGAGCGATTTATGGATTTTCCACGGTGTCAAGCCAAAGGACCGAAAGGCCACACTACAGAACCACCATCGTTTTGCGAAGCACGGGTCCATGGCTTGCATCATTACCAATGATAAAGTCATCGGATTCGGTTCGATCTATAGAGACGAAGACCTGCTTTCCAAACAACGACCCGTCTTTGTCGTCCAGTTGGAAGGTGAAGTCAGCACCCTCAAGGTCCTCACCCAGCTCAAGATCGCGGGCGATGTAAAAATGGTCCAGATTGATACCGCTCTCTTTGCCTACCAGCCTGTTCTCAAGGCAATACAAGACATCAAGGACGTACCACTCGCAGATGAACTACTTTTCTGGACTGAGGGTCGTCCCACTCGTCCTCCTTCTTTTGATGAACCGGACATTGTTGCTGCTCTCAAGTTGAAACCTGGTTGTGACCTTCAATCGTACCTTGGGACATCATCTTCTGTGAAACTTGATGAGCAGCAAACAGCTTCCCTCATCACAGGGCTTTCCCAGAAGGTCTCTCTGATCCAAGGACCACCAGGTGAGTTTGTCCATCTGAACCAAATCCAATCCATTACTTAGTGCAACGATAATAGGAACTGGTAAATCCTTCATTGGAGCGCTGTTGGCTAAGATCCTCCATGACAAGACAAACAGCCGAATCCTCGTCTGTTGCTATACGAATCACGCGCTTGACCAATTCCTCGAGGATCTCATGAAGATTGGCATTCCCTTGTCGAGTATCGTGCGCTTGGGTGGGAAAGCTACCACGGCCACTGAACCCCTTCAAATCGAGAAACAGAGGACGAGTTACAGGATGACCCAATTGGAGTTTATGGCAGTCAACGGGATCAAGAGGCTCCGGGAACAGAACTGCACGCAACTCCAGAAAACATTCAACACGTACATGTCCGCTCACATACAAAATCCTCAGTTGCTCGAATATCTCGAATTTGAGGATACCGAATACTTTGATGCATTTACAATCCCGAAAGATCATGACGGTCGGAAGCTAATTGGAAAAAACGGAAAACCTATTCACGACTTCTTCCTTCTTGATCAGTGGATCAAAGGCCGCAACGCTGGATTCCTCAGCAACCACAAAAACGTCGTGAATGCACCCGAAATCTGGTCAATGTCGTACAATGAACGCGCGGAGAAACGGAAGACGTGGCAGGATGCTCTTTTCAAGGAACAAGTCGCTCACATGTATAATAATGGGGGGGCGTATAACAGCTGCCTGACGTCAATCGATCGTATGTATGGGAGGAAGACTGAGGCGATTTTGAACGAGAAGAGGATCATTGCTTGCACCACGACTGGAGCCGCCAAGCATGTTGAGCGGATCCGGGCTGCTTCCCCGACAGTTGTTCTTGTGGAGGAAGCTGGAGAGATCTTGGAGAGTCATGTTTTGACCTCGCTGAGTCCGAGTACGGACCAGTTAATTTTAATCGGTGATCATAAGTTGGTTTTTTTTTCTTTTTCACGTCAACGATGTGTGTAAACCGATGATTATCACAGGCAACTTCGACCGAAAATTAATAGTTACGCTCTTACATTCGAGAAGGGTAGCGGCTATAACCTCAATGTTTCACTTTTCGAGCGCTTGGTTTTAAAGGGATTTCCTCACGAGACCCTAAAGGTGCAGCACCGAATGCGACCAGAGATTTCGGACCTCATTCGCAAGTTAACATACCCAGACCTCCTCGACGCTCCTTCCACCAAATCACGTCCAGACATTCGTGGGCTTCGGGACAACATAGTATTCATCAACCACGACCACGCGGAGGACGACGACACTCGTCTGGCAGATCGAAGGGACCCAGGTTCAAAAACATCTAAACGGAACACCCATGAGGCGGAGATGGTTTTGAGGATCGTGCGGTACTTGGCGCAGAACGGATACGGATCGGAGAAGTTAGTCGTCTTGACTCCGTATTTGGGACAACTCTACAACCTTCAGGACGTTTTGAAGTCTGAGAACGATCCTGTTCTCAACGACTTGGACTCTTTCGATCTTGTAAAGGCTGGCTTAATGTCTGCCGCTGCCGCAAAGATAACGAAGAATTCGCTGAGGTTGGCAACAATTGGTGAGCCCGTCGCTTTCGCAAAGTGAGGAGAGACGCTGAATCTCTCCTCCCTTAGACAATTACCAAGGAGAAGAGAGTGACATCGTGATCGTAAGTCTCACCCGCAGCAACTCGAACCACGACATCGGGTTCATGTACTCTCCCGAACGTCTCAACGTTCTACTCTCTCGAGCCCGAAATGCTCTGATCATGATTGGGAATGCGGATACATTCACCAAATCCCGGAAAGGCGGAGAGTTGTGGACTAAGCTGTTCAAGATCCTTGGGGCTAACGGACATATTCACGAAGGATTGCCTATTCAGTGTTTCAGGCATCCAAATCGAACTGCTCTGGTGAAGGGTCCTAAACAGTTTGATGTGGATTGTCCAGATGGTGGATGCCAAGAAGCTTGGTAGGCTTTTCTTTGCACACAACCAAACACCTGATTCTAATACAATTTCACTTAGTGGGACGAAGCTGAATTGCGGAATCCACTCCTGTCAGTCGAAGTGTCACCAGATTTCGGATCACTCGAAGATGCCCTGCGAGCAAGTCATGGCTTCGAACTGTCCTAGTGGTCATGCTCAAATTTGGAAATGCCACCAGAAGCAACCCCTCACTTGCCGCATATGTGAACAAGACGCAATACATGCCGCAAAGAAGCAGCAGAAGGACTTTGAGTTACAAAAGAAGAGGGACGCAGACCAGCAAGCACACGACGAGAAGATGGCCAAGATCAGGGAGAAGCTGGATGCACAAATTCAGGCTCAGAAGGATTTACAGCTTACAAAGGAGAGGGAAGGGGCTCTAAAGCAGCAGGAGCAGGATGTGAAGGATGCGGAGGAGAGATTACGACAGAAGGCGGAGGCGGAGAAGAGCAGGAAGAATGATGAAGCAAAAAGGGCTGCTGGGCAAGCTACTGCATCATCCAGTTCGACCACCATCGACAATGCCACGTCCACGGTAAACACTCTTACGAGTTCATCAAAGCAACCACCCCCTCAGAAGACAGTATCCGAGGCCCAGTCTGATTGGCAACGCAGAAAGTACACCGACGGCGTCAACAACCCACACATCGACGCGATTATGGAGATGATTGGCCTGGAGCCGGTCAAGCAGCAGGTACTCAAGATAATGGATAAGGTCGATGTCACCGTACGTCAGGGCACTTCCCTTGCCAAGGAACGATTCAACATTGTGCTTCTTGGGAATCCGGGGACAGGTATTATTCGCTTAGTGGTTCTGCATGAGGTACTGACCATAACTCACAGGAAAGACTACTGTTGCGAGGCACTATGCTAAGTTCCTAACATCCGTGGATGTTCTCCCTGGCAGTCACTTCGTGGAAACCACTGGCGCCAAACTCGGAAAGGAAGGAGTTCCTGGTGCCCAGAAGATGGTTGAAGATACTGTCAAGGCGGGTGGAGGCTGCATCTTCATCGACGAGGCGTATCAGCTCACCTCCCAACATAACTACGGCGGTGGCCAAGTACTAGACTACCTGCTAGCGGAGATGGAGAACAATATCGGGAAGCTGGTGTTCATCCTCGCTGGGTACAGCAAACAAATGGAGAAATTTTTCGAACACAACCCTGGACTCCCGAGCCGTGTCCCTTATAAACTTAACTTCACCGATTATGAAGATGATGAACTCCTTCTCATGCTCGAACAACAGATTGAGAAAAAGTGGAACAAGCGTATGAAGGTCGAGGATGGTACCCGGGGCTTGTACTCTCGGATCGCTAGTAGGAGGCTTGGGCGTGGTAGAAGTAGAGAAGGCTTTGGGAATGCTCGTGACTTGCAGCTCCTCTTCGCAAAGATCACAGAACGTCAGGCAGCCAGGCTCTCGAAGGAAAGGAGGATGAATCTCAAAGCGGACGATTTCCTTCTTAAGAAAGAGGATCTCATCGGACCCGACCCGTCTACGGCGCTTCCTGATTGCCGTGCGTGGAAGAAACTCCAGGAGCTCACCGGTCTGGGATCCGTGAAGCAGTCGGTCAGGAATCTAATGGACTTCATTACAACCAATTATCAACGAGAACTTGCGGAGAAGAAGCCTGCGGAAGTTTCATTGAACCGCGTTCTCTTGGGAAACCCTGGTACTGGAAAGACAACCGTAGCAAAACTTTATGGCCAGATTATGGCAGATCTTGGTCTTGTTAGCAATGGAGAAGGTAGGAGCCTCTTCCTCGAAACCGGGTTTCAGTGCCTGAAATTGTAATTTTAGTCGTGATAAAGAACCCAGCAGACTTTGTGGGAAGTGCACTCGGAGAATCTGAGAAGAACACCAAGGCTATCTTGGACGCAACCGTGGGTAAGGTTCTGGTCATCGATGAGGCAAGTCTTAAGTGCATGCTTCCATCAACCCCCGCTGATGGCCTTCCTAGGCATACGGTTTGTATGGTGGTGGAGGGAAGGGCGGTGCTAGCGCGCACGATCCGTACAAAACCGCAGTCATTGACACGATTGTTGCAGAGATTCAAAGCGTGCCAGGCGAAGATAGATGTGTCTTACTCCTTGGATACGAGGACCAATTGGTGGAAATGTTCCAGGTAAGTGGGCTTGAGAAATTGTTGAATCGTACTGACTCGGCAGCAGAACGTGAACCCAGGATTGGCCCGCCGATTTGCGATTGAGAATGCTTTCCGATTTGAGGATTTCAACGACGATGAGCTACGGGAGATTATGGATTACAAGCTCAAAGTCCAGGATCTCTCTGCTACGGATGCTGCTAAAAATGTCGCCATCGAAGTCCTCTCGCGTTCCCGTAATCGACCAAATTTCGGGAATGCTGGCGAACTGGAGAACCTCCTAAGTGTCGCAAAGAACAACTACCAGAAGAGGAGGTCTCATCTTCCTCGAACCGCAGAGATCTTATTCGAACCGCAAGACTTTGATCCCGACTACGAACGCAGCGCAAATGCGACGTCAAACTTGAAAATTTTGTTCAAGGATGTCGTTGGATGCGAAAAGATTGTCCAGAAGCTCGAGGAATACCAGAGTATTGCGCACGCGTCAAAGCAGCGAGGTCGCGATCCACGAAACATTATTCCCACCAACTTCGTGTTCAAAGGACCACCAGGTGGGTGTTATAGTCCAGTTCCACGGGGGATTATGTTTCGATATTTGGTATAGGTACTGGTAAAACAACCACGGCGAGGAAAATGGGACAAGTCTATTATGACATGGGTTTCCTCTCATCCCCTGAGGTTATTGAGTGTTCTGCCTCGGATCTCGTTGGCCAGTACGTTGGTCAGACCGGCCCCAAGACGAAGGCTATTTTCGAGAAGGCCCTGGGAAAAGTTCTCTTCATTGACGAGGCTTATCGATTGAGCGAAGGTCATTTCGCCAAAGAGGCTATGGACGAATTGGTTGGGATCCTCACCCAAGACCGTTTTAAGGCAAAATTGGTCGTCGTCCTTGCGGGATACAACCAGGAAGTCAATCAACTTCTGTCCGTCAACCCTGGACTTTCTAGTCGCTTTCCTGACGAGATCACTTTCGAGAACATGTCGTCCGTGATGTGTATCAAGGTCCTTGAGAAGGCACTAGCTAAGGAGAACATCACGATCGACGGTCTCGAAGAAGCTTCTCAGTCCTATACTGAATTCATTATGCTATTCGACCAGCTGTCAGCCCTCCCTTCGTGGGGTAACGCACGGGACGTCATCACCATCTCAAAGGAGATGGTTCGGATCGCTATTAAGAATTCGCTTTCTTTGCCCCAGCAAGGATCGGAACCGTCAATTACACTGTCTACCGTGGATGCTCTTTCTTGCATGAGAGCTACGTTGAAGGGCCTTCATGACCGTGGAAACTTACCCCAGAACCCTTTGTCGACCATTCATTCACCATCCCCTCCGATTCAACCGCCTCCTATCAGGAATACTTCTGCGCTCAAACAAGCTACCAAAATCGCCCCACCAGAACAACCCTTGCTGGAGCCCATTCAAGACGTTAAGGAAGAAGAAGAATCCGTTGTACGGGATCCTGGAGTTACAGACATGGTGTGGAGACAACTCCAGGCTGACAAAGCTGCGGCGGTCAAAGAACAGAGGCAACGCGAAGAAGCGGTTGAGCAGACCCGAAAAGAGTTGCATGAGGCTGAGGAGGTTGTGGAGAGAGCCCACAGGGAGGTTGCGAAAGTATTGGAAGAAGCGCTCTTGACGGATACGAGAATACAAGAAGACATCATGAAAAAGATTGAGGAGGAGAGGTTGCGAGAAGCTGCGGCTAGAGCTGAACGTGCAAGGAAGGCAGCTGAGTTGAAAGCACGGGAGGAAGCGGAGAGGCTTGTTAGGAAAAGGGAAGCACAAGCCCAGGCAAAATTGCGAGAGATGGGAATTTGTCCAGCTGGTTATCGCTGGATCAAACAAGCGGGTGGATATCGATGTCGGGGTGGAGCTCATTTCATTTCAGATTCACAACTGGGACTTTAAAACTGCAGTGCATCAAAGGAATTTCTTTGTTCTGAATTTCTATAACTTTTACTCTACAAAGAAGTCAATATATATGGAAATGATCATAAGAAGTCCTGCAAGAATCCTGGTTAGCTAACGTGATCTCGCTTTCAGATCCTAAGTATACGCTCAGGAGTGACCTTTACATCCGACGAGCATCACCTTGACACACACAGTCTGCCTTCTACTATTATACGTTGGTTAGGCTTGTCACGGTGGATCTCGGCATATTCTGTGCAACATTTAGTCTCCTTTCCTTTTCCCACCCACACCTTGACTCGGTAGAGAAGGTTGAATGGGGTTCATCCGGCCTCCGTCCTGAAGGCCACCTTCCCTCTTCTTGGGCATCTCCACCGTAGTCAGCATATCTTTAAATTACCTTAACTTGTACACTTTCTTGTCACGACGATTGTGCACCAAGATAGATCGTGGAGCTGATATTTAACTTTGTCATCACGCGGGGGGCGTAACAACATAGCTATGGACTTCGTACATTTTCTGAACTAATTTCTGGCCTCTGCCCTCCAGTTGCCTGAAGAAGTTTCATGAAAACGTCAATCTTCGTTACATCTAGGACTGCGACCTCCCGGCATTCCAGTGCTAAAGCAATCCGATCGATTCCGTTATGTTGTTGCCAATCAATCTCAAACACGCCAGGCTTATCTGTGCCAGCGAACCAGGAAAACATCCTATGGTGTGACTGGAGAAACCATCAGCAACACTTCATACGGGGAGCAAAGAAACATACCCGCGTGTGGTAAATGTGCAGCCAGCCATCTCCACTCCCTGATGCTATGAACCGTCCGTCTGGACTAAATTTGAGCGCATAAAGAGGCCGCCTGTGATCCTTGAATACGTGCAAGCAATCTCCAGTCACTGAATCCCATAGTCGTGCTGTGCTATCAAATGAAGACCTTTCAAAATCGCTCAGCAAGCCATCACATTACAGTATAAGGGTCGCTTACGTTGCGATTAATTCATTCGTTCCAGCTGGACGGTCAGCACACCACTCAACAGTGCTGACAGAATGTGCATGACCTTTCAATATAAC
>Ga0307507_10012864_pt1 | contig 10268 bp, 15 predicted proteins | sample 7_EM_MG_FD_207223 | JGI IMG/M metagenome (GOLD analysis project Ga0307507, IMG submission 207223) | Populus trichocarpa ectomycorrhiza microbial communities from riparian zone in the Pacific Northwest, United States - 7_EM | ecosystem: Host-associated > Plants > Roots > Unclassified | place... | reverse complement strand
GGCAGACTCTCACATGACTAATAGTTATTAGTCAATCGGTTTGTTATCTTTTGCACTATGAGATCAGTTGACTCATAGGTTTTCACATGACGACGCAATAGCGTGTCATTGGTTTATTGTTATTGGTTGATATTTGACATGACGCACGATGGTGGTCATGTGGTTTATGTATTTCGCACATGACTCATAGTTATGAGTCATGGGTTTCACGCATGTGACCCCGTTAGGGCACATGACTCGTTTTATGAGTTTTGATTGGTTGCGAGACAAGGCGCAGCTGACTCGGACGAGTCAGCTGATGGATTTCACACTATGACTCACTATGAGTCATGGGTCACGTGACGCGAAGGTATGAGTCACGCAGGGTGAGGGTTGAGGGAAGAACCCCTAAATAAGGGCACCCTCGGGGCAGGAGATTTGGGTTCTTCACGCAACCATCTAAGTTCTTTCATGCTATTTACTTTCAATACAAAGATCTTTATCTATCACGCTTTCGGGAATTAAGACACAACGGTCTTATAGGAGCCTAGCGATCGACGTTGCTAGATAGGAGTCAGCGGACTTAGCTATCGCAACAGATATTGGGCCAAGAGAAGTGATCGTTAGAAGACTATCGGTTACCTGCTGCAAGTATCACCCGGAGAGGAGAGGATTGTAACACAAACTCTCTTGTTCTATATGAGAGTATTTTTTCTTCAGAAATCATATATCAATTAATATAATAATAAAAGAGGTTTACATTGTTATTTCATCTTCTCAATATTATTATTAGTTTTATAAAAATCTATATATTACAAGATAACTTGATATTATAAATTATTTTTATATTATTTTTACTATCATTCTTATATAAGAAGTTAGCTAAAGAGAAATTTATAAAAAGAATTACAGATATTACACTTTGCTTATAAATTAGCAGCTTAATGCAAAGATCTTATCTATTGTCAACTTTTTTTATATCCTCTATTAATATCTCCAACTCTACTCTCAATCTTTTTCCCCCTTTAGCTTTTATATATATTAATAACTTTATTCAAATATTTTTCATTCTTACAATAATACTATTAATAGAATTTAATTTAATTATTTCCTATTGATATATTATAATATTCTATTTCCATTAAAACAATCACTACCATATTATCTTGAATAAAAGAAAATCGCACTAAGAGCTTGAATTAAGGCTGAGATATCCACTTGCACAATTTTATAAAAATGCAGTGATTAGTAATATCATTCTTCAGTTCTTAGAGGACCTACATTATAGACAATTTCTTCACTATTGTCTTCTGCCTCCAGGATGATTTCCTCATCATTTGAGTCCTCATCTCCACTGTACTTAATTCCATCCACTCTCTAATCATGTCTATTCTCCATAAACCTCTCTATATCTACCCCTTTTAGGAAAAGCTGAGTATAGTCAGGACTACCATCAATTATTAAAAAAAGTCTCACTGCAGTAAAAGAGCAAATAATAAGCTGACATCATTCAATACAAACGTTCTTTGCAGCCTTACTGATAGCCCATGTTGTCATAATTCGGCTGTGACCAACTTTGCTACCTGTCAGCTGCCCTCCTGTAGTAATAAGGGTCTCCTCTTTCTCTCTCATCCTTTCTTCCCATTCCTCAACCGTTTTCCTATTTCAGAAAATATGTTAGCAGAAGTAGAGGGCTGGTCAAGAGTAGTTTGCTGCGAATTTCACATCTGAAAAGTTAAATAACCAAGATGGAGCAAAAACTAAGGCTACCCGAGGAGGATATGATAAATACTCATAACAGTTCTTTAACAGGCCTATTGATTGAGATATCTAACAGGTGCACAATACTTGTACATTCAGTTGCGATGACTGAGACTGTAATATTATTTGCTTTCATTGTGTTTGACTTGAGCACTTCTTCAGTTCTATGTCCAATGAATAAATCAACAGTTCAAAGGGTTGGTCAGCTTTCTAAAACAGGTATCAGTTGCTTCTGTAGCCATTCCACAATATTACCACTATTGGCATATCCAGTAGGGTTAAACTTGATCACAACCCCGGGGTCATACTTCTTCATCTCTCATAGAACATCAGGTCCCAGGCTCTTGCCACAGTAAAAGATCAATGACTTTATCTAATTCCCTTCATCTGCAAAAACTGTGGGCTGGAGGGTAGCTTGTTGCCTATCCCAACCACTTGTTACCCCTTTTATCCAGACAGATTTTTCAAACTTGTAGTATAGGTATGGCCATCTAAAAACTCAAAGGAGAGCGGAGTTTCATTCACCTTACATATGTTGTGTATCCGGTATCGTCTGATGGTAGCTGGTATATCCCCATACCTGATCTGCGAGTTATGACGGTTAAAGTGGCCAAAATTGGCTAGTGTATTAAATAGATCTATGGGTATTAAAGTTGATATATTTGTACTAAACTGTAGTGAAATATTATACCAATTGTCAAATTCTATTTGAGCACTTTATATAAGCTTTTATTCAACTACCCTCGGGAATTCAATTTTTAATTATATTATTGAACCAGCCATTAGAAGATTTAAATACTCTTTGGTTAGGGTGGTAGTTCTTAAATAGCAGCTTGGCTTTAATATCGAAGGAACTTCAATGCACGATCTTTCCCTGCTTGCAGTGAGCCTGAAAAGCCTCATTGAGCTCCATTTCAAGAACCGATCATTTTCTTGCCAATCCTCCACTGTCTCTCCGTTTGGGCTCTTGTGAGTAATTTTGATTGACCCTACTTCCACCGGGATATATTTGCCATAGAGTTTTTGAATCAGAGAGAAATCTCGACAAGGGTGGGCTTTGTACTTAATTGGTGGATTGTGGGCCATCTGGAACACTATGGTATAAATATGGGAGAACTTGGAGCTTATACGATACGGTATAAGACTTTCTCCTACGACGGCAGGATGAAATCTGGTATCAGGTTGGAGATTAGTAGAAATTACAATAGGCTTAGGTCCGGCGTGTTTCTTGACTACTGGTATTTCGTGGAGATACAATCCTACAAGCCATTATTATTTACAGTATTAAGAATAGTGACAGAACCTGGGTAGCAGGTGAAGATTCTATCATTTTTCAGGAAACAAACGCATCGGATGTGGTGATACTAGAAGGATCAATGAGATTTCTTTTATTGAGCTTCTTCCCTTCTGCCATCTTAGTTGACTTTACTTGGTGTGAGGGTCAGCTTCACTGGTTATTTTCTCTGTCAGACAGTGATCGGCTGTGTCACTTACAAAATACTAATATAATACTATATCAAAGCTTTCATCTGACCACTTAGTGTCATTTTCTTTTATTCAAGATAAAACTGTATTTCTATTTCTTCCTTCTTATATTTGTTTCTTATTTGTTTATTTCTTCTATTTCTCATATTCTTTTCCCCCATAAAAGTTAAACTTGATTCATCCCTTTTACTCCCCCCCCGCCTGTCCCAAACGGTGACTAACCAAGGCAGATTTCTCATGAATAATAATTATTGGTAATTGGTTTGTTATTTTTTACGCTAGGAAATCAGTTGACGCATCAGTTTTGACATAATGACGCAATAGCATGTAATTCATTTATTAATATTGGTTTCTTTAGTGACATGACTCAGGATTGTGGTCATGTGGTTTATCTATCTCACACATGACTCATAGTTATGAGTCATAGGTTTTGCGCAAGGGACCCCTTAAGGGCATATGACTTTTTTTATGAGTTTTGATTGATTGTGAGATATAGGGCAGCTGACTTGTACAAGTCAGCTGATGGATTTCACACTATGACTGACTATGAGTCAGGAGTCGCGTGAAGTGAGAGTATGAGTCACAGAGTATTAGGGTCGAGGGAAGAACCGCTAGATAAGGGCACCCTCAGGGCATGGGATTTGGGTCAAACTCCTCACACTCTACTTCCCCTCTCTACATTCTACAAAACACGCTTACCCAGCTTCGCTTACGGGATGATACACCACACCTCTCCCCCGCTCTCCATCTCCTGATGGAAATCCCCCCATCCCCCCTGGCAACCAGGGTTTGGCAGCTGCCATCTCCCAGGCCAACACCCCCCACCTTGTGGATCCCGCCTCGCGCTCTCCATCCCACCGTCCCGCCCCTCCCTTGGCCTTTCTCGCTGAAATCTTCGCGGATACAAGAAACAGCCTCCAACTCTCCTCCGACCTCGTCCACAATCTATCCCCCCAAGCTCTGCTGACCATTCCTGCCGGAGAAGGGTCAATACTCTGTATACTGTACGCCCCCGTGTCAGGCATTGTAGCCATCACCACCCAGCTGGACACATTCACAAACCATGTAGCCAGCCTTGCGCAAGTAGACAACGAGATGGGCTCCGACCTCCACGACCTAGTCTCAGAAATGGCAAACGAATCTGTTACACAAGACCATATCCGTCCCCTCATCTCAGCAGTGTTCTACGTGTCACATGGTGTATCAGCCCCCACCCCCTTGTCCCATCCAGCGGCTTCCGCCCCACAGATCCTCAAAACAAATGCCTCAGGCCCCCCCCCGAAGCACCAACTTGCAACTCCTCCTTTGGCTCACGTGCCCTTGCCCCTCGCCTCCCGTTGGCCCCCGCCACGACCAGTGTACTTGACCCCTTACAGTACTGTACCTTTTCTGACACAGGACTTGGCCAAAGCTTCAGTGACCTAAAGTTTACGCCAAGGCTTTCCCCCACTCCCGGGAAGCCGAACACTTCTGAGCTGGTGGATATGACCTGTCATCTTTCACCCCTGCCACTGGCACCCTTCCCCAGGACTACAAATCAAAGTCCCTCCCCACCTACACCAAGGCGGCCGGCTCTGGCGATAACAAAAAGCCAAGAAAAAGAAAAGAGCCTCATCAACAGAGGTTACGAGAGAACGGGAAAACGTTATAAAGTCCTCTTTACCCCTCCCACTGGCCTCAGACGCTTTTTTGCCATCACAGGCTATTCCTCGCCCCACCCCTCACCTCATGCATAGCCTTCACTTTCCCAGACCTTATCGCATCCACCCTCACTGCCTCCAATCCCTTCCTCCCCAAGGGGTTCATCGCTAAGGTTAATGATTGTGGCACCATTTCCCTCACCAGAACAGACCCCAACACCCCCACCACCTCCTACTCCCCCTACTTCGATGCTATCACCCGCCGCCTCAACCAGTCCTACCACACAGGGCCTAATCTCTGGCTATCGTTTACTACAGCACTAACCACTAATCAGTTAGCGATACACGCCATCCCCACCCATGTCATCTGTGACGATGACAAGGACCTCCTTACCTGGCTCAGACAATCCATCTACAACTCGAAAGAGGTCACGATATGCGGGGCCAGGTACATTAACAAGGTCCGCGATTCTAGACTATCCGAGGAACCGACTTCAGTGGTCATCTCCGTTGACCCCAATGACGTACCCTCTCTCCTCCCAGCCATATTCCTATTCTCCAAATGCTTCTATTTTGAAAAGATAGTTAATGTCAATTGATACACCCAATTTACCAACTAGTACCCCTTCAGCCACGCCTCCCAACGCTGCACCGAGAAACCTCCCTTGTGCCCCTACTGTACGCTTCACCATACTTGTGTGGCTCATCGGTGCCACAATCCCACCTGCCCCAAGGGGGGCGACTGCAAACCTATCTCCAACTGCTCTCCCACCTGCCCCCCCCATTGCGCCAACTGTGGCGACGACCATGATGCCTTCTTCTGAGAATGCAGTGCTCGACCAGTCCCGTCTTCTCAACTTGAGGCCCCCCCACTACCGGTGAGTGCCCCCCCTCTTCCTCCTCCGACAGTGAAGAAGACATAGACATTGAAGACGATGGTTGTTAAGTATTCACGTTCAACACAACAGCCTGGGTAGCCGGGATGTGTTTCTTGCCTTGTTTTCCTTCCTCGTAAAGACACATTCTGTTGATATCGTGCTTTTGCAGGACCCTCCTGTTTCCAAAGGTTTTTTACCTTCCTTTTCCGGTATCAAGTCTTTCGCCCCCCCGTTCCCAGGCCCAGAGTGGCCTGCTACGTTTCCCAGATATTTCTGTTAAGATTTTCGGTTTTACCCTTTTTGCCTCAAGATGCAGTCGACTTGATGGCCCTTTACATCTTTACACCACAAGGATACTTCGGCTCCTTCTTGACCCAGTTCAGGATAGGTAATGCCTATGCCCACCACCTTGGCCCCCTTCACCGCTCGGTTTTCCCAGAAATAGCGTTCCCCGATTATAATTTTCCTTACCTTGTCGCAGGCGATTTCAATATCCGCAACCCCGCCGCAGGTCCTTTCAAAATCCTTTCTCCCGTTGAAGAAAAGGAGTCAGTCCCCGACTTCACCCCTGCCTCTGACCGAGGCTTCTATCTCCTCAACACGCCCGGCAGGTACAATCGTTTCCCCTCCACCAGCACACACTGGCCTAGTGCCATCAACCTTTCTTTTGCCAATCCTTATAGTTTCCCAGCCTTTAGATCCTGGGATGCCACCCCCCTCCCCTCAACAGGGTCCGACCACGTTCCGATCCTCCTTACACTTATACTGGCACCCCCCGGCTCTCAGTCAGACGCACCTTCAACCCGGTAGCAAGAAGCCGATTACCCTACAATCACTGAGGCCCTTGCTGGCTGGCGGATCACCTCTCCCCCACATCAACCCTCACCATCACAACTGGACTAGTGGTTCGACACATCTCTCTCTCTCCTCAGCATCAGGATTGAGACCTCGGCCCCACTTTTCCGCCCCTCCCCCATGTCCAAACCTTGGTGGACTCCCCTCCTAACCACCATGCGCATGGAGTTCTCCAAGGCCATACGCACAGCCAATAAAAAACAAGACTTGTTATCCCTTTCCCTGGTCACATAGTCCAGGACAGGCTACTTCAAAGCCATCAAAAGAGCTAGGTCGTCCTACCAGGCCAACTTCCTCACCATACCTCCAGCCAGAACATATGGATGGCCAAAATTTCATTGTTCAACACAAGACACCAAGCTGCCCCACGCTACCAGGCGCCTCCGACCCCGTTTCTATCAACAAGGCACTACTGGAATACTTCTTTCTCCCAAAGGAACCCCTCCCCTCAAGAGGTCGCCTCTCACACACCCCCTCTGCCAGCCCCCTAATGACGGAAGCGATTGCCCACGCACACTCTGAATCCTCCCCTTCCTCCGCCCCTGGCCCCGACGGAGTCTCCTACTCAGTTTGGAAAATGGTCAATAGTCTCAACATCGAAATCATCCTAGACCTCATATCCCCTCTTGTGTTTTTTTATTACTACCCCCCCTCACTCGGGACCGCAAACGGCGTTGTCCTTGACATGTCTGGAAAACCATGCTCTGACTCGTCCTCTTCATTTAGAATCATCGTACTCCTGAAAACCCTTTCAAAAATCCTGGAACCAATTATGACAGTAGGCGGCTCTCAAGCATAGCCCGCTCCAGAGGCCTCCTCAATTCGAACCAATATCGCTCCCTTCCTGGTCTCAGCACCTTCGATGCGGGCCTCTCCCTCTCTCATGAAATAAGGACCCTCCAAGGACCCGGGCTCAAAGTCTCCACCGTTTTCCTTGACATGAAGGCAGGCTTCAACAACATCAACACCAGCTTCCCCAGAACGGCCCTCCTACCAAAAGGCACCTCATCCTACATGGTAGACTAAATCTCTTCCTTCCTCTGGGAAAGGACTTGCACCTTTGTGTTCCAAGGCTCACTCAACTTCGCGGCACTGGTATCAGTAGGCACCCCCCAGGGTTACTCGATCTCACCCCTCCTCTTCCTCATCTACGTCGCCCCACTACACATGTCAGTCCCCAGGGCAGTCATGCTGTCCTACATGGATGACTCTTCGCTCACCGCTGCTTCCAACTCCCACAGGGGGAACATCCGTCACCCCACATGCTTTTTACGATCATTTCCAGAAGAGGTAGGGAAATAGGGGTCTCCTGCTCTGTCCCGAAGACTGAACTCATCCACTGGCGTACCCCTAGCTAAAGATCAGAACGCTCCACACCCTCCATCTCCTTGGCCAGGTCACTCTTCCATCCATCAAAGGTGGTGAGATAGCTCGGCTACTGGCTGTCCCCCTCCCTCAACCTCTCACACCACTTTAGCCACCGGCTCTCATTGTCTAATGCTATCATTTCATTCATCAAATGCCTCTTCTCTGACAGGGCGAGCGTTCGTCCCTTCCTATGGTACCGGATCGTACAAGGACTCCTCCTTCCAATCCTCATATACAGGACCGACTTCTTCACCCACAACTCTCACTCCCTTAAAGATATGAACAGCCTCTGGCACAGAGTCCATAGGTGGTCTACCAACACATTCTTCTCCACCCCCATCTCGATGCTCTCTCAGCAGGCATGCCTCCCTCCAATTGCCACATACTGCTGGTACAAGAGATGTCTAGCTGCCCTCCGAGTTGCCTGCGCCCCCCTACAGCCAAACCCACGGCCTCAAGACTGCCCCACTCCTTCCCCTCGCTCTACAGCTTTAGAGTCCCAGACTCCTCAAGACATATCAGAAAGGCTTCTCGTCCGTATACCTCCCCCTGGACTGGAGCACGGAAGTCGTCTCCCCAGTACTCAGGAAACACCTCCCGGTCGACACCTTGGCCCACTTGACCCTTCCCCTTCAAGAAGGGCTGTCGCGCTTTCCACTCATACTACATGCCCTCTTCCCCACCGGGACCAATAGACCGCCCGCCCCACTCATGAAACGCACTTTCATCACCCTCCGCAGAAGAGCCCAAGCCATGCTCCTCGAAGAATAGGCAACCCAACACCCCATAACCCCCTACTACACCTACCCTACCAGCCTTCCCCCACACCCCTTCATGGGCCTGGGCAAATTCCTGCCAGGAAAGATTCACCATATGCGCACCGGAAAAAACTACCTGGCTGCCCACCACCCGGGTTTGAAGTACACCAACCAAAAACCTGCCCAAGATGCTACCAAGGCGAGGAAGCCTTTGAGCACGCCAGCCTGAAATGCGCCGGCTGCTCGGGCGACAGAGATATACTTCTGACAGATTTTGCTTCCATCGACTCCGGTGCCCCACTTTGGTCCAAAAACGCCCTCTTCCAGGCCTTGAGCCAATACATCCTAAACACAAAAACCAGGTTCTCCCCCAAAATGCTTACCTTCTGAGTCCTTTCCCTCCCTTCCCATGACCAGCCCTCCCCGTGAAAAAGGCAGTAAAAACTTCTGTGACCACCACAACGAAAAAAACCTTGCAGCAGGCAGGAGGATTTTAGTTTTCTTGGTAAATTTCCCTTTATATTTATCTTTTATGTAAGAGACTCGGCAGACGGTTTAAGCCGTAACCTTTCAGACCGTGGTTGATGCAGGAAGTAAGAAGATATCCTTTGTTTTATGTTTTTGCTTTATAGTTTTTATTTTTTCCATAGCTAGCACGGCACAAAGCTTCTTGTACCTTAAAACAATGAAAGCATGATAAAAAAAAAGCGAAAAAATCTGTGTGGGATTTGAGTTCTTCACCCAACCAGCTAGATACTTCCCTTTCAATATGAGATCTTTTATCCATCATACTTTCGGGAATTAAGACATGACTGTCTTACACGAGCCTAGTGATCTACATTGCTAGACCGGAGTCAAGGGACTTAGCTATCGCAGTAACCATCGGGCAAGGAAAAGTCATCGTTAGCGAACACTCAGTTACCTGTTGCAAGTATCACCCGACGAAGAGAAGATTGTAACACCACCCCTAATTTAATATTAATTTTTGTTAGAAATAGGTTGTTCTACTTCTCTTGAGTCATCTACCTGTGTGAGTCACCTCACACATATATGACGAGTCATGTCACAAACGGTGACTAAGCAAGGCAGACTCTCACATGACTAATAGTTATTAGTCATCGGTTTGTTATCTTTTATACTATGAGATCTGTTGACTCATAGGTTTTGACATGACGACGCAATAGCGTGTCATTGGTTTATTGTTATTGGTTGATATTTGACATGACGCACGATTGTGGTCATGTGGTTTATGTATTTCGGACATGACTGATAGTTATGAGTGATGGGTTTTGCGCATGTGACCCCGTTAGGGCACATGCCTTGTTTTATGAGTTTTGATTGGTCGCGAGATAGGGCGCAGCTGACTCGGACGAGTCAGCTGATGGATTTCACACTATGACTCACTATGAGTCATGAGTCGCGTGACGCGAGGGGATGAGTCGCGCAGGGCTAGGGTTGAGGGAAGAACCCCTATATCAGGGCACCCTCGGGCAGGAGATTTGGGTTTTCACGAACCATCTCCCTTACACACTCGGCGAGTGAAA
>Ga0307507_10012863_pt1 | contig 10268 bp, 10 predicted proteins | sample 7_EM_MG_FD_207223 | JGI IMG/M metagenome (GOLD analysis project Ga0307507, IMG submission 207223) | Populus trichocarpa ectomycorrhiza microbial communities from riparian zone in the Pacific Northwest, United States - 7_EM | ecosystem: Host-associated > Plants > Roots > Unclassified | place... | reverse complement strand
CTTGTCAATCAAATGATAATGTTGTGACTTATTTGTTTCAGCTAATCTTCGACATAATTCAGAAATGGTAGACATATTCTGAAAGCACTTATGATGAATCACACCAATCTGATAATGCTCTAGCTGAGATCTCAATTAATACATCTCTTGTTCATTGAAATATTCAGGATAAAATTTCTCAACAAGCTTGTAAATAGCATCAGCTTTAAATGATTTAAAGTTGCCTTTAGGTTCTATAGCAGAGCTAAGTACAATTTATATTTTTTTATTTGAATTATTTTATAAAATTGAAATTTGTTTTCAATTTCATATCCTTTTAATTTTTTAATTTTTTAGATTTGATTCTCGTTCTTTTAATTACTATTTATTTTATTTGAGATTTTTTTTTGCGATTTTATCCTCTATTTTTTATTGTTATGTTTTTTTACCTTGACAAGTTTTTAAAATTGATATATATATTTCTGAATTCATACTTTAACATTGATCTGGGCTTCTTGGTTGAGCCTGAATCTAGGATTTAACGAGTTGAAAATTTGGGACATTAACCTAGGTTTAGGAGATTCGTTTGAGTTTATTTTTTTAGGCTCATTTTTTTTTCCAGTTTCATCCTTCAACATTTAATTTAATTAGAGATTGAGCTCTATTAAAAAAAATTTATTTGTTTTTTATAGGATTTTTTAATAATTTTAAAAATAATCGTGGTTATCTCAGGTTTTTTTATTTCTCATTCTTTGTTAAATCTAGTTGCTTTTTTTAATTGAATAATTTTTTTTTTCATTTTCAGCTTTTAATATTTGGTTGATTGAAATTGAGCTCTTTATTTTATTTCAATTTGGGTTCCATGGGGTTTTCACGGTCTCGTGCTCCGAATCGCGAGTTTCACAAGTTAACCATGTTTAGTCCAGGTCGATCCAGTATATTGCCGTCTCAATTATTTTTTAAAATAAATATATCATTAATTCAATATTTTAAAAGTGCATTGAGTTTTTTACTTTCAAATATTATTATAATTTTTAAAGGTCAGAAAAAAAAAAATCCAACTCATGACATATTAGGGTGAAAATCTAGTTAAAGAACTACATAGTGGCAACTTATCATTAAATTAATTATTGAAGGGTTATTTGGTATTTTTAATAGTTTACTATATATATCATCAATAGCATAAGTCTAACTATCTCTCAACTTGAGACATAGGTCTCACATGTCAAAAAAATAAAAATCTTTTTTTTATGTATATATATTCATTTGGTCCCTCAATTTTATATTTGATATATGTGAGTCTCAAGGTGCGTGGATTAGATTTGCGCAACCACTTCAACTATGTTAATATGAAGAAAACAAATTAAGCTATACTAAGTATGGGAAAAAATTAAGTTGTTTTTTTTTAAAAAAAAAGTTTACTAGGCAAGATAGTTGAAATTTTTGTTAAAAATAATTATAAAAATAATTTAGTGGTCTATAAAAAATATGATAGAACTTCATTTGCTTTTTGGTCTGCTAAAACCGAACTTAATGGATATTTTATTTCCTAGCTTTTGTTCTTGAAAGTATGCTTCTTTAGTAACTGTGGATTTTTATGATTTTTTTCCCACCTGGGCTACAACCCACCTTAGCCTTTTAAATACCTCCACCCTTGAACATATCATCTCCTCTTTTCGCAATAAATCCTCTAAATTCCCTCTCAATGTTTTTCTGTTTAAGTACATTATATTCTGATTGTGATAGTTACTGCAAATCCTCCAGACTCTTCTTTAAATCACAAATATGTCTAGCAATGTTGCCAAAAGTACTCTTATTCCATTCTTTTAACTCTGCACCGCAAGCAAGAAGCTAAAATCCGGGAAGTAGAAGCTGATATATATGATCTAGGATGATTTTGCCACACACCTTCATCGTTGTTTCCTCACAACCTTCTTCCCTAACCCACATGGATTCAAAGAGAAAAGATCTGTCTTGTTTTTTCTTGAATCAATTCTCAGCTAAAGTGGGATTTATTCTCAAAATAAAATAGTTGCACTTGTTCTCAAAATAAAAATAGGTTTGTCTTCCTAAATAGTGGATAGCTATTGACGTGGTCCAAATAGCATCATCCCTAGACAATTTGATGTAACCCAGAGATGGTTAAACATTTAGGTTGAGATAATTTTTTGACACTTCCAATCCCTTCAGAATTTAAAATAAAAATATGTGAATCAAGTAGATAGCCTTTTTACTGTCTTAAAAATACCATCAATATTTCCTATCACTAGGACAAGAACAAAATTCTTGTAACTTAGCCAATTTATAGCCGAGATATAATTTATGTTTCCTAGCGATGTTATTTATATCCTTATCAGAGAAGATATACTTTAGTTGTCACCGTAACCGGTGGTGAGTACCCAAAGCCAAAGCTAAATATGGTGGAATCAAATTATTCTCATAACTATCATGTTTTAGGTTGCTTATGATTGTTACAAGCCCTGCAATATTGTTAACTTTAGAACACGGGAATATTGTGAAGGGATTTAAAGGAATTCCTTCGAAGAGACCAATTTTGTACATTGATAATCACATGTTACTATAGTTTCCTTTGGAGTGATTTCTATATATCATGTGAAATTGAGGATGAAATTTATTTTATATTTAAAGTGTTTAAATTGTTAGTGGGAGAAACTACCAATAGTGGCTTAGAAACACTTAAGGAAGATAAAACAAGTTATTTTATATAAAAAACACAATCTTATATATATTGAAAAAAACAATCTCAAACTCTCATCCTTTTCTTCTTTCTAGTGTTTTTCTCTTTATTTTCCACACAAAGTAACCATAAGCTAGCTGCCTATTTATACACAAAATGACAACATGAAAAAATCAAAGTTTTAAGTGTGAATGATGGTGGTTAATGGTAGTGTGAAGGCGGCTGGTAGCTGTTAGTTAATGATTGGTGGTTGTCATTCTTGACCTTTTAGAGTGAGTTTACTACAACAAATTCCATGCCTTAAACTCAATCGAGGGATGTTATTCCAAGCATGAACTTCAATATGGTAAATGCCTCACGCTTCAATGGATTTGTAAAAATATTTGTGACTTAATCATTTATTTTGCAAGATATCAATTCAACTTATTTGTTCTTCTTATGCTCTCGGATAAAATAATGACGTGTATTGATGTTGTTACTTCTTTCATGATACAATGGGTTTTTTGCCAATACAATCGCTAACCGATTATCAATATAAATATTCATATGATTTTGTTAAGGAAATCCCAAATGCTTCAACATATTCCTTAACGATATTAAATAGCACACAACTGAGTTGGTAGCAACATACTCGGCTTCATAACTTTATAACATCATTATCAATTGCTTCTTGGATGACCATATGAAAGATGTATCTTCCATAAAAAAGATAAATTATGTTATGCTTTTCATTTCATCCAGTTCTCTACCCTAATCATTATTGGAGTAGCTAGTAAGGTTGAAGTTTTTACTTGAAGTATAGAACATACCTTCATTCATCATTCTTTTGATGAAACAGAGAATTCTTTTGGCTACATTCAAGTGAGACTAATCTAGTGTCTCTATATATTTGCTGATAAGTCTTACTCCATATAGTATATCTAGTTTGGTACATGTCAAGTACCTCAAGCTTTCTACTAAGCTTTTAAAGTAGGTTAGATCAACATTTCATACTTTACTCTTCCTCGATTCCAATCCACTCTCAACTCGAGTTAATACCAGATTGCAGTTTTTCATCTTGAACTTTTTAAGAATGTCTTTGGCATAACCACTTTAGGATACAAAAAATCTCATCTTCTTTATGTATCACTTCTAGGTCAAGAAAGTGTATCATCATACCAATGTTTGTCATCTCAAACTCTTATACCATATGTTTTTTAAAATCTTTAAACATGGTAAGATTATTGCCGGTGAAAATCAGATCATCGACATATAAGCATGTAAATAGTGTGCTTCCATCAAATGTTTTCTTCATATACATTGCGTGTTCATATGGACACTTTTTAAATTTATTTTTTTTGGAAATACCTGTCAATTCTGGTATTTCAAGCATGCATAGCTTGCTTCAAGCTATATACGGCTTTCTTCAACTTGTATACTTTATCTTCATTACTAGCTTCAATATATTCAAGTTGTTGTTTAACATAGATCTCTTCTTCTAAGAAGCCATTAGAAATGTTGGCTTCACATCAAGTTGATAAATCTTCCATTTATATTATGCAGCTAGTGAGATTATTAGTCTGGTTGTATCTAGCCAGGCTATATGAGTAAATACTTCTCTATAATCAATACCTTTTCGCTGCTTGTAGTCTTTTACCACTAATCTTGTTTTGTACCTTTGTACTTTGTACTTTGCATTCTTTTTTGTCTTATAAACCTATTTGACGCCAATTTTTTTCTTACCTTCTGGTAGACCAGACAACTTCTAGGTGTCATTCTTTTCAATAGCATGTATTTCTCCATCTATTGCTTCTATCCATTTCTTTTTTGTTAGCTTCATTGAAACTAAATGAGTAACTGTCTACGAAGAAACAAAACATATTCGTATCTTTAATGAATTTAGTGGCATCATACAAATCTTCCAAGTTTCTCATCCTTTTTGGTTCTTCTAATGAGGATGCTGATGGTGGTAGTGGTGGTGATCCTAATATTAATGTGTTTTTTTATTGAATACAAGAAATATGTGTACCAAAGTTTATGGCTCATCTGCTGATACTATCAGACTTTTTGTAAGTATTGTTGATACTTTTTCTTTATCTTCAAGGATCATATCAGTACCGATCCATTTGATTTATTCTTGATCATCATTTCATTGCCAAGTTATATCTTTTTTAAAGATAACATCTCTACTCATAATGACCTTTTTTGTGATGAGATTATACAACTTGTATCCCATCTTTCTATCACCATATCTGACAAAGATGCATTTCTCATTTTTATCATCACGTTTGGTCATTCTTGCCTCTGGATCTTTGCATAAGCCACATGAAAAAAGACTCGAAGATGAGTACCACTTGGTTTGTGACCACTTCATTATTTTTCTAGAGAGACAACTTACAGACTTCTGATTGGGCATTGACAAAAGATACATTACACATGATATAATTCCGGCCCAATATTGTTTGGGCAATTTCTTTGCTTTGAGTAGGCATCTTGCCATATCAAGAATAATTCGATTATTTATCTCAACAACACCATTCAGTTGTGGTGTATAGGTTAGTGTTGTCTAATGCCTTGATGTTTACATAAAACTTTAGAGTAATTTGATGTATATTCTCCACCTTGATTAGATCTCAAGTTTCTGATGTTATAACCACTCTGTTTTTCAACAATTGCTTTATACTCTTTAAAAATATTAACACTTTTGACATTCTCTTTAGAAAGTATACCCATATCAAACTGTTATAGTCATCAATGAAAGTGAGGAAGTATTTATTATGTCTCGTTAACATTAGCTTTATAGGACCATACACGTCAGTGTGCATTAACTCCACTGGTTTCTTTACTTTTCAATTGACCTCTTTGGCAAAACTAGTTTCATGATGCTTGCTGAGGAACTCTCACATGCTTTCTTTGGATGATCAATATAAGGCATGTCTTTGACTATTTTCTTGCTTGCTAGCATCTTCAAACTTGTAAAATTTAGATGTTCAAGTCTTAGATTCCAAGACCATATTTCATTGTTGGTGACGACTCGCAAACACTTTGTTGTATCATATTGAATGTTTAAAGGAAACATCCTATTTTTGGACATTTTCACATAGACAATTAATCTCTCATTGTCATTCTTGACTGTAAGATGATAATCCTTCATGTAGAGAGTATAACTTTTCTCTAGAAGTTGGCCTAAACTCAACATTTTGTGCTTTATGACTAAAATATAGTAAACATCTGCGATGTAGTTATGACCTCCATTCTTACTTGATTGGGATGTTGTCTTTACTTTCTACTAGAACTTTTAAAGTGTCTTTAAAAGTAATTTGTCCTTGCACAGTCTCATCTAGATCAACAAACAGCTCTTGTTGTCCACATATGTGATTATTGGCTCTATAATCTAGATACCAGACATCCTACTAGTTCTCACCTAATCATTGTTGGACAAATAATGTAGTAAGACCTCTTATAGTGTTCTTTTTCTCTGCATAATTAGCTTGTCATGTACCTTTGATGGAGCTTTTTTTTTTGCATTCAGTGCTACAATGCCCAAACTAATTGCATCTATAACACTAAATATTCTTTTTGTCATGTTTATTGTAAGTACCTCTTATTCCTCTAAAAGTATATGCTTGCTGACCTCGTTCTCCTCTATTGGTGTTTCTACCACCTCTACCTCTGAAGTATTCCAAGATCTTCTTCCTTGAGATCATTGAAGTCATCATCGTCCTTGTTAACCTCTTCCTCTAATGGTATATCCATTTGTTGAAGTCCTTTCTTGTTCGTATTTGTCTTCTTTGAGGGATAATTTTGATTTCAAGGCATACTTTATTGATTTATCCCTACTTCTTTTCATAATCTTATGTTCATGAGCTTGCAAAAAACCTAGAAGCTAATTCGCTATTAACTTGTCCAATTCTTTGGACTCTTTAATAGCCACAACAACATAATCAAATCTTGGATCTAGGGATCTCAAGATTTTCTCAGTAATTCGAGTATATGTAAGGGCTTTTTCATTTCTTCTCATCTGATTGACTATCACCATAATTCTTGTATGATAATCAAAAATAGATTTTGAGGACTTCATTTGCAATGATTCAAACTCACCTCGTAAAGTTTGGATTCAAATCTTTTTGGTCCAAATAGTACAGAATCGATCTGACTCGATTAGAAATGGGTCAAAACTGGGTGGAACTAGTCAAAAAAATGATTTTGGACTTAGGACGGTTCATTGGTATTGATCCAGGAATAGTCTCTAATTGGCGAATCAACTCAACTATAAGCTCGACTAGATGGCTTGAAGGCCCGAATTAGGCGACGCGACTCAACTTGATTATGGTTTAGCGCGTGAACTCCACTCGTCTTCTTCCGTGTAACGTATGGACTGCGCATGATGAACATAGCAGAATCTTCAGGTTGCATGTGTGGTTCACCGCGGGCTCTAATAGGGATGGTATTTGCATCGTTAGGTTCGTAATGAAGAACCCTACATCATGGAATGATCAAATTGTGTTTTGAACAACTATGAAAATTCAGATGTATCTTAAAAACACCTATGTTTTTTGACAAATTAGGCTCTGATATCAATTGTTAATAAGAGAAAATATTGACGGTGGCTTAGAAACACTCAGATGAGATAAAACAAGCTCTCTCTCTTTTTTATTAAAAAAAATAATTTTACATATATTAAAGAAAAAAAACTCATGCTCTCACCCTCTTTTTCTCTCTAGTATTTCTCTTTTTATTTTCCACACAAAATTAATAATCATAAGCTAGATGTCTATTTATAAAGTTTGAAGTGTGAATGATGATGGTTAGTGGCAGTGTAAATGCGGCTGGTGGCTGCCATTCATTCTTGATCTTCTAGAGTGAGTTCACTGCAGCATAAATAGCTTTGCTGAACTCAACTGTCCATGCATACCACTTTCAGAGTGAACAATACAAGTTAATCTGGCCAGAACAATCTGAATTAGTTAGATTGGCAGCAAGGTTTGGAGCAAAAACTGTGCTATTTGGTGCTGTTGGAGAAGATGATTTTGGTGAAGTTCGCTCGGAGTTCGAACATTTGAAATTTGATTCTTCTGCATTATACACACTGCAGTTTGGTTTGCTAATCAATCCAGATTGTCAAATATGATCGGGAAATTGCATATTACGCGTGGAGCCTCACGATATGATCCAAACTGTTGCTGCATCCTCCAATTTATATATAAATAATCATAATTCATCATGTTTGGATGCTTTGGCCGAATGAAATTAGTGATGTTAGATTCATTTATTCACACTGATACAACATCGATGATGGATACACTGATTGCTGAATAAATCTATACTGTATTCATTAAAGTCATGATATATAGCTTTCTAGTACATAAAAAAGCAAATTTCCTGCCCAGCTAAGTCCACTGGTAATAAATTTGCATACCCAACCAAGTGCTCATACAGCTGAAGAGCACTTGGTGGTATGTCTTATTCTAACTCTATGCCTTGAGAAAGAAGAATTGAAGAACTAGTTGGGGCTAAGGCTGCACTCAGCAATCAGCTTCCACGTTTCCAAATTTCCTTTGTCTTCACGGTCTGTTATCCACAAAGCCAGGCGACTTACCTGGAAGTTCATGCCATTGATGCTCTCATCAAGAAGATAAGCTTTTTCTTGAGCCTTCTTCTTCTCTTCTTTTGTTAGAGTCCCGTAAAGAAGGCTAAGACGGGGCATGTACTCTACAAGGATAATCAAATATACGTAGAAAAACATGATCATCTATACAAGCTTTCCTTTTTCTTACGTCATGACTGTAAGTTGTACAATTGAAAGTGAAGAACACTTACGATTAGACCTCTTGTATCCAAAATGCCTACAGCAGTGTGCACTGGCATCCATGACCTGGAAGGGTTAAAGAAATTATGAGCAAACAGGGATGTGAACCTTAATGCATCTAAAACAAGATCAGATCGAGAGGACAGTATCAAGAAAAAGAGCATTAACATTGCCATCAAACTCTAAAGAATGTTTAAAGACCCACCTCAGGCGTTGACTGAAAGAGCAAATAAAGGCACTGAGAAGGAAAAGCCCCGGCAACTACACTATCAGCCTTCGCATGATAAGGCTTGAGCCCTTCACAAGCTGACCTGAACTTCTCCAAAGCTTCCTGCTCCGTTAAGCTCATAGCACCGACAACAGTTATATGTGGCTGGAATATCTCAGGCCCACCGAACTCTGATCTAAGACCCCCCATCAACTTCTTCAGCCTTTCTCTCACATCTTCAGGTGGAATCGCCCACACTGAATAATCATTCTTTTGGGTCAGAACACCTGCTCCATCGGTCATCTCCATGATGATGTGAGGTGCAGGAGTCCTATCTTACAGCCTTAACAGGGAGATTTATGATACAAGAATGGGACCCTATATAAATGGATAAAGCTAGCAGGCCCTTCTAGTCTAATTGTAAAGCTTGCAAGTCAAGCCACCTGATTTGATTTTGGCATCAGTCCTCCTTGTGTGGCCACGTGTACGTACGAGGATTAAGCAAAACCTTGAGTGATCCCCTTTTCCTTTCACGTAAAGACAATAAGATAAAGAAACAGATTTCATTTCTCACACGCTGTATTGTTTCTTTGATTATTCCATGACCATTGATGGCTCTAAGATGCACAAATTCTTGAGGAGTCTTCAGAATAGTTTATTGCTTCCTGCTTTGAAGGGAGTGTTCGGAATGCCATAGATGTTAATTTTTATATATTTTTTTATTTTTTATATATTTTTTATTTTTAAAAATTTATTTTTGATATTAGAATATTAAAACCATCTAAAAAATATAAAATAATAATTTGAAGCTAAAATATTTTTTTAAAGTTTTCAAAAGCATGATTTGATAGATTTTTATAATATGGGTGGAATTTTCTTAAAACACAAACAGAACTTTAATATGGGTGGATATTTTTAGCTTTTTTTTATTATAAAGAAAAAGTTCACAGCTTTTTGAAAGAAAAGACATTAATATTAATATTATTTTAGCTAAAATTTATTTGTTTATTGGTACAACTTTTAAGTTGATAATTAAGGTTATATTTAGAAGCATGGTTGAAAGTGTGTTTTATTATAAATATGATTTTAAAAATATGTTATTAATTAATACACTATAATTTTGCATGGTTTTTAATGAAAAATTTATATTAAAACTTTACTCGAGAAAAATAATTTTTTTAAAATTTATTTTCAAAACTATAAAAGTAAAAGCTGCTGTAATATTAAATATATATTAATTCAGTTGTTGAATTTAATTGATAATTAGATTTATTTTGTAAAGAACCATCTAAATTCAATAAATTAAACGGTTAGGTTTTAAAATATAATTTATATTATTTTTTAATATTTCAATGTGCTGAAAAAAAAATTGTAGGCCAAGAATAGATAATAAATTAAAAAAAAAATGAAAGGCTGGGTGCTCTACTAAGAGTGTGTTTGGTATTGAGGTTGTTGTTATAGTTGTGTTTTCAAAAAAGTTGTTTTATAAAAAGTACTTTTAGTTGAGGTTGGTTTGGAAAAATATATATTTGGTTAAAACTATGGTTGAAATTGAAGTTGAACAAAAAATAGTTTAATGTGTTTGGTTAAAAAAA
>Ga0307507_10012861_pt1 | contig 10268 bp, 7 predicted proteins | sample 7_EM_MG_FD_207223 | JGI IMG/M metagenome (GOLD analysis project Ga0307507, IMG submission 207223) | Populus trichocarpa ectomycorrhiza microbial communities from riparian zone in the Pacific Northwest, United States - 7_EM | ecosystem: Host-associated > Plants > Roots > Unclassified | place... | reverse complement strand
CCGAAAAATATTCGGAAGCATTTGACTCTTGCGTATATATCAGAACATACGGCGTAAAATTGGTCCTATGTTTACATCTTACTACATCACAAGAGCTTCAAGTCTTTCTATATATTCATAATATTATGAATATTCATTCATAGGAACTTTCAGATTATCGAATCGTTATCACTCCTTATGAATGAATATATCGTTAAGAGGCAATGAATAAAATTATCATTGCGAACACTGTTGTAGATTACTACTATACAAGAATACTAAGCTAAGAAGAAGAAGAAGAAGAGAAAAGGAGGCTCTAGGGGGTAATATACACAGTACGGGCGAACTCCGGATATTGCGCCAAGCCAGCTGCAGGGGACGGTGCCCCAGCACCGTCACAGAAGGCGTAGTGGGGCTCTAGGAGGATTAAGTAAAGTAGGTTCTAGAGTTCCTTCTATATAGGAAGGATTGTACCTAGAAAAAGGCATAGTAAATACCTTTAAGGATAGAATCTGAAAGATTTTAGTTAGAACTTATTATAGGAATATATAAATTTAGTAAAAAATTGGTAAGGATAGTATTAACTTATAACAGGCGCAGATAAACATCTTTATACTTAAATCTGTAGAGCTATTTAAAGTCCCTTATAATCGCGCCAAGACCTAATATTCATCTAAACTTAGAAACCTTATCTGTGACCAGTAAAAGTTCTAAATCTACAGTAATAATTTAACCGCTATTAATATCCGTCTTAATAGCGTGATTAATACATCCGAGAGCCTATTTCTAACTTCTACGAAGTTACCTGGGACGAAAGCAAGCTATTTTTAAACTTTGTTACCACCAAAAAGGTTATTTGGATGCCAAAACAGAAGAATAAGGCAAAGGTTGTAATAGAGGCTTAAGGAAGTTGAGGATTGTTATAAATAACGCGTCAGTGGCTTAGAAGAGGGGTAGGAAACTAGAAGACGTGTTATTAATTAGTAGAGACTTCCTAAGTCAGGTTCCTTACCGCATGGAGTTCACCAATATACCTGATCACGATGCGGCTGGCAGAGGCGTCGAAAAGCTTTAAATTGACTGTCAGGTGAGGTTGTTCGGCAGTCTCTTTTTGATATTCAGCTGCCAAGACGGAATGTACTGAATTCGGGTTAGTTGGTGGCTTAATCGGAAGCGCTAACCACCGGAATTGACAGGATGCTGTAATTGGCACAGGCAGAAGGTGGTGGCTGTTGATGGATAGTAGATGTCTCACCACAGCTAGAACTTTCAATAATACTCTAAAAATACAACTTCATACCTCAGCCTCATCGCTATAGGCATCCGGGCATCGTGATCTCTGAAGTAACCTTCCAAGAAATAAGCTTAAATCCTTGAAATAGCACTTTCCAAGAAATGCTGCGCCCGGCTGAAAGGTTTAACCTATCACCGTCCTCCCCAGCTTCGCCCTGCGGCTGATCATCAACCAGCCCAGCAAGCGAAAAGAAAAGCTCTATATGACCTTCCCGCATTAAATAAACGGTCAGTGGTTCGGCCAAATGTGCAAGCCTGGCTGCTATTTGCTAGCTACAAGATCGCACTCTGCCACAGCCACAGTTACACTCGCGGTCGTAAAGATCAGGCCACAAAGGCTATGGTCACAGATGAGCCTTTTTGCGTGCTGTGCTTGGCAATCAGGCGCACTCTAAGAACATAGCGCTGCGGACATCGTGGAGGGGAAAAAGATATATAAGGTCAAGAGAGTGGAGGCAGAATGGTTCTCATCATCAGCATTCAGATCTTATCTTCAAGCAGCAAAGACAGCTTTCCAGTCAAACTTTTGTTTTAACCTTCGCTCAAAATCTTCTATTAATCGCTACTTTAATTCCATCCCCTCTTCTAAGCCAAAATGAAGTTCACTACCACCATCGCAACCCTTACCACCCTCCTCGCCACCACCCTAGCCGCCCCCATCGAGCCCTATAACGGCGCCCAATCCATCCACCCGACCACACTCTCGCAGTACAGCGTGTGGACCGGCGCGACTAACTACGCCACCGCGTGGGGCCGCATCTTCAAGTCCGGCCATGAGTCCGACGTTACCACGCTCGTGACCTTCGACTTCCCGGCCTGGACCGCGGGCCACAAGTGCGAGCTAGCCTTCTCCCTCGACAGCAGCGCTACGGTCACGGGCTCGGGCCAGTTCGACGTCTTCACGAGCTTGGCGCCTGCCACGGGGTCGACGACGACCTGGCCGAGTGGTAATCTAAGGGACCAGTATTTGGGAAGGGCCCAGGCGGTCAATGGCGGGTATGCGACGGCTGTTGATGGGTACGGTTCTAACGGCGTGTTTGATTGCCCGGCTGGTCGCAGGATGGCGGGCGAGTTGGTTGGTGTCAACGATGTGGTTGAGATTAAGTGGAATGGCGGAGTCGCGGGACCGTATATTATCGTCAGCCCCTAGACTGTAGGATTGCTACTGGAGTTCGGATGGGTGGGACATTGTGTCGGCGTTTGATGTTCGCTGGGGCATTTTAGTGGGGTGATATGGGCTTTTGATTTCCTTTAGATTGCATCTCGATGTCTTTGAGTATCCGTTCCTTTAGATATAGCCTAAATCCAAGCACTTGTTGCCATTATCTTACTGGTAGCCAGGATTGTATAATATTTCCCTTCATCCCGGTTTTAGCACCTTTTCGCACTCTAAACATTAACCATGGATGCTGACCGTTGCCCACATAATTAAACCTGTCCAAGAATTACTGCTACATTTAGACATAGCTTGTCACGTAACCGTGTTAATCCTGGGACTTCTCACACAGATAAGGTCAGTGCTGTTAACGGTTAGGTTACTCTTTAGATTGGTTCGGTTCAACCAAAATCTTGAGCGTAACTATGGGTCTCTGGCAGCGTTTATACTACCTCGCGACCGTCCTACACTCTATTTTGCTGCTAGTTAGGTAAACATTACGCCTACTAGGGTAGGTACCTTAGATCTCTTCCATTATACAATTGTCTACCCACTATTATTTACCCTACTTATCTCCTTCTCCTTATATGCGTTTTCCTGTAATATGGCTGTAGTTTAATATAGCTAGGCTTGTCTTAGTGGCTTCTAGGTACACCTAGTAGGTTTTATACTCTGACTTCTGCTATACTCTATGTTCTTTACTATAATTTATATACCTAACTTCCTTGTCCTTGAGGTAGTTCTTAGTATTATAGGTATATCCCTATTATTAGTATCTAAAACATTGTTAGACTTGGACTCTATGGTGGTATAGCTAGGTTTTATACTAGAGTTGTCTATAACTACCCCCTTATAGGCCGGTGCTGCCTATATCTCTTAGGTTAGTGTTACGGAACTGGCAGAATACGGCAGATTGCGGTCACGTGACCAGTGGATCTTATAAAACTTCGAGCGGCGCTTCCGTCCCTCCCGTTTCCTTTCTCTAGCTTTGGATCCTCGTTAATAGACAATCCAATTATATAGGCTTGCGCGACCCACTTGCCGTGCTTATGCCTTAATTAACTAAGTCGCTAATATTATCTAAAGCTCGTCTACTCTTTCTTTCTAAAAAGGAATTTAAATATATCTATAGACTAAGAATAGGAAAAGGACATAGGAACGGACCTAAATGTGACGGCTCGCACAAATGCCTCTGAACCAAAGCTTGTGGATTGCTATCTAGTAAAGATACTAAGCTAAGGAGAAGAAAAGAAGGGGGTCGCAAGGACCATAGTAAACATATATAAAGGGGCAGCCGCCAAGGCGCTAGCAGTAAGCGAGCCAATCGTAGGTTGGCAGAATATGGCGGTAGTATAGCAGAATTTGGCAGGTCGCGCTCTAGCACCGTCACATCACCCCCCCCTCCTGAAAAAGCCTGCCCTTAGGCGTTGTCCGAGCTCCCTATTGTCATCCAAATTGTTGTAATTATCTAACCCTTCTTCCTAGCATTTAATCCAGTTGTCTAATTTACGTGGTGGTCTAGGGAGGTTAGGGTGGGCTAGGTAGAAGTCCTATAGCTTATAGGGGGAGTACTTAAAATTAGATACGGGGTACCACTCTAGGTCGTTATTATAGCCTACCCAGCTTGCACGGTATTTTAAGACATTACGGACCTTTTTTACTGCTAGGATTTCTTTAACTTCCCATTCTTTGTCCTTAGCAATCTGGATTGGTGGTGGGGGGTTGTTATACTATCTAGGTAGTGGATTATCCGTAGCCTTTTATAGCTAGTCTAAAGAGAAGACAGGGTGGATTCTTATTAACTCTGGTAGCTTAACCTTAAAAGAGTGTCCTACCTTTTAAAGAGTCTTGTATGGGCCAGCCATTTAGTGGTCTAACTTGCGGCTTGGCCTCTAGGTTTTTTAGTTCTTTATTAACACCTATACCTTATCTTCTACTTGGAAGTCTTCCTTACAATAATATTAGTTTATATTAGACTTCTTTTTTTCTTGCGCCTTTCTTATAATTGTTTAAGCAGTCTCCCAGGCTCTATATATTCTCTTAGCAAATACCCGGGCCTCTTTATAGCTAAGGCGTTCGCGGGCCGTAGTGGGTTTAGTAGGCCTATTCCAATTAAAGGATGTTTGTGGTGCATACCCGTAGAGCAGTTCAAATGGGGACATCCCTATACTATTATAGGCAGTAATTCCAACTAATTATCCTAATAGTAGTCTATAAAGGGCCGTAGTTACTGGTCGAGGTACTAGTTCATAATCGCAGTTTAGCCGTTAGTTTAAGGGTGGAATATAGTAGAGAGCTTAATCTTAATCCCAAGGATATAGCAGAGTTTATTCCAGAAATCTAATATAAACTAGGGGCTATAGTTAGAGACAATTAATTCGGGGGCGCCATAGAATTAATAAATATTATTAATATAGAGGCGGGCTATATCCTTTACAGTTATAGTCTTAAAACAAGGGAGGGAGACGGATTACTTACATAGTTGGTTAACCACTACAAAGGCTACATTATAGCCGTAGGCGTCCTTCGGAAATGACTTAAAGTCCATAGTAATATATTACTAAGGGCGTTCTAGAACTGGCAGTAGTTATAGCCACCCAGGAGTTTAATCCCTAGGGGCATTTGCGCGTTTATAGGCGTAGCAGTTTCTAACAAATCAATCCACATTAAATAGAAGTCCTCACTAGTAGTAACGGGGCGCTAGTAGTTAGTGGGTCTTATTATAACTAGAGTATACCATAGAGACTTAATAGTAGGCTTTACGGATTAACTCTATCTATAGGTTATTAACATCTGGAACTATAAGCCGTTCTTAGTATAGAAGTAGTCTTTCTTCTATTTCCAAATTAGGGTCCTCCTTTGCGGCTTAATTATAGAGGGCTTTTAGAGAGTTAGCCGTGCGGTTTATAGTTAGGATACGGTTAATTAGCCCTATTAGTTTATCTAAAACTGCTCCCTCTAAGGGTGCTAGCTCATTCTGTTCGGAGTCTAGTTCTTTAAGAATTTACAGGTTAAGCTGTTTGGGATAGAGAAGGGCGCGCGTTTAGTATTAGGTCTTTAGCTTATCCTAGGGTTCTACATCTTATTCCCTTTAGGTTAATATATTAGCTTTAGTGTTTTACTTGCCAGAACAATACATAATCGTAAAGAAGAATTTAAAGAGTATTTTGGCCTAGTGGGCTTATTATCTAGTAAGCTACTTTGTAGTTATAAAGTACTCTAGGGCTTTATAATCCGTATATATCTTAATCTAGGAGTTTGTGCCTTTAAGCTCTGCGCGCCATTAGGATAATAATCGGATAATAGCTAGCATTTCTTTATTATGTACCTCATAGTTATACTTAGCTGGGTCCATTATTTTCAAAAAAAAAAGTAATAGGGTACTATTCACCATCTAGATATAACTATAATAGGATTCCCGCTATAACTCCATTAGAAGTATCCGTCTCTAGCATTAATTTAAGGTCTAGGTTATTGTTGGGAATATATCACGTGTGGTCACGTGTAGCCGCGGCACTAGTGTAGCGAGGAGCCTTAAGCTCCTCGCCCTCCCCTATTCTAGATGAAAAAAGCATATTAACCAACATCACTGTAACCCTACTTAAGTAGTCATTATTAGTAAGTCACCCTGTGTGACCAACACTGATCAGTAGTTAAATACACAGTCAACCACAGAACAGCAAGGTTCTCAACAGAAGAGACAGTCTCGTGTAGGGGTGCCATATGCGCTCATATGGAATGGATCCCGGCGATACTGTGCTACCTTAGACTTGCGGAAAACTAGTAACAGAAGTGTTACTAAATACTAGGAGATACCAAGTTGCGTCTATTACGCAGAACAACTACGTTTACAAAGATTTGGTCAAGTACTTTAGGTCAGAAGTGTTACTAAACCTAAGGTCCCAAGTTAACGTCTAAAACGCGTTAAATAATATCTCAAATTGCCTACCTCTTGACAGCAAACCTACGAGATTCTATAAAACTGAAAACCCTACCTACCTTTAACCTATTATGGCGTTAACCTACCCAAAGAAGTATAAAGAAGACATTAACCTAAAGATATAGAATAAAGACATTGACCCTGCAAACGCTAAGCAAAAGGACCTAAATGGATTCTTATTATACCACATAGTACACTACACAGACAGTAAATACAACAACACTATGCTATAGTATTGCATAAAGGAGGACTTTGTTGGATGGACAAAGGAAACATAGGCTCTTACAAATAAGCTTATTATATAAGACTTCCGTAACTTCCTTCGGGAGAATAGAGTGTTTGTCCCTATGGATGGAAGCGCTATTAAAGACAATATTCAAGAGCAAGTTATTAACGCAAAAGAAGAGCATAAATGGACTCCATAGAAGATCAAGCACCAACTACGCACTATAAGGAAGCTCAACTCACAATAGAATCCAAATAATACGCTACCAAAGCAAATATAAGACCCCCCTGCTTCGCGAGCCAACAGCCTTTAGACTCCACTAACTAGACCTACATCCCCATTACAACCTACAATACAACTCCCTCCTCTATCTCAATCTCAAATCAAAAGCACTTTAAAATTGCTTATAGAACTTGCGAAGCTCTATTCAGATTAAGAAAATAAATTCGGTGGGGAATTATATAATATTCTTAATTCAAAACTGCGTATCTTCTACAACTGTTGCTAAAAGATAGGAATAGAGTCTAATTAATACCATAACGCCTATTCTGTTATGCTTAGGGGCCAAGCTAGCACCTTCTATTATAATCGTTTGGTAGGAAAAGGATACAATTTCGACCGCATAATATATAAGTCAAGGTGCCACTTCGAAATAGAAGAGAATAAGCAACAGTATATATTAGAGTAGAGAGAGACTACCTTCCTAAGGATTATTGCTACAAACCCAGGTGTTTCTCGGCTTAATTATCTTTAAAAGCTCTTTAATTAACTTCAGATAATTCAGCGTGGTTTATCCAAATTATATTAAAAGGACTTCAGCCTACACAATTAAGTTATTAGCGCATACTAAGGTATTAAAGAATGCAACCTTGCCCTCTTTAATCCTGCAAATACTTACAAAGGAGTGTGTGCTCAATTAAGATCCTCTATTAGCACCACTCTGCGCTCTTAAGAAGTATAGCAATTTAACACCTAACCCTAACCTACTTCAATCGACCCAACTAACCAACATAATTATAACTGGACTAATCGAACATATAGTGGCCGGGGTAGGGGATATAGCAGAGGGCACAATCAACGTCGACCATAAAGCAATTGTGGAGGTTTATCTCAAAACAATCAACAGAAGAAATGCTATGTTTGTGAGAAGCCAAATTGCTAGTTAACTAAGCACCCTCTCAACAGACGAAAGGAGGCATATAATAAGTTTCGCCAGAGCGCACAAAACATCAGAAATTATAAGGTTACTACAGCCTACTTCCAAAGCTTCCTGGTTCAATATAAAGGCAAAGAAGATCTTAAGGGTGAGGTTAACAAGGCCAAACAGCTCCTTATAGATATGGAAATTAAGGACTACTCTCCCAACTAATACTTCACCAAGTATGGTGAGGTAAATAGCACACAAACCATTACTGTCCTTAACAACCAATCTATGCTCCATTCTGTTATAAAGTTAGATATCTTTAATAAGCCAAAAAAAAGTTCCGCGTTCTCCTTTAATAATAGATACTTAGCGAACGTCTTCTATAGTATTATGCCAGATACTAGAGCCGTAGGAGTATCTATAGTAGGAGAACCTCAAGTTCAAGCTCTTTAGCAGCTTAATAGCTCTGTTTAGATTAACTAATCAACGGCAGGCCAATATATAATTCGCTTTAGCAAGGGTACTGCAATCTCCCTTAGCACAATTAAGGTCTAAACTCCGTTAGGATATATCACTTTCCACATTATTCCCGTAAACACCCCATTTCTATTCTGCATCCAAGATATAGATAAGTTAGGCGTTAAGCTTAATAACCTTAAGAATATACTCGTTTAGGGAGAGAATTGGGTACCCGTTGTACGCAAGTAGGGTCACCCTTGGTTGCTTCTTTAACAGCTAAAAAGGAGCGTTGCTTAGAGCCATTTAACTAAGTCAGAGTTATGTTAACTACACCATCGCTTCGGTTACCTATTAGTTTATAGATTGCTTAGGGTTCTTCAGCGAGTAGGTTATAAAGTTAAGGCTAAGACGATTAAGCATCTTATAAAGTACTGCCATTACTGCCAAATGAACCAGAAGTCCCCTAGCCAATTCAAGTTCACCCTTAAAGATAACTACAACTTCAACTTCTATATTATCATTAACATTATATATCTTAGCGGCAAGCCAGTACTCTAAGTTATTAACCTCTTAACCTCCTTCTAAGCCGCACGCTTCCTAAAAGATATATTAGCTAGGAACGCATAGGATACTCTCTAATTATACTAGATTAATATCTACCTAGGACCCCCTAATTGAGTTATTTATAACGCAGGAAGGAACTTCTTATTTATAGAGTTTCGGCAACAGGCAAGGGCAATGGAAATTAAGGTTAAGGAAGTCCCTATTAAGGCACACAATAGTGTTAAAAAAGTAGAACGATATTATACGCTATTATGCCGAGTATATAAGATTATTTCTTCAGAACTAGAGGGTACTAGCAAAGAGCTTACCTTACAGATAGCTGTTAAGGCTGTTAACAATTCCGCTGGCCTAGATAGGCTCGTACCTACATTGCTAGTCTTTGGCGCCTACCCTCAAATAACTAACAATTCTCCACCATCTCTATCTGTTACGCAACGAGCTGAGGCTATCCGTAAGGCAATAAAGGAGGTGCGCCGTATCTACGCTATGTACTAGGTCAACGACGCACTAAGAATAAGAAACGGTCCAAACACCTTAATTATAATAGATCTACCACTCCAATCTGAAGTACGGGTATGGTATGAGAAAGGGGGCTGGTTAGGCCCACATACACTTATCGCCATTAAGGGTTAAACTTGCACTCTTTAGATGCCCCATGGACCCACTTAATTCCGCTTAACTGTTATTAAGCCTTACTATAGGGATAATAGTTTTGAGCCTTTATAGAATGCTATAGAGGATACCCTAGAGGAGAACCACAATTAACGTGCTTTAGAAGGCAACTATAATTCTAATACAGTTATAGCAAATGTACTGCAACCATAACGCGGTAGAGGTCGTCTAAAAGGATTACAAAATTACTAACATCTTATTAATTTTAAAGAGTAATTCATTGCCGCCATTAAGAGTAGAGTTAAGTTGTTAATGGCCTTTATAACAGCTAAAGAGAAGGCGGACTTTAAGCTCGCAAAACAACTCTAAAAGGAAGGCCGTATTATAACTCTAGGAGCCCCTTTCTAAGCATCTAACAAGCAGGAGATCGACGGTCTTATTGCAAGAGGAGTTTTTAAATTTAAGAAATATAACCCTACCAAGTTTAATAGAGTTCGTATCTTTAAGTTAAAAATAGTTAATAAGATTAAAGGTAAAGCTACCAACACCCCATTTAAGAAGTTAAGACTGGTCATTTAAGGTTATAATAATAACAGTAAGGAAGTGATTCTTACGTAATCCCCTATAATTTAACGAGCTAGTTAGCAAGTTATTATTGCGCTAGCTCCCTCCCTAATAAAGAATAGAATAGCGGTTTATTTAAGAGATATTACTTAGGCCTATACCCAATTAGAGACGCGCCTTTAGCGCTTAATACTAGCATACCTTCTAGAGTAAATTCGCTACTAATATCCCAAAGATACAATTATAGTTATACTTAAGCCATTATATGGAATCGCAGAGGCAGGAACTTATTAGTAGGCTACTTATAGTAAGCACCATAAAGAGAAGCTCT
>Ga0307507_10012860_pt1 | contig 10269 bp, 4 predicted proteins | sample 7_EM_MG_FD_207223 | JGI IMG/M metagenome (GOLD analysis project Ga0307507, IMG submission 207223) | Populus trichocarpa ectomycorrhiza microbial communities from riparian zone in the Pacific Northwest, United States - 7_EM | ecosystem: Host-associated > Plants > Roots > Unclassified | place... | reverse complement strand
GAGTCTGACACTTGTCATTTTGTTAACACATGTCAATACTGGCGGGCATGGAGACAAGCAAGGCGACCGACCGGAGAGTGCGTCGTTCCCGGTCCGCCCTCATGCGGGCGGCGGTGGCCCTGGTGGCCGAGCGCGGCACGTCGAACATCTCGGTGTCCGACATCGCCGAGGCCGCGGACGTCAGCAGGCAACTCCTGTACCAGCAGTTCGGCGACCGCGACACGCTGCTCCTGGAGGCCGCGCTCGACCTCGCGGAACGCGAACTCGTGCAGCCCGCGCAGGACGCCGACACCACGGCGCACATGCGTGACCGGGTACTCCCCGCGGTGCGGCACTTCGCGGACCACCGGTCCCTCTACCGGGCGCTGCTGACCGGTCCCTGTGCCTACGACCTGAACAAGGCCCTGACTTGTCTGCTGAGGCCGGTCAACCTTGGGCACGCGGAACTGCTGGCCGGCGGGCACCAGTCCCCGGAGTTGACCGACGACCTCGCCCTGTTCCTCACCGGTGGCTCGGGCGCCGTGTTCAACACCTGGATCGTCGAAGGCGAGACCCCCCTCGATCCGGAGGCGTTCACCGACCGGCTGATGCGGATGTTCGCCATTGTCGCAGAGGCGACCGGCGAGTCGGCGAAGTCCCACCAAGGCAAGAAATCGCGCTGATGAACCTCACCAGCCACCTGGTCCAGCGCTTCCTGGAACTGGACCCGCCCACCACCCGCGATGTCGTCGTCCAGAAGGATCTTCGGGTGCGGATGCCCGACGGGATCGAACTGCTCGCGGACCGATGGGCGCCGCGTGACGGCGGCGAGGGCCTGCCGACCGCGTTGATCCGCAGCCCATACGGCAGGCAGGGTTTCCTCGGCACGATCATGGCCCGTCCCCTGGCCGAACGCGGCTACCAGGTGGTGATCCAGAGCGTTCGCGGCGGGTTCGGCTCCGGCGGGACGTTCGAGCCGATGCGGCAAGAGCGCCAAGACGGTCTCGCGACCCTGGACTGGGTGGTGAAACAGCCGTGGTTCGGCGACTCGATGGTCCTCGTCGGCGTCAGCTACCTGGGGTACGTGCAGTGGGCGATGGCCGACCAACTGCCACCGCAGGTCAAGGCGATGATCCCGCAGGTGAGCGAGTCGGCGCTGAGCCTCGGGTTCCTGCGAAAGGACTCCTTCTCGTTGGAGTCCCCGTTCACCTGGGGCGTGCTGGTCGCCACCCAGGAACGTCCGTGGGCGCTGTTCCGGCAGCGTGGCCAGATCAAGAAGACGCGCCGCGCGATGTCCACGCTTCCGCTGGGCGAGGCCGACGTCGTGGCGATCGGGCAACGCTCCGGCTACATCCAGGACATCCTCACCCACCGGGGCGACGCCCCTTACTGGGCCGAGGTCGACCATCGGCACCGCGTCGCCGGCATCACGGTGCCGGTGAGTTCGATCGGCGGCTGGTACGACATCTTCCTGCCTGGACAGCTCCGCGACTTCCAGATCCTCCAGGCCGCGGGGAGGCCTGCCCGGCTGACCATCGGGCCGTGGACGCACGCCGAGTTCACCAACGTGGGCGTCCGTGAGGCGATCACGTTCGGGCTGGCCCACGCTCGCGGCGAGCAGCCGCCGGACCGGCTGCCGGTGCGCCTGTACGTGATGGGCGAGGAAACCTGGCGTGACTTCGACTCGTGGCCGCCGCGCGGCTACCCCCTCCAGCGGTTCCACCTGCAACCCGGTGGAGGACTGTCGACGGCGACACCGAACGAGTCCGAGCCCGACCGGTACCGCTATGACCCGGCCGACCCGACCCCTGCGGTGGGCGGTGTGCCCATCCAGGGCAAGGGACGCGTCGACAACGCCGCGCTGGAGACCCGGCCCGACGTGCTGACCTTCACCACACCGGTGCTGGAACAGGAAGTCGAGATCATCGGCGAGGTGTCGGCCGAGATCTGGTTCCGTTCGAGCCTGCCCCACGCCGACGTGTTCGTCCGGCTGTGCGACGTTGACGAGCGGGGCCGCTCGTACAACATCTGCGACGGGCTGATCAGCGTCACGGGCGCCGACGAGGTCGGCTGCGCCCACGTCACGCTGCACCCGACCGCGTACCGGTTCAAGGCCGGTCACCGGATTCGGGTCCAGGTCTCCAGTGGCGCGTTCCCTCGCTTCGCCCGCAACCCCGGCACCGGAGAGCCGCTGACCACCGCGGTGACGCTCCTCGCGGCGGACCAGACCGTCCACCACGACCCGGAGCACGCTTCGGCGATCCTCCTGCCGGTGCGGGACGCGCGGAGCTGACCTTCCACCCCACGCCGAACCGATCTTCGGCGACGGCGGCCGTCCGCCGACCGATCGCACAACGCGACGGTCCGCTACGGCGATCAATCGAACTCGCGCCGCGACGCAATCCGCACTCCGCAGGCCGACGAGGAACGGATCGATCAGGTGGGCGAATGCGTGGGCGCTCCTGTCCGATCCCGGTGTCGGGAATCGGACAGATTTGCCATTCGACCGTATGGCACATGCCCTGGTCGCGCTCCCATCACTAATATCCGAACTGCTCGCGCAGATGGTGAATTACTACTCCACTGCTCGGCAATTCCGCGATGAACAAATCGCCGAGTCATGCGCTCTTGTTAGCCGGTATCCCTGCACCAGCACCGGAGGAATAGATTGATGAAACCCTTTTCCGCCATCGGAGTCGGTGCGGCACTCGCACTGATTCTGGCGATGTGCCCGCCACCAGCGGGCGCCAATACCCTGCCCACACCACCGGCCACCACGAGTGTCGCGGCCGAGCAGTTCTCCGTCACGCTGATCACCGGTGACAAGGTCACCGTGACCCCGGACGGCACCGGTCGCCACGCGTTCACCATCGACAAGGGACCGGGTCGCGCCGACATCCCGTTCTTCACCAGCAAATCCAAGACCGGCCTCACGGTTATTCCAGCCGACGCGGCGAGCCTGATCGCCGAGAACCGGCTCGATTCGCGCCTGTTCGACGTGATGCTCCTGCGGTCGTTGCACTACGACGACGCCCACGTCGCCGATCTGCCATTGCTGGTGGAAGGCGCCCCCGCGGCGATGACCGCCAGCCGGACGGTCCGCACGATCGCGTCGCTCGACCTGACGTCGGTCCGCACCGCGAAACAGGACACCGCGCGATTCTGGGCGGACTTCACCGCCGGTGCCATCCGCAAGCTGTGGCTCGTCGGCAAACTCAAGCCCAGCCTGGACGTCAGCGTTCCGCAGATCGGGGCTCCCGAAGCCTGGGCCGCGGGCCAGACCGGCAAGGGCGCCACCGTGGCCATCCTGGACACCGGTATCGACACCGGGCACGCCGACTTCCAGAACGCCATCACCGAGACCAAGAACTTCATCGACCCGTCGGCCGACGTGACCGACAACGTCGGCCACGGCACCCATGTCGCCGGGATCATCGCCGGTCACGGCACCGCGTCCGGCGGCAAGTACACCGGGGTCGCCAAGGGCGCCAGCCTGAAGATCGGCAAGGTCTGCGAATGGGACGGCTGCCCCGAGGACGCGATCCTCGACGGGATGGCGTGGGCCGCGGACTCCGGCGCGAAGGTCGTCAACATGAGCCTCGGCGGCCCCGCCAGCGAGACCGCAGATCTGCTGGCGGACGCGGTCGACCGATACTCGGTCACGCGCGGCGTCCTGTTCGTCATCGCCGCGGGTAACTACGGAGCCGCCGAGACCATCGGTTCACCCGGCACCGCGGACGAGGCGCTCACCGTCGGCAGCGTCGACAAGCGCACCGACGCGCTGAGCGAGTTCTCCAGCCGCGGGCCGAGGGTCGTCCCGAGCCGCAGGCTCGACTACGCGGTCAAGCCGGACATCACCGCCCCCGGCGCGGACATCGTCTCCGCGCGGGCCAAGGGCACCCTCGATGACGAGAAGGTCGACGAGTCCTACGCCCGGCTGTCGGGCACCTCGATGGCCACGCCGCACGTCGCGGGCAGTGCCGCGATCCTCGCCGCCGCGCACCCGGACTGGACCGGGTCCCGGATCAAGTCGGCGCTCATGTCGACCGCGAAGGTCGTCACGGGCCAGACGGTCTACGACCAAGGCGCCGGTCGGGTCGACGTGGCGCGTGCGGTCAGGCAGGACGTCACCGCCACCGGCAGCGTGAGCCTGGGCTACTTCCCGTGGCCCAACGCCGACGCGCCGACCTCGGGCAAGACCGTCACCTACACCAACCACGGAACCACGGCGGTCACCCTCGACCTGGGGCTGGCGGTCGCCGACTCGACGGGGAAGCCCGCGGCGGCGGGCATGTTCGACACGTCGGCGAAGACCGTGACGATCCCGGCGGGCGGCACCGCGACCACCAGGGTGACGATCGCCCCGCAGGCCGGTGTCACCGGTCTCTACAGCGGCGTGCTCACGGCCCGGTCCTCCGATGGCCAGGTCGAGGCGCACACGGCCGTCGGCGCCTACAAGGAACCCGAGAGCTACAACCTGTCGTTCCTGCAACTCGGTCCGACCGCCCACAACATCACGCAGCTGATGATCCTCAACGAGCAGACCGGCGTGATGACGTACCGGCAACTCTTCGAGCGCAGCTTCCTCCGCAGGATGCCCGCGGGGTCCTACACGGTCATGGCCACGACCTTCGACCAGCCGGAGACCCCCACCGACCGGTACAACAGCACCGTCGAGACGCGCCGCATCCAACTCGGCGCGCCCACCGAACTGGCCTTCGACACCCGCAAGGGCAAACCCGTGCAGGTGGACGTCGAGGGTGTACCGGAGGCGGTCGTCCAGGACAGCGTGGCCTTCGACGTGGCCTACGGGGACCACACCGACTACGGCCTCGGCTTCATCTCGCCGCCGGAGCACGCGATGGTGGTTCCCGGAACCAACCCGTCACCCGGTCTCAGCTACAGCGTTCTCGCGCCCATGTCGAAGAAGGGGACCGGCAGGCCCGGTCTGCCGGCGACACCGTGGACCTACAACGGAGCCCTGGCACGGTCCGGCACGCTTCCCGCGACGCCGCACTTCACCATCAAGCCCGGCACCCTCGCGACCGTTACACAACGGGTCGGCAGGCAGGGACCGACGGAGGCGCGCGACCTCTTCCACGCGGGCTTCACCCCGGCGTCGCTCGGGTACTCCTACGTCGCGGCGACACCGCTCGGGGACCTGACCGAGCGGAAGGACTACTTCACCACGGATCCCGACACCACGTTCATCGGCGTGCTCCGGTCCGGCTCGGACCTCGGGGGCGGCGAGAACAGTCGCGACTACGAGACCCGCGGTCTCTCACGGGGCTACCAGCAGGGCGAGAAGACGGTCGGCACCTGGAACAACGCGGTGTTCGGCCCGGCGTTCGTCCCCGGCGGCTATCGCAGTGCGACGCGCGATGGCGACGTGTTGACCGTGGCCACCCAACTGCTCGCCGACCGCGACCGCGACCACTACACCTTCGAACGCGCCACCGACCTCGTCGACTACGTCCTGTCCCGTGACGGCAAGGTCATCGAAAGCGGCAAGTCGGCGCAGGTCCGCGCCATCCTGCCGCCGGACTCCGGCACCTACCAGTTGCGGGTGCGGACGGAGCGCACCGTGCCGTGGACCGGGTTGTCGAAGAAGGTCGACGTGACATGGACCTTCACCTCACAGCACACCACGGCGGTGGAGGACGTGCCGCTTCAGTCCGTCCGGTACTCCCCCGCACTCGACGGCGCCAACCAGGCGCCGTCGGGGACGTTCCTGGTGCCGTTGCGCGTCGACCGGCTGGGCTCGGGGACCGCGCCGCTGGCCAAGCTGACCGTGGAGGTCTCCTCCGACAGCGGTGCGACGTGGACGTCCGCCGAGGTGGTCGGCCTGGGTAGCCGGAGAATCGCGATCGTGCGGAACCCGGCAGGCGGGTCGGTGTCGCTGCGCGCGGTCGCCGAGGCTCCGGCGGGCAACACCGTGGAGCAGACCATCATCGGTGCCTACACCGTGCGGTAGAAGGGTTTAACCCATGCGTGCCGGGGACCGGGTCCGGTCCCCGGCACGCATCGGTCTTTCGGCGTCGCCGGTCACGAACCGGCAGCACTGGGACGCGTTGAACTCGAGCACACCATCAGCTCCAGCAGTGCGAGGAACATCGCCCGTTCGTCGGCCGTCAGGGGTGTGTCCACAGCAGAGGTGTTCAACGTCGCCAGCAGAGTCTCAGCCTGGGTGCGAAGCACGTGTGTGGCGTCCTGCCGAGGCAACGCCTCCTCCTGTCTCACCACGACGGCGAAGACCGCCTCACGGATGCGGTCCGACAGCTCTGCGGCATCGGGATGGGAGATCAGGGTCAGCGTGGTGCCGACCGCGGCCGCGCAGATCGTCAGCACGGCCTGCTCGGGTGTCGTCAACAGTCGCCCCACCGCCGCCAAGCGGAGGACCGAGGCCCGCAGGATCTTCCAAACCTCGTCGGAAGCCGGATGCGGTCCGGTGGTACGCGCGCCGAACATCAGGCCGTAGAACGCCGGGTGCGAAACGCCGAACTCGACGTGGCCATTCCAGACGAGCCGCAGATCCTGTAGCGGCTCCTCGGACGAGGCACGGCGGCGGCTGTCCGCGAGGTAGCGCTCGAATCCCTCTCTGGCCACGGCTTCGAGCAGGCCCCGCTTGTCCCCGAAGTGATGGTAGATGGTCGGCGCACCGACCTCCGCCGCCTGGCACACCTCGCGGACGGACACCTCGTCGATGTTCGAACACTCCAGTAGTGCCGCCGTGACGTCGAGGATGTGCTGCCGGGTGGATCGCGGCGGGTTCGTGCTCATGCGACCAAAATATACGGGGCCCTTGCCCTCGACACTTGTAATAGTATAACTTTAACACGTTATAGTAACCCAGTGGCCACGATGAAATGTGGCACGTGCGCCCTTTGGGGACCGACCGGGAGTACTGCCGACTCGAGCCGAAAGGCACTATGGGCAGGTTCTATTTTACCCCCTTACCGCTCTCAGCAGTGACTACGTGCGGTTTTAGTGTGGCGACTATCTGCCAAGCTTCCGCAAACGCACGGATGACTATCCTGCGCATTTCGGACATGGGGACGATGACGCCCCCCGCTTTGACCTCCGATTATCTAGAAACTTCAGGGGTGCCAGAATGGTTGACATTGCCTCCATGCGGTGATAAAAGTCGCCACTCAGTTGCTTCCGACACGGAGACGTGCCGGTTTCCCTTGGAGCTGCCAGTATGGCGATCGGTGGCCGGATCGACTTGTCGTGCGCTAGTGTCGAGATGAGGCCGATCGCGTGCTTGTGCGTAAATAACAGCCAAAGACAAGCATGAGTCAAGGTTATTTTGTCAGCGTCGGTTGGTCCTGTTGCCCGGTGTCAGGAGTTCAAGTGGACTATGCACTCTGCAGGATCGGTGATCTTCCTCCACTTGGCGGATTGCTCCGGGACGTTGCCGTGGCCCACACCGCCCGAGCCTGGTTAAACGTGGTCTGGAGCTGGACACCGACAGACACCTGGCGCTTGTCGCAGGCTGGTCGATGGGGCGATGCACGCCTACCAATGATCGGTCTCGAACCCGCCGGCCACGGGTGAGCATTGCGGGGTGTTCCTGTCGATGCCGTCTTCGGCTCTTCGCATCGTGAGCGCCGATGGCGAGAACATAGCCGCTCGGATATTCGCGAGCTTGGGCGCTACACCCGCCATTTGACACGGCCATGCCTGTCGAGCCCTTGGCGTCGTCTCGCGGGAGGACTCCCTGACCGGCCTTTTGGGAGCCTGCTTAGTCAGGGAAAGCCGTACCGGAGACCTGCTGGTGATACTCGTCAAACTGAGAGAACGTGATTGTGGGTACGACCGTCCGCTAGCTGCTGGAAACCGACACGGAATGGTGAACCACCGTCGCGACATCGACGGCGTCACCTGCGGTTCCGTGCCTGGTCAGCGTACGAAAAGGCGCAAAGGAGTGGTCTGATGCACGCTGGAGTGACTTGTACTGCGGACAAGACAGCTGTGGATGTCGTTCCTGTGGAGAGAAGGCCATCTGAGATGCCGATCTCGGCGTTCGGTTCGCTTTCGGTGAAACTGGCCGGACGGGAGATCGACCTGGGTCCGCCGCGCAGGCGTGCGGTGCTGGCGATGCTACTGGTGAAGGTCGGGCGGGTGGTCTCGGTGTCGGCCCTGCTCGAAGGGATCTGGGGGACCGAACCACCGCCGCGGGCGGTCGCTTCTCTACAGTCCTACATCTCCCGCCTGCGCAAGCTGCTGTCCGGCAAGCCGCTGCCCGGCGGGGCACGGCTCGTGCTGGAGTACCGGTCGCCCGGCTACGTGCTGGTCGCTTCCGCGGACCAGATCGACGTGGCCTGCTTCGAACGTCGAGTCGACCAAGGCTTGACCATCGCGCGCACCGGCGACCACGTGGCGGCGTTCGCGCGGTTGGGCGAGGCACTGAGCATGTGGATCGCCGCGCCGTTCGAGGAGCTCCGCGACTACGAGTTCGCCCAGCAGGAGTCGTCACGTCTGGAGAGCATCCGCCTGCGCGCGGTGGAGCAGCGGGCGGAGGCAGCGTTCACCCTGGACCGGGATGCGGAGGTGCTCCCGGAACTGGAGATCGAGGTCGCGCGCAACCCCACCAGGGAACGGCTGGTCGGCCTGCTCATGCGTGCCCAGTACCGGACCGGGCGGCAGGCTGACGCACTGCACGCCTTCGACCGCACCCGCCGCGTGCTGGCCGAGGAACTGGGCGCTGACGTGAGCCCGGAGTTGTGCCGCGTCCACACGGGGATCCTGCGCCACGACGGGTCATTGCTGGTCTCCGGAAGTGGGCCGGACCTGGTCGTCCAGCATCTCGACCTGGGTCAGTCGATCCCGCGGACGCCGGACGGTCGCGAGAGGCGCGCGCCAGGTGTGATGGTCGGGCGCAGACAGGAACTGGCCTGCCTGCTCGAGGCATGGACCGCCACAAAGACCGACGGTGGACGCGTTGTCGTCGTGGTAGGGGAGGCCGGGCAGGGCAAGACGAGGCTGGTCCAGGAACTGGAAACACGATGTCGTACTGACGACGCCCAGGTCCTGACGGTGCGCTGTCCGCAGGTGTCCGACATGCAGGCGTACTGGCCGTGGGTCCAACTGCTCTCGCAGCTGCACGCGCTCCACCCCGAGCAGGTGGCGGAACTGCCGCCCATGGTGAGTCAGGCCCTGGGATCCATCGCCCCCGAGTTCTCCTCGCCAAGTGCCCCGAGCCTGGGAACCTGTGCGGAATTCGAACTGCACGACGCCATCGCGCGCGCCCTGTCCGTCCTGACGCGTCGTCCGCTGGTGCTGGTGCTCGAGGACTTCCACTGGGCTGACTCGTCTTCGTTGGCACTGCTGAGATTTCTGGCGAGCCAGTTGTACGGCATGCGAGTGCTGCTGGTGGTGACCTTCCGAAATTTCATGATCACCTACCGACAGGAATTGCGCCTGACGTTCGCGAGCGTGCTCCAGCAGCCGGTGGTGGACAGCGTCGCGCTCTCCTCGCTCGATCTCGAGGAGACGGACGAACTCATCGCCCAAGTCGTACAACCCGACACTCTCGATTCGGCAGTCATGGCCGCCTTGTTCGAGCGCAGCGGCGGCAACCCGTACTTCGCGCTCGGACTGGCCGCCAAGCTGTCCTCGCGCACGACACCTGCCGACGTGCGCCACCTCCTCCCCCTCAGCCTCGCCGAAGTGGTCCTCGAACGCCTCCGGTCGCTCCCACGGCCGATCATGGCGGTACTCACCGTGGCCTCGGTGTTCGACACCGCTGTTCCCCGCCAGGTCGTGGAAGAGATGGTCACCCGAAGCGGGATTTCCGCGGACGTGGTGCGAGCCGCGGTACGAGGCCGCCTCCTCGCCGTCATCCCCGGTGAACCCGAACTGATCGAGTTCGTGCATCCCCTGCTGCGCGACGTCGTGCGCCAGGACCTGTCGGTGGACGCGCTGGCGGAGCTGCGCCGCCTGGTGGTCCGCGCCCTTGTCTGGCACGGCAGCGGCTTCGAGGGGCTCACCGAGGCGATCGCCGCCCATGCGGCAGGCGCCATGCGGAGGTTTCCGGCCGCGCTGGTGCTCGCTCCTCTGGTGGACCGCGCCGACCTGCTGAGCAGAAGTTTCCGCTACCGGGAGGCGTTACTCCACGTCGCACTCGCGTCATCGATCATCGCGGGACGGGAGAGTGAACCCGACGGTGCGGAGTTCCACCTCCGCGTGCTCGAGCGGCATGCGGAGCTGTCGCACATGGTGCAGAGAGACGGCAGCCGAGATGTGGTGCAGGCACACCGACCGTTCGGACCGAGTCACCAGCCTGAC
>Ga0307507_10012859_pt1 | contig 10271 bp, 8 predicted proteins | sample 7_EM_MG_FD_207223 | JGI IMG/M metagenome (GOLD analysis project Ga0307507, IMG submission 207223) | Populus trichocarpa ectomycorrhiza microbial communities from riparian zone in the Pacific Northwest, United States - 7_EM | ecosystem: Host-associated > Plants > Roots > Unclassified | place... | reverse complement strand
TTTCCTCTCCCTATCTCCCTCTCCCTCTCTCTCTCTCTCTCTCTCTCTCTCTCTGTTATCACTTGCTAGTTGCTACTATTTTCTTTGTTTTTTCTCCTACGTCTTTCTCGTATGTGGTGGAGGTGGTAGGAAGAAATGTTTACATACATATGAAATAAGAGATCGTGGCGGTGTTACTGATCATATCTCTATGGCCCTCTTATGGGGTTCACACCGATGACTAAGCTTTTATATACCCATCAAGAAAATAATAATAATAATGGATTCTCTCTGTATTCTTAATTTTGATAGGATTTTTTATGCTGTGTTTTTCCTCCCAAAACTATACAGTGTAGATAAACATTCAACATGTTTAGGAGATCCTAATATTGCCATCAAATTCACATAATCTGAATAAAAAAGGAAACACATTCACAAGATATCCAAATCACTCAATTGTATATATATTCTCTTATTAGGAATAGCCTTTTCCTTTTATTTTCCTATTTTAGCCCCCAACTAATTAAAGGGTAGCATGATCATATATAGCACCAAGTCCTTCGGCTTTTCTTGGTTAATATAACATAAATTCCAATGCCATTTGTTAAGGATGGGGTACAATGAAAAATAAAGAATCAAAGTAAAAAAACATGGCGAAACCGGATGGCACTTTCAAAATTATTGCAAAAAGTTTACTTTATTCTTCAACTACATTTTTAGTCCATTTAGTTTTTTAAAATTCACTTTTGCTACAAGACTTTTTTTTTTTCACTCTCCAGTCCCTGAATTTGAAAGAGGATAGAGAGAGACTTGTTGGATTTTGACTAAAGAGGGAGAAAGTCATTTTTAACACTAAATTCCATGAAATACATTTTCAGCTCGGATCTTGACATGTCATTTGCCTTTTAAAAAACAAAAAGAATATAGTTGACAAGCATGTCGGGCCACTCGAGCCTGCACACTTGGGCTTTTTTTTTATTTAATTTTTTTTCTTTCAATTTTATTCCTTAAAGTTGGGCTTTTATTGACTTTTTTTATTAACTTTTTTTTTTAATTCTATCCTTCAATAGTTGGGCTAAATTAGCTATTGTAACAAAAATTCTAGCATCAATTAGCGAACATACTAATTATGTATTGGCCCGCGCTCCGCAGCGGGTCAATATAATTTAAAAAAAATACAAAAACAATATTAAGAGTATAAAGAATGTTTTAAGCTCTTTGGGTCTGACAACCAATGCAGACCCAACCAACTTGGGTCTGGCGACAATGCAAGACTCAAGAGAGTCCCAAGTAACTTGGGTTTGCGCTTCTGTTAGACTCATGTAACTTGAATCTGGAGCCCCTATGCACCCAACCAGACCCAAGTTACTTGGATTTGGCGCCCCTGCCAGACAATAAGAATAATATTACTAATAATAATAATAATTTTTAATTTTACCCTTTAAATAAAATCTTAGGTTTTTTTCAATAATAATAATATTTTTTTTCAAATTTATTAATAATAATTTATAATCTATGTCTGACTCAAGTTCTTATAGTTTTTAATTTTACCCTTCAAATCAAATCTATTTTTTTCCTTCAATAGTAATACTATTTTTTTTCAAATTTAATAATAATAATAATAATAATAATAAGAATTAGAATTAGAATAATACTAATAATCATAATAACAATAGTTTTTAATATTAATAGTTTTTAATTTTACCCTTCAAATCTATGGGTTTTTTTCAATAGTAATAATATTTTTTTTCAGATTTATTAATAAGTATATTGATAATATTATTAATAATGACAATAATAATATTTATAATATTAATAATAATATTAAACATGTCTGACTCAAATTCTTATAGTTTTTAATTTTACCATTCAAATCAAATCTATGGTTTTTCTTCAATAGTAATAATATTTTCTTTTAAATTTAATAATAAAAATAATAATAAGATCCAGGTATGAGATCCACTACCAGCCCAAGTAACTTGGGTTGGCGTCCCTGCCAGACCCAGGTTACTTGGGCCTAACACCCCTGCCAGACCCATTTCTTCAATATTAATAATATTTTTTTAAAAATTTATTAATGATAATAATAATAATAATAATTTTACCCTTCAAATCAAATCTATGGTTTTTTTTTCAAATTTATTAATAATTTTATTAATAATATTAATAATAATGACAATAATAATATTAAACATGTCTAACACAAGTTATTTTAAGTTATCAAACTTAAAAGATATGGTAATGCATGAACAAAGCCGATATCAATACCTAAAGTTATCAAACTCTCATATGTTAAAAAAGAGGTTGTGGAAATAAAGGAAAAGGGAAGAAATAATTTTCAGTAGTAGCATAAACAAGAGATTAAGTGTTTTAAGTGTCAAGGACTTGGGTATTATGCATCAGAGTGTTCAAATAAAAAGGATTATATATGATATTGAGAGATGACGGAGAAGTAGAGTCAGCTAGTGATGAATCTAAATGTGAAAGCATGTCAGCATTTGAAGATGTTGGTGATGTTGAATATATTGTTAATAGTGAATCCTTAGTCATTCTCTCAATCTCAAGTTGAAACATGATCTCCTCTTTAGAGGTAGCAACATGTCTCTTTCTAGAGACAAATCAAAATCTTTTTGGGTCTATATTTTTCCTTAAAGTAAAAAAAGAAAGAGGTTTTTGATAGGAAATACCTAAGGTGATAGTTTTCTTCTCAAATTAGAACGGGTCTGGCTCAAAAACTTTTCATAAAGTAGTTTATCAGAAATTACAGAAAGTGAAAGCAAAAGAAAAGATAGAAGAAATAACAATTATGGTTATAGAGAAAATAAATTTTCACTCATACCATTAGATGAATTACCTTTCATGTCATATTATATCTCTAGAAATCCACATAATCACTGTATTAAATTCAAGTTGTCATTTTGTTTCCTAAGAGACACCTACTTCAATAAATACAAGACACATGGCCATAAAGAATCTTAATAGTTCTACAAAGACAAATCTCATGATGAAGGTAAAAAGTATTTTATTAATGGGAAAGCCAATTCTCAAGAAAAAAGACTTTTTTTAAGACTAGTAACCTTTTAAAATTTTAGTGTAATAAATACAGAAAGACTTGGAGAGATACTGATGGAACAACGTATTTTATACATGTTTTTTTCTTTCTAAAATCCATGTTCGAAACAAGGAATAAAAGGTTGGGTGATGACTTAATATCCATGGACTTAGCCAAGTACTGAGCTCGCGTATATATAGGTCTAGCGAGTTACTAAATCCAACACCTATAGGCTCAGCTAAGCACTTAGCTCAACTATATATAGGTTTAGCAAGTTGTCATGCCTAACATCCATGAGTTTAGCCAGACACTAAGCCCAAGCAAGTATAGGTCTCGTGAGTTGTCATGCCTGCCATCTTTAGGCTCAGCGAGGCACTGAGCTCACACATATATGAGTCTAAAGAGCTACCAGACCCAGAATCCCTAAGGTCAGCCAGACATTGAGTCTAAGTAATATATGGATCTGGAAAGATGTCAGGCCCTGTATCAATGGGTTCAGTCAACCAATAAACCCAGACATATCTGAGTCTGGCGAGCTACCACACCTGCCATCCGTAGGCTCAGCCACACACTAAGCCCAAATAAATATGGGTTTGGTGAGCTATCAGATCTAGTATCATTGAGCTCAATCAAGCATTGAACCCAAGCATATATGGGTCTGACGAGCTGTCACACTCATCACCATTAGGCTCAACCAAGCGTTAAACCCCAATACAAGAGGCTCTGACAATCTTACCAGGATCCATATTGGACCACGAGACTTTGATAAATTATAGATATTTTTTCTTTGATGAGTCAGAGATATTTTTCCTCTTTGACACATAAGAGATGTTTTAATGCATAAAAAAAAGAACTTTTGGGTCCTCCCTTTCACCGAAAAGTGCGAAGGATGGGTTATAAAAACCTAATGGATCTTGAAAAATACAGGTTCTCAATCTATATTATCTACATTATATTTATTTTTAAAGTCTCTCTAAAAAAATATCATTATCTTTTCTCTAAAACAATATACTTACTTAAGCATCAGAGAGTCTTTAAATTCATGAAAAGGGAACTTTTACAAATATTAAGCACTAGCCACAGACCATCTTGACTAAAAAGAATGAATCAAATTGTCAGGGCTAAGAAATAAATCAATTATCCAAGACATAAGTTTTTCCCCAAGAAATTCATATTTTTAAGGCCTCATCAATACATACATACATACATATATATGAAAGGAAACAAAAAAACATTCAACTGAAATTTGTTATAAAAAAAAAGTTAGAGGTGATCATATTTCTCATGTGTCTTGGGAACCTTTCCATTACACCCACCAATCCACTCATATCCGTCAATTTTAAGAAAAAATGAATAAAAAAAGGTCATTAGAAAATTTAAATTAATTTATAAAAAAATACCTTACATTAAGTAAGTGATAAGGTTCGGTAAGGGTTATTCATTTGAACCATTTTAAAATATAGCTTAGAAAAAAAAGGATGTTTTCTCAAATATTCACTTGTCTCTAAAACTTTTGAAAAAAATAATTTTATTTGTGTATTTTATTTTTCTTATAAATTAGTTCTTATTCACAACTTTTTTTCCTCGTACTCTACAGTAGATACACTTTAGTCTTCAAATTAAAATTGAACAAATTTAATCAAATAGAAAATGGATTGATAGATAGGATAAAATCTAATAATGACTTCAGAAGATATTAATATTTATTTAAAAAATAAATAGATCATAATTAATCATTGATAAAATATTTCTCATACTTGTACTGACCCAACCTATGCATGTTCAATTATTATAGTATAAACTAAAAGAGAAGGTGTTTTTACTGTGCAAGATCTTACAAAACAGTATTCATTTCAATAATGTTTTTTTTTTTGCCTTTCGTTTTTTTTCTAAATCTATTTTTTTTTCTAATTTATTACTTCAATATTTAGTTTATTGGAGATTGAGTTTTATAATTTATTATGACTTGCTTTATACGTGGTTAGCTCGGTCTTATAACTTGTGTCACGAGTTTGGCGGGTTAACTCGAGTTTTTTTTGTCATTTTCTAATTGACATTTTTTTTTCAATTTCATCCTTCAACATTGAGTTAATTGAGAATTAGGTTTCATGATTTATTTCAGTTTGATTTCTATGAGGTTATCTTAGTCTCATGACTCGAGTCGCGGGTTTGGCGGGTTAACTTGGTTGACTCGAATTTTTTTTATCTTTTTTTAATTGGTGTTTTTTTTATTTCATCATTAAACATTGAGTTGATTATGAATTAAGATTCTTTATTTATTTTGGTTTGCTTTCTATGAGGTTATCTCGGTTTTATATTCAGGTCACGTGTTTGGTGGGCTAACCCAAGTAGATTCAGGTCGTTTTATTGTGTCATGTTTTTAGATTGAAATGTTTTTTTTCATTTTTAACCTTTAACAATAGGTTTATTGAAAATTAGGATTCAGAATTTGTTTTGATTTTTTTAAAATAGGGTTATCATAGTCTCATGATCTTGGTCACAAGTTTAGTAGATTAATCTAGGTTGGCTTAGGTTTTTTTTTTGTTTATTTTCTATGAGGTTATCCCGATATTTTTTTTCTAAATCTATTTTTTTTTCTAATTTCATACTTCAATATTTAGTATATTAGAGATTAGACTTCATAATTTATTGTGGTTTTCTCATGATTAGCTCGATCTCATCATTCGTATCACGGGTTTGGCGAGTTGACTCAAGTTGTTTTCTATTTTTCTTTAATTGACTTTTGTTTTCAATTTCATCCTTCAACATTGGATTGATTGGTAATTAAGTTTCATAATTTATTTTAGTTTGCTTTCTATGATATTAACTTGATCACATGGCTCGATTCGTGGGTTTGGCGAGTTAACCTAGTTGACTCAAGTTTATTTTATCTTTTTTATAATTGGAATTTCTTCTATTACATCCTTCAGCTTTGAGTTGATTATGAATTACACTTCATGATTTATTTTGTTTTGTTTACTATGAGGTTATCCTGGTCTTATGCTCGGGTTATGTGTGTTTGCTGGTTAACTCGGGTAGGCTCAAGTCATTTTATTGTGTCTTATTTTTAGATTGTATTTTTTTTCATTTTCAATCTTTAACAATGAGTTTATTAAACATTAGGTTTTATAATTTATATTGATTTTTTTTTAATAGGGTTATCACGATCTCATGACCTTGATCGCGAGTTTTCCAGATTAATTTATGTTGAAAATTGGATTTTTTTTACTTTCTATGAGGTTATCCTAGTCTCATGACCCGAGTCACGGGTTTGGCATGTTAACTTAGGTATTTTGTTATTTTTTATTTAATTTTTTTCAATCTCATTCTTTAACATTGAGTTGATTGGGAATTGAGTTTCATAATTTATTTTGATTTTTTTTATATGGGGTTATCATGGTCTCATGATCCAGGTCATGGATTTGGCGGGTTAACATGAGGGTTGGCCCGGATCAATCTGATATGTTGTTATTTCAATGTTATTTAATAAAAAAGATGTTGTCTTGAATTTTTATTAATCAAACTATGTTTTTATTGATTGTCAAGTTACGTTTGGATCCATCAAGTCAATCAGGTCACATCAAGTCAATCTCTACATGATTTAAAAAATTACTAGAAAAATATTAGCAATGTCTGGATGTTTCTTTTGTATATTCAAAAAAAAATTTTAATATGACTCATGACATAGCGCATGTTAACGATCTAGTTACAATTATGTATGGTCTTCACTTTTGGTTTATATAAATTTGATTGAGAAAGTTTCATGATTTGTTTTAGTTTGTTTTCTATGAGGTTATCTTGATCTTATAACTCGGGTTACGGATTTAGCAGGTTAACCCAAGTTAACTCAAGTTATTTTTTATGTCTTTTTTTAATTAATTTTTCAATCTCAATTCCTTCCTTCAACATTAGGTTCATTGGAGATTGATATTCATAATTTTTTCCAGTTTACTATTTATGAGGTTATCTCAGTCTCACGGCCTGAACTGTGGGTTTGACAAGTGAATTCAGTTGACATGAGTTTTTTTCCTTGTTTTCTATTGGATTGATTCGGAATTAGACGTCATGATTTGTTTTGGTTTGCTTTCTATGAGTTTATCCTCGTTTCATGACTTGAGTCACGAATTTGGCAGGGTTAACCTGAGCTAACTCAAGTATTTTTTTTAATCGATTTTTTTTCAGTTTCATCTTTCAACACGGGATTTATTGAGAATTGGGCTTCATAATTTATTTTAATTTTCTTTCTACTGGGTTATCATGATCTCATGAACCAGGTTGTGGGTTTGGCATGTTAACCTGGGTTGACTCGAGTCATTTTTTTAATTTTTTTTTTTTAATTTCATCATTCAACATTGGGTTATGAAAAATTAGACTTTATAATTTGTTTTGACTTGCTTTCTATGATGTTATCATAGTCTCACAACCTAACATTCGGATTGGTAAGTTGACCCGAATCGACCTAATATGTTGTCATCCCAATATTTATATAAAAAAAATATCATCTTGAATATTTGTTTTGAGTCAAATTATGTTTTTATCGGTCGTCTAAGTTGTTTTTGAACTCGTCAAATCGATCATGTCACATCAAGTAAATCTTCATACGGTTTAAATTGATTTTATCAGAAAAAAATATTAATGTATAAATATTTTTTATATTAATTTTTATTTACCTGACACGCAACATAAAGCGGGAAATTATCTAGTCATATCTATAACATTAAATCAAAGATTATTAAGTAAAACCTAAAAAATAATAATAAATTTTCAATCGATCAACAACAACAGAAAAAAAAAAGCACATGAACGCCGAGAAAAATCAAACTCAGCCACTAACCACCACGCCCTCCAACAGAATAATTATTGCATATATAATTATCCTTTTCGTTAGGACACCTGATAAACCAACAAAAGCAGTCGTCTCACAAACCTTTTATGATAATTCAATCCCACCATGGTATTCTGAGTGTTTGTTTCCGATGTAGAATCTGGCAGTTTTATCAAGTTTGATTCTTTCTGCCCATCATTTTATGACTAATATATGTGCTTATCGGTGCTCCCCTCACCACAAAAATTAATGCCCTCTTAATTACGGCATTTTTATACAAATATCTGTGTGTTTAAACAAAACATCGCTTTGAAGAGTTAATTTAAAGCCAACAATTTTACTCACCCACATGGAAAAAATAATAATAATAATAATACATGCGCGTGCGTGTGTGTATATATATATATATATATATATATATATATTTAAAAAAAACTAGAAATAATAGCGTAAAATAAATATATTTCTAAAATAATTTTGAATGGAATGTTTATATTCTTGAAAGCTGAATTGAAAGGTGAACTCTCTTTATCCCACCTGTCATTGTCTTTCTTACTCCAAATAGTAATCAGATCAAACCCTATTCTATAGTTTACTTTATCAAGATGCCTTTTTCGACCACCGTGGATGCTTGCAGGAAACTGCCAGAATCTTACATGCTAGTTCATGCGCCCGCACGCAATGGACATGGACAGTTGATTTTATTTATGCACGTATTTAATTATTATTAATCTCTTATGGCCCATGATGATGAAGTGATTAATTTCTTAACACAATTAAATCAACATCATTATCTAGGAGAATGGTGCAGACTTTTGAAAGCTGTCGTCTGACTTTTCTAAACCTTTATTAAATTAAGGTTTCGAAGGGCATAGATGACTGCAGACTCCTATGAAATGACATTTTACTTACTTACCTTCTTGAGGATTGGACAATATAAATTGACCATTGTTAATTACCGGCAGTAGTGCATGATTAATTATCACTTTCTTCTTTCCCTCAAAACTTAAGCAAGGAGTCCAAAGCACTATGATGACGTTAAACAATGACTTGTTAGTCGGAGATGCTGTTTCCTCAGTCCAATTATTCCTCTATGGAGCCGACCAAACACACTCTTATGTCTTTGCTGTCTACACACACACACATGTATGTATATATCTATGTATACTTTTGTATATTATATATATATATACACACACACACATATGTATCTATGTATACTTCTGTATATATAGGGACTGGACTATATAATATATGCACCATAGTGCATATATTATTTTTTATCTTTTAATTTCCCACATGGCTGGAAATTTATAATTAGTTAATGGTAATGTCTCTAGCTAGCCACCGACAAGAATGGGCAATTCGACAGGCAGGGGCGGAGCCAGGAATTTTTCATATCCTGGGCTATGATATAAATACACAAATTATTTTTTAAGATCAATCATTCACTCGAATATATAAATTTGTCAAGTTAACAATAAAGTTTTAATTCAAATACATAACATAAAATATAAAATAAATAAAATTTAAAGTACATAAAATTCAAAATATAAATATAAATAAATTATACTATCAAAGTTGCGTCCTTTGATGTTTTCTAGAATAGAATTTATCTATGATCGAATCCGAATCAATATCTTCAACAAGCTCTCGTTTAATGTAAATCATCATAGAATCTATGAAGAACTCCTCTTTTATTTTATTGCGAAGCATAGTTTTAACATGTTTCATAGCTGAAAATGTCCGCTCTGTAGTGGCAGTGGAAACGGGTAAAGTCAAAACAAGACGAATCAACCTGTCAATCAAATGATAGTGTTGCAACTTATTTGTTTCAGCTAATCCTCGATATAATTCAGAAATGGTAGATATATTCTGAAAGCTCTCATGATGAATCACATCAATCTAATAATGCTCTAGCTAAGATCTCAAATAATACATCTCTTGTTCATTGAAATCTTCAGGATAAAATTTCTCAACAAGCTTGTAAATAGCATCAGCTTTAAATGATTTAAAGTTGTCCTTGGGTTCTAAAGCAGAGCTAAGTATAAGGAGTTCCACTGTCCCATCACTAAATCTTGAATTTAATTCTTCCACCTGGAAATCTATTGTTGAGTTAAATATATCATAATGATAATGCTGGTAAACTGTCACTGAACCTTATTGTTGACATGAGCAGCATGTAGCCTTTTTATATGAAGCATTCATATGTGGCATGTCAATCTCATATTTTGTGCAAACAGATTGCACATTTGCAAAGAGAAGATCAAATCCTGCATCTCTCAAAGTTTGAAACAATGCTTTAGTAGTTGATACAAGATCCATTGCATTTAAGATGTCAAGAGATTTTTGCTGCAAAGCTCGACAAAGTAAATCAGTAATCCCCATTATTTTATGCATCAAATATAAGATGAA
>Ga0307507_10012858_pt1 | contig 10272 bp, 10 predicted proteins | sample 7_EM_MG_FD_207223 | JGI IMG/M metagenome (GOLD analysis project Ga0307507, IMG submission 207223) | Populus trichocarpa ectomycorrhiza microbial communities from riparian zone in the Pacific Northwest, United States - 7_EM | ecosystem: Host-associated > Plants > Roots > Unclassified | place... | reverse complement strand
CCACTCAAATTGCCCACAAGCAGCAGGTACAACAGCACGAGCATGCGAGTAGGCAAAGAGTACAGATTGAAGCAGAATAATATATCTTACACCTATATCAGTTAACAAAATCGACTTTCAAAAGTTCGGGCTGTTCGGGTAACCCGGGTTTTGATTGGGTCAGGCCGGGTCGGGTCGGGTCTGATATTGTTTGGGTCGGGTTTGGGTCGGGTTTCTGATATTACGACCCAGGTCGACCCATTGCGAGGCTTGGTCTCGTCTAATGATCGACACGATAATGTGATCCATACAAGCAGAGAAACCACCGACAAGATTCACTGTAGCAGATACTGTACCCAGAGACTTCTGTCCTGCCCCAGGAGGAGCTACATTAAGTCTGCCGAATGCTAATCGCATGGGTCGGGAGACTACCGGGGAAGGGAACTTTGGGGCCGCTTGCCGAAAGACTAGCCAACAGTACAGGACTCTTTCCTAATCACCATAAGGAGGTGTCAAAGAAAAGCAGTACTGGCTGTCCGACGAACTCCCATATTAGAGACGCCCATTTAGGTCGAAAATAGAGGTTCTGAAAAGCCCACAGCATAGTGCTAGTGTATGCTACCAGTTAGTGAATTGGAGAGGGGGGCGCGTGAGCGGGACGAATAGCTGATTTCTTTTGTGCGGCGTAATTAGTGCAGGTTGGGTTGGAATTAGTGCGGGGCGATCTCTAGGTACAAGGTACAGGGATAAAAAAGTGGTACACTGCTTAACTAATGTTTCAGTAGCAGTGGTACACTTGAGAAAAAATACATTCAGAGGATAAATGTTTCCTCCCAGGCAATGCAACTGATAAAGGTAACTCTTAGTGAGTGATGTACATAACCTCTCTTCCAGTACATTTCCCATTAAATCAAACATTACAAGTGCCTGCTGGGGATGTTGCCCAAACCTTTAAACAGGTATTCTGTTTAATGCTGTCCCCAATTCAACTAGGTTTGAGGGCCTCATGGTTTATTTTTAAAATCAATATTTTCTTGTATCTAAATGTTGAAATCATACCTATCTGCTATACCATTGTGTATTTCTTTCCTCATCTATTGGTGATAGTCAAAAAACTTAGCATTTAAATTTAAAGACCATAATGTGGTAAAAGGTTGTGGTTTAAGAGGTGCTTCACTACTAGATTTGCAACAGATTTTCTGTGAGAGGATGAGGGTAGTTCGGTTGCGATGTACCACAATTTTTTCCAAAATCAACCTACCCCACCCCTGCGCCGTACCTCTTTTTTATGCCTGTACCTTGTAGAGCGAACATGTTTAAGGTCATGCCATCCATGCCAGGGGTACTCGTGCCAAGGTTGTGGCGCCTAGCCACAACCTCCCAGCGCTGGAGGCTCACAACAATCTATGCGGCTCAACTCAACTTTGCGGCTCAACCTAACTTTGTTACTTGATACAGCGTTGCACATTGGTAGTCTACTTGTGGCGAGAATAGGTCCTCGGGTAAGGGGAGCAACCACGACCCCCAGCAAAATTCCACCATCATGATAACCATACTTGAGCAATGGCAATCGATCGCAATCACAACTATAATGAGTATTAATACTAAGGCTTGTTTATTTGAGCCCCCACTCTCTCTAGAAGGATGGGATGTAGTAATAGGGCCGTCGTTTTAGTTGCAGCGTCGGCCTAAGTCGTTGTGGTGCGCAATGGTTGAGTGTTGTGGAAAATTCCGTTTGCGCCCGTTGTCGCGGGACTTATTCTTGCCGCGAGTAGCATTAGCAGCTTACTGTATATAGCATTCGACTTGACCGCAAATTATACAACTATGATTGCATGCGGTTTAAGTCCTGTACGTATCAGCTGTCATGACATGGTGCAAATTGAAGGTAAGCATAGCCTGAATTTTGTATCTCAGCATCCTGGTAGTGGGCTATCTACTGGCTGGGAGGTAGAGAAATCGCGGTAGTTTCGGACTTTTTGGGTCGCTTAACTAGGATACTCTATTGTAACACAAGCAGGCTCCCGCTTTTCTTCAGCGAGACTCCGCTTTCCTTCCGTTCACAAGAATATCTACCAACAATACTCAGCAACCTCCTCTTCAACAAATCAAACAACAGAGAGTGGAAGATGTCCCAATATACCACCAAGGATTGTAACTTCTTCAATAATACGAACCCCTCCGATGCGTGGAACGGCCCTACTTTTGCCGATGATCGTTCTCGACTCCTCGGGTGGCTATCATCCCGGGAACCAAGTCTAAGGCATCGGGACGTTCGGGAGCGCCGTATCAACGATGTTGGGGAATGGCTCACGCAGACTAAGGAATTTAGGAGATGGTGCGGCTTGGATGGGGAAGGTGAAGGTGGAGGTGATAATGCTGTTCTGTTTTGCTATGGGTGTCCGGGGGTCGGTAAAACATTCATCAGGTAACAAGGATTATCTTCCGTGGAGAGAAGTGAGCCCATGCTAATCAGCCGCGATACCAGTTCGCTAGTAGTAGACAGGCTAGGCGATCAGGCCAAAGGACACAACATCGCTGTTACTTGCTTTTACTTCGACTTCGCTGCGCAAAAGGAGCAGTCTGCAACTAGTATGCTAGCTTCTCTGCTGAAGCAGATTGTCAGCGGGATGGAAAGGATTCCGAAGGGAATATTGGGAGCCATTCAACAGCAGAAGAAGGCTATTGGTGGAAGCGGACTTCAACTCGCTGATATCGTGAAGATGCTACAGGCCATCACATCCTCACAGCCAACGTTTATTTGCATTGACGGCCTTGACGAATGTGAGAGAGTGCAACGGCTCAGGGTCCTCGATTCGCTGAATCAAATTCTTGAGAAGGCCCCGAGAACTCGAATATTCATGACGGGAAGGTTCCATATTCGAACCGAAATCGAGAAGCGATTTACTGGACAAGTGACAACTCTATCTGTAGGTCCCAGCAAAGCCGATATCATCATATACCTTCGTGCTAGACTGAGCGGGGATGAAACACCTAATGCCATGGACCAGAATCTCGAGGCAAACATGTTGGAGAGGATTTCCGAGAATATATCGGATATGTGCGTAGGGGCAATGATACTGAGAACCCCAGCGCAGACTATCCGCTAATCGGTATATTTAGGTTGCTACTTGCTTCCCTAAATACCGATGCAATCTTGCAAGAATCGACAATATATCGAAGACGAGAAAGGCTCAGGAAAATGACGTGTGGATCGGGGTTGGGAGATGCCTATGGTGCGACGATAGAACGCATAAAGGCACAGGCCGAGGACCAATCGAGACTCGGGATGGCAGCTCTAATGTGGATCAGTCACGCCGAACGGCCATTGAGGTCAGATGAGCTCTGCAAGGCCCTAGCAGTCGAGCTAGCCTCGAGAGACTTCAATGTCAGCAATGTCCCTTCGATGTCAACATTGGTGATCTGCTGTAAAGGGCTGATTACCGTCGACAAGGAGGCATCAACAGTGCGACTTATCCATTTTACCCTGCAAGAGTATCTTTCTGCCCATCCCGATATTTTCGACAGACCTCATTCGACAATAGCCGAGATTTGCTTGACCTATCTGAATCTCAAACCGGTCAAGGCCATTACATTCGACCCCTACCCCGACCTCTCCAACACTCCCTTTCTAGAATACTGTTCTCTATACTGGGGAGTACATGCGAAAAGGGAACTCTCGGACAATGCAAGCTCACTTGCGCTAGAGCTGTTCCAGGAATATGATTGCCACATATCCACCAGATTGCTTTTAGAAGAAGTAGGCTATCGATATTATAAGTTTCTTGGTACAAGTTTCCAGTTCAGTGGATTACACTGCGCATCATTCTTCGGAATCGTTGGGGTGGCAGCTGCTTTGATAGAGATGGAATGCTATGATATCAGCGGAGAAGATGTTGAGAGCAGGACACCGCTTGCATGGGCTGCTTTAAACGGACATGAGGGAGTGGGGAAAGTTCTACTCGGGGAAGAAGGGGTCAGCCCCGGCAAGCGAGATTATAATGGTCGAGCACCACTCCTTAATGCCGCTTGCAATGGACATGAGGAGCTGGTGAAAATACTACTTAAGCGGAAAGAGGTCAATCCCGACAGGCCTGATAATGGTGGCTGGACACCGCTCTCACATGCCGCTTGGGATGGACATGATGGGGTGGTAAAAATACTTCTCGGGCAAGAAGAGGTTGACCCCGATAAGCCAGCTAAAAATGGTCGAACACCACTCTCGCATGCCTCTGGCAATGGGCATGAAGAAGTAGTCAAAACACTACTCGGGCGGGAAGAGGTCGACCCCGACAAGCCAGATATTGGCGGCCGAACCCCGCTCTGGTATGCCGCTTTGTGTGGATATGAGGGCGCGGTGAAAATTCTACTTGGGCGAGAAGATGTTAACCCCGACAAGCTAGCTAATAATTGTCGAACACCGCTCTCACATGCCGCTGAAAATGGAAATGAAGGAGTGGTTAAAATACTTCTCGGGCGGGAAGAGGTCAACGCCGGAATGGGAGATGATGAATACACAACTCCACTCATTTTTGCCGCCCGGAATGGGCATGAGGGAGTGGTGAAAATACTTCTCGGGCGGTGGGAGGTCGACTCTGACCAGCAAGATATATGCGGCCGAGCACCGCTCTCCTATGCCGCTGAGGGTGGACATGAGGGAGTGGTGAATATACTACTCGAGCAAGAAGAGGTTAGCCCCGAGAAGACAGATGATGAAGACACAACTCCGCTCTCGTATGCCGCTTGGAATGGGCATGAGAGAGTAGTGAGCATACTACTTGGGCGGGAAGAGGTCGACCCCGACAAGCAAGATACATGCGGCCGAACACCGCTCTCCTATGCCGCTGCAGATGGATATGAGGGAGTGGTGAAAATACTACTCGGGCGGAAAGAGGTCAACCTAGGCAAGCCAGATAATGACGGCCAAACACCGCTTATGTACGCAGTTAGTCGTGGCCATAAGAGAGTGATAGAGCTGCTAAATCCTCCCGAATCGGTAACCCCCAGAGCTTCTTGAGGCCTAGGACACACCACCTCGTGGAAACCACTCTGTTGCCTCTCGGAACATGCTGTTGCAAATTTTCTCTGGACACCATCCTTTGCAGGTAAAGGAACCTTGTGGGATGTCAATGCACATATATCTTGTCCAGTGTTCCAAACCGTCCAGTCCGTCCGTCCTGGGGGTAGGACCGGACAGACCACCGGTGGTAGTCCGTCTTTTTTCAAGTCCATGGACGGACTATGGGAAATCGAGTTGGGACCGGACGCCCTATGGGGCCCCGTAGGGCCCTGTGGAATTTTCGCGCTCGGATCGCTTCTGCTGTATGTTTAGAAACTTCATGTTCATGATTTCATCTCGCTCATGATTTATAAGCCGTTTTGTGTCCAGTATACCTATGCCTCGCGGATTTTCTTCTTTCTCTCATACAGAAGCCGTTCAGCAGGATCGGGGTTCCGCATAATTTTCCATATTACTTAGTGCTTCAAGAGTTGGGGTGGGTATCCCACTTGGTATTCTAGAAAGAGCACTCGTACTATCACTATCAGAAAGGTCTGATATTGGCTGCAGGTATCCGGATGCAAGAGAGTCAATTGAGTTTCCCGGCAATTCCCCTGGAAAATCCCAAGTATTGGGCTGCATGTCAACTTCGGTTGCATCTGTCGTTTGGCTTTGTTGCGACATTACCGCTAGAGTTAAGGCATTCAATCTGATTTATTTAACTATGGAGATATCACCTGTTAAGGCAAGGAGCTTAGGGAAGTATTCGAAGACAAATAAGGCATGAAGCGGAATGATGTATTCAATCTTATCCTAACACTCACGGCACTTGATAATCTATTTAACGTTCTTCTTTTTCTTGCGGGAATATTATTTATTATCTCGGTTACAGGGCATCATCATTTATCACTCATACTTGGTCTGGCGTCCCCGGCCGTCATTACTCAGCCCCGGCGGTTCTCACCCACCCCCGGCCGTTATTACCCATTCCCAGCCGTCCCCTGTAGTTCCCCTCATTCTTTTTTTGACACATGCCCGGCCGTCATTTCAATTAACTGCGGTCTTTGTCCCCCCGGCCGTCCTTACCTCTACCCTACCGTCTGTTGATGCACCCTATAGTCCCCCGCACAATCCCGGCCGTCCTCCTGTCTCCCCTGCCGTCTCCCTGAGCAGCCCCTGTCGCGTGTGTCTCACTATACTTAGAAAGGCCTAGCGTGTAGGGCCCGACGGTCCCAACCTATCCCGGCAGTCCCCAGGGTGCTTTGCCCTGGACCGGACGACGGCTAGCGGTCTCGTCCTGTTGTGTCCCGTCCCGTCTTCTTGGCGTTATCCCCGCCGTCCTTGTGGGGCCCCTGGACGGTTCGGAACACTGATCTTGTCCCGCAGTCTGGCACCCCCGGTCTAGCTTACTCGAACGAAGATTTATAAATTTCAGTTTATAGTGTACAATAGCCTAGTCGGTTCTATTATTTTGAGCATGTTCGGTTTATAACTTTGAGTTTCCATCCTATCATATCTAATTTTCCTCCAAGTGTAACTTTTTGCCTGTATCTTTTTTTCTAGTAGTATTTTTTTCTTTCTTACCTTTCTCTCTTCTCTCCCTTCCTTAAGTCATAGATATAAACTGTATACAGTTTTTTTTATTAATGGGGGGAAATCAGTGCAGAAAGAGCGAGTATTCTTTAGGCAATTGTAAATTATCTAAGACCGTGGCACCACAGAATGCCGGCCACCACAAATGATATGGATCAATGGATAGTACGATATTACTCTTGGCGGATACCATCTATCTGCGCCCTCTATCCACGTGAGTGTGAGGATTGGGAGCCTAATAGACACGCCTTCCAATTCACTCATTAGTCTCACTCGTCTCACGATCAACTTGATGGCATGAAAACATACCAGCCGAAACACAATCTGGAGGACCCTAGTCTGCATTCAGAAACAACTATCCTCTCCCCGTAGAAACCGGGTTAATGTCATTGAATACTCACCACCTTATAGGCGGGTCGTGAGACCGGCGGGAAAGAGCATCCCGGAGCCACTTGCCGAAAGGTTCCTCCACAATCCAGAGCTCTCTCCAATCACCATAAGAAACTATCAAGGAAACGCAGTACCGGCGCTTCCAATCCCCGTATTGGGGATGCTCCCATCTAGGTTGAAAATGGAGGGACCAAAGAGCCCAAGGCACCGTCCTGCTCTATCTACTATTAATTTGGACGGGGGGGAAATTTGGATGGACGGTGGCTTTTTTGAATAGCATGTTTTCGGTGTGGCCCGTTTGGGTGGAATTAATGCGGTGTGATGCGATAGACTGCGGTGTGAATTGCGCTGGTTAGTGAGTATACTGTATATAGTTAAGGCAACGTTACCTACGATCGGGATTTCATTTTTGGCCTTGCGTCTGAGTGTATACTGTATTAACCCAACCAAGAGAGGGGTGTGCTATGTAGTCAAGAATTCCCCACCCTGGAAAAGGGGGCGAAAAACAAAGCAAATGTGAAAAAAACAAAAAGAAAATAGCAGACCTTACCAGAGGGGATAACCTCAACGACATCCGAGAGCAAATGGTTCTCTTATTCAAGTTAATATGCTAGAGGTGTGGTGGATGATTGCCGATGCAGTGACTTGAACTATTAGAATCTATGCCGCGGTGCCCTCCTGTCGTATGTGCACCGTGCTAGGCCGTATCGTCAACGGTTAGCAAACACAATCCTTAAGGTGCTCTTAGAATTTCCATCAGTGTGAGAAAGAGCTCTCCAAGCTTTCAAAAGCGGGTAAATTTTCTCTGCGGTGGGCTAAGCTATCTATCATGTTAGTCCGGCCGTTTTCCCTGTGATCAACGAAATTTATCATAGTAGACCGGGTAGCCAAGAGTGCAAAAACTATTTAGGGGGGTGCAATTGAGTTCGGGAGACCTGAAAGGATATCGGTGCGAGATACGCGCCTCAAGGTGGAATATTAGGGAATTTCTCGTGCTCCTTGTGAAGACAGTCGGAATTTCTTACGATACATGATATATTACCATCGTTTGCCTTATGTAAGATGCCTAGGATTTATCGGGGGCACCGGGCTTTCGATGAGAGAGATTGTGACTTTCATGGGCAACCGCAATGGCTATGCATGCATGTAGTGGGAGAGAGTACCCGTCACATTACATAAGTAAAAAAGCTTGGGATATCTTAACTTAAATCCCACGATATTATCACTGCTGAGCGTGTTTGCGGTTTCTACCAAAACATAGTTTTGCTTGGTTGGCCACCTAAGCTGCAGTGTTTATAGATTTAGCTCGGCTTATTTTACCCCTGAACCTAAAAGTTCACATACCGGTACTCGGGTACAGTAGGTGAATACCGGCAGTGGGATAGTGCTAGACAATTGCTACTGCTCGGGGTTACGGGGGTACAGCGTGTAAGTTTTGTAGGTTCCACAAACGAGGACTGCCACCCTCACCCCCTGTGTAACCTACAAAACTTACACGCTGACATCCGTAGAATCCCGTGCATATGGTGGCTAATCCTGTAGCAGAGATATGATAGCGACATGTATGACGCAAATAGTGGGTTGGAACAACCCATTGCCAATTGAGCAAGCACAGGGATAGCGCTTGGCGAATTAGGGTCAGGTTCTCGGACAAAGGTGGAAAAAAGTATACCCGGTTGCTCGGCCAGTGCAGGGTCATAGCTCATACTACGAGTCCGTAGTCCCCCCCACATACTTGTACCACCTCCGAACTCCCTCGTTCACGAAATCACCATGCTGCCTACACCTCGCGTTCTCTATTTTCTTGCACCCCGCGTTCTTTATTTCCCACCCACCACCCCTACCGGATTTCCATGCGCCCTTATTGCCACCTAGGGATACATCAGCGGTAACGAGCTCTCATGGCAAGGGCAGCGGTAACCTCCCCAACGCCTCCGGTAGTGGAACCAGCGGTCCACAACCAAGCGGAGGAAATAGCCATATGCTTCCTTTAACGTTGTTTTATTTTATTTCTTCTCTATCTGTATTTCCTTTCTTGTTTAGATATCTGCAATACACGGGTTCTGGCTTTGGAAAATTGGCCTCCGGACAAAAGCCATCATTGGTATTCCCAAGTGCCACCGAAAATACAAACCAAAAGGGCCGAAATTCGGAGTATCTGGAATCAAAACCTGCACTCCGACTTCTTAATCAATTAAAACAAAAAGATATGTCAATAGATAGCTAAAGATTTAGGGAATCTGAAACCCATAAGAAATTCCCCTATTCTATAAGCAGCGCTCATCAATTTACATAGCCCAGCATGAAACTCGAGTTAAGCGCTGAGAATTTGTACTGCTGCCAATAGAAAAAACTGCTTATTCCCGAAATTGCCAATTCTACATACCCACAGTTCATTCAATATTACCCCAGACGCTCCAATATTGAGATATCATGATCAGAGTACCCAGAACCACTATTCTACCAAGAAATCTATTTACTTGTAAACCAGTTAGTCGAGAATACTAAAGCTGTGAAAAACCTCATTTTTGGCATAAAAGTAGCCGCCAACAATACCTTTGTCAAGGCACAATAGGCGATTCGACACCAAGAGCCCAACCCGTCGTACAAGGCTGCAGGCTGCTTTAATACCAGCAGGCCCCCGGCTATCTTCACTTAAACCCCGCTTTTTTCTCCTCCATGGAATATCATCAGCCCACCATACCTAACAACTTCTCTTCAACAGAACAAGCAACAAATAGAGGGAGATGTCTCAATATACTATCGATCGCAGTAGCAACTGCTTCAATACCACGAACTCTTATAATACGAATGTGTCGAACTACACGGGTACCGATGATCGGCCTGAACTACTAGCTTGGCTATCACCCCTTGATCCGGGCTTACGCCATTGCGACATCCAAGAGCGTCGTGTAAACCATGTCGGAGAATGGCTCATGGGGACTGAGGAATTCCGAAGATGGTGCAGATTAGATGGGGAAAGTGAAGGCGAAAAGGCAGTCATGTTTTGCTATGGACATCCGGGGGTTGGAAAGACATTTATTAGGTAACAAGGATTATTCTCCGGAAAAAAAGATGTGGACCCGTTCTGACAAGCCACCATGACAGTTCGCTAGTAGTGGACAGGATGTGCCGTCAGGCGAGCGGACAAAGCGCGGCCGTTACGTGCTTTTACTTCGACTTTGCGGCGCGAAAGGAGCAGACGGCGACCAGCATGCTGGGTTCTTTGCTGAAGCAGATGGTTAGCGGAACAGGAAGGATTTCCGAGGATATATGGCTAGCCTTGCGAAAGCAGAGAGAGGCCGTTAGTG
>Ga0307507_10012857_pt1 | contig 10272 bp, 7 predicted proteins | sample 7_EM_MG_FD_207223 | JGI IMG/M metagenome (GOLD analysis project Ga0307507, IMG submission 207223) | Populus trichocarpa ectomycorrhiza microbial communities from riparian zone in the Pacific Northwest, United States - 7_EM | ecosystem: Host-associated > Plants > Roots > Unclassified | place... | reverse complement strand
ACGATCGCAAATATTCTTTCCAAACCTCCTTCTTAATGGCAATAGTTCGGAATTAGTTGGAAGTTATTTAACTTGCATTCGAATAAATAAAATTTTAAATGACTTGCTAAAAATGATAGTTAAAGTGTAGGCAAACTGGTGAATGTATGAGTAAGCGTACGTACAGCTTTGCTGCAGCAACCAGCAGTCAGCCCCACTTCCCAGGAAGTAATGATTCTATTACAAATTCCCTCCTCTTCACTAACATCGTACATAACACAACAGTAAGAAAACACGGTTTCAAATTTCAAACGACACCTTTTATCCTTGAAATGACCAAACCACCAATTTAGGGGGGGCGCCTTAAAAATGGTAAGAAACAGTACCTCCAAATAACCTCCTTTTCTTTCCGAGAGAGAGAAGCGAAGCAGAACAGAGAAAGACCATCCCTTTATGGTTCTGAATCTCTTTTGATTCTTTGATCAATCTTTTACTACTTTCTCATGGCTGGGTAAGTTCCTTTTTCCCTTTTTAAATTCAAGAATCACATTGTAGATGCATAATCTTGTATTACTACCTGTTTCTAACTTGGGCTGGTTTTAAATAGTTATGGGTTAATGGAAGTTTTGCAGTGACTTTTTATGTCGATCGGTTGTTTGGTATAAAAGATCATCTGGGTTCTTGTTAATATAGGTCTTTGTGTGTGGTGTGATGTCAATTTGGTTGCTTTGTTTCTAAGTTGAAGTTTTTGGGAGGTGATACTGAATATTACAGCTTATTGAGGTAATCTCAACTTGGTAATCAGTTTAATTTGATATAGAGGTTCAAAAGGAAAGTTTTTTTTTTTACTGTTGGTTCTTATCCGTGTTTGCATTGTGGGTGAATGCAATTTCATTGTCAAGGGTAGTGTATATAATGATCATGCTTTTAGTTAATTGTGATTATTATTGTATGTTTGTTGTTGTCCATTGATGGCGGGGTTATGGAAATTTCATTAATTTTTTTGTTAAAAATGAAGTCGGGAAGAGGAATTTTTTTATTCTGTAACCATAATTTCTTAATTTTTAGGCAGAAAGTGTACTTGTGGCATTACATGCACAAATGGTGACCTGATGATGTCACCATAGCAATTTTCTTGATATTCATCTTGATGTTGTTAAAGCACATGGTATGGCAAATTGCTTGTGTCATTAAGAGCGATTTTCAACACAGATATTTGATGTTATTTTATAAGATGAAGAACTCATGGTTGTGATATCCTTGATTTTAATCCTATGTCCTTGAAACATGGATTTTATAGAGTGTTGATTAGATCCATGGAGATAAAAATTCATGGCTCTTTTATTCTTCAAACAAACATTTCCATGCGGTTGGTACAGCCATGTAGTTTTGTAGATTTCGAACTGTGTTCCCGTATTCACACCATTTTAGTTTTCGTTTAGGGAACTTAATACATTTAAAGTAGGCTGTGATAAGATTGTAGACATCATATTCTTTTTAAGTTTGTGACTTGTTATTAGCCATTTAGTTATCAATGGGAGGTGTGTTAAAATGTGATTCACTATGACATATTTCAGTACATGTTTCTGCATCATCTGACTGCATGGGGGTACCGGTCCTAACTGACATGTAGGGGTGTTCACGGTCCGGTCCGGTCCGGTTTTAACCCAAAAATTCAACCGAACCGGAAAATAGTATTCCTTATTAATATTACCCGGACCGAACCGAGAACCGGTTCAAACCGAACCGGTTTTGTTTGGTTCGGGCTGGTTTTTTAGCATAAAAAACCAGAAAAACCAGACCGTGGTATTTGGATAAGCTAATCTTCATCACTGAGCCTAATCAAAGGAAAATTTGATGTCAAATATCAATCTGAGCTATTAATCACAGCAACCACTTAGAAATTCAAGAAAAGCAACCAGCAATCAAAGTCTTCCACATGGGGGCTGGGAAGGGGAAGGGGAGGCTGGAAAGGGAGAGGGGGGGTGGCAGCTGAAAAGGGGGAAAGTGATTTAGGGTTAGGGATGGTTCTTTATATAGCTTTTTTTTAAACCGGTCCGGTTTGGTCCGTTTCAATTGGTTTAAGCTTTTTTAAACCGGAACCGAACCGGACCGGGTATTTTTTTTATTTTTTAATCGGTTTATTCGGTTTTTTCTATCGGTTCGGTTTTTTCGGTTTAATCGGTTGGTCGGTTTTTTTGAACACCCCTACTGACATGTATTTTTGAGGCCCTAAGTCTTGTTTTTTCTTTTCAATTTTGTCTGTTTCTGAGATTGTTTCAGTACTTGTGTTCTAACTCTAGTTGCAGTTAAGATTAGTCAGTGTCGTAGCCCCAGATCATGGTTTTGATTCCTTTTCTTTAAATGTATCCAGGCCATGGCTGGTGGATGGTAATAGATTCGCAACAAAAATCAAGAGTGCTTCTAGCGCAAGTAATCATGAAAGAGTTGCATGGAAGAGTGATCCTTGTAAAACTTGTCCAAATTGCCACCATGTTATTGACAACAGTGATGTATGTTCCTAACCACTCTCAAACCTCATAATGGTTCTCTAATGATAATGTATTGAATTTTATCATTAAAAGCATGTCTTTTTTTTTGGATATTGATTCTAATAAGGTGAAATATATACTGAAAGTTTATGCAAAGTTGGTCTCTAATATGGCACATGCTACATATGGAAACATTTGAAGTTTTATGAAATTCTTGAGGATCTCAATAGCTTACAATTCATTTCTTCTAATATCTTTTAAGTCATGTATCTCTATATCTAAATGTAGCTGAAGACATTATTTTCTTTACATGCAGACACAATATATCATGCAGTACCCATCAATATTCTAATTTATTATTTATTGTGATCCTTCTGTAATGATTTGTTAAGTTTGGTTGTCTCAATGAAGTTGTTTGACTCATACATGTTTATTGTAGAGGGACTTGACATTCTCCTATTTTAGGTGTTCAACTTGTATTTTATTTGATCATAAGTAAAACATATGAATAAAGTGGGAGAGGTAAACGTTTGAAATTCTCAAAGAAAAATTGCTTACTGTTATACTTCCCTCATAACTGATATTTGTCAACCTTTTCCCTGTTATGATTACAGAAGCCAAGCTGATCTGCTATATCTGATTCATATTTTACGTGTTTGGATATAATTTTTTGCAATGTTATAAAGTAAATGTATTTATTGGTGTCTGTGTACTCAGGAACTAAAGTTTCTCTGATGTGTGTGCATGTGTATGAAAGCATTAAATCTCAAGAAATTGATATTACTTTTGGGGGATGCATAGCCCTTGTTATTGGATTATAAATTTGAAATGATACAAGGACTTTCTTCTTCTCCATAGTGGTATCAATGCAACACCATTAGCTGCAGCCATCCACCAAAAAAGCAATAACATGCACCACTGCATGGCAATGTGATCATTGTAAATTATTAATGATGCATCGGGGTTTAAATTTTCACAGGACTTTTAACTTTTATACAGGCATGAAAAGAATAAGTTTTCTGAATAAATAGATTGGGAGAAATAGGTGGATCATGGTTCAAGATTTACGGTTGTGTGATTCTGCGATTAAATGAATGGAATAGTACAGGGGGCTCAGATTGGGTTTGTAAACCTAAACTGAATCCATGATGTTTCTTGTATGAATGTGTATGCTCTGTCTATCGTTCTCCATCCATGATATTTCTTGTATGAATGTATGTGTATGCTGTGTCTATTGTTCTCCATTTTTTGCCCCATTTGTTCCTTGGTGCTATTTATTATGGCAAGTAGCCAGAATGATCCTTCTTTGCTAACCTTTTTTTCACCAAGTTAATTTTTGACAAACTACCCTGAAGCATTTCTAAACATTTAGAACGACTGAATGTCTACAGGTTGTTCAAGAGTGGCCTGGATTACCCAGAGGGGTGAAATTTGATCCTTCTGATCAAGAAATTATTTGGCATTTACTTGCAAAAGCTGGCAATGGAGGCATAAAATCTCATCCTTTTATTAAAGAGTTCATTCCAACTGTTGAAAATGATGATGGAATCTGCTATACCCATCCTAAGAATCTACCAGGTTGGTATGGAGTCAGCTTGATTTTCAACTTTGATTCTTAAAGTCTTTAGTTTTAGCTCTCAAAATCTAAGTTTTTTAGGTGTTAAGCAAGATGGCAGTATATCCCACTTCTTTCATAGAGCAATCAAAGCATACAATACTGGGACTCGAAAGCGTCGAAAGATTCAAGGTGATGATTCTGGTGATGTCCGCTGGCACAAGACTGGCAGGACCAAACCAGTGATCTTGGATGGGGTTCAGAAAGGGTGTAAAAAGATTATGGTTCTTTACACAAGTACTGTCAGAGGAGGTAAAGCTGAGAAAACTAATTGGGTGATGCATCAATATCACCTGGGAACAGGGGAGGATGAGAGGGATGGAGAGTATGTAGTTTCCAAAGTATTTTATCAGCAACAAGCAGCGAACAAGGGAGAAAAAACTGAAGAAGATTTATCTGAAAATGCTAATGCAGTGGTTGCAAAAGTAGATCCAGTCACTCCCAAGTCTGTAACTCCTGACCCACCTCGTGCTGAAAGGCGATGCCAAGATTTTGACCTGGGAAAGGAATCTACTAATGTTTGCACAGAACCCTATGCTGAGGTAAAATTTTCTCCTTTTGATCGTGTCTTAAAGAGCATCTTTTTTTGTTTCTTTGCCATGAAAAAGCTCAAATTTGTCAAATTTTGGAGCATAACCTCTATAGTCTGCATTTTGTTTTTCATCCTTTAGAAATGCAGTCTCAAGGAATTCAAATTTTGGGTGCTTGTTCTTTGTAAGACTGCATTTTGCCTGTAATAAAGTTAGTTGCATGATTAAATTGTGCCAGTTGATTGTCCTTTGGATTGTTTAGCCTCCTCATCCTCTGTGATACTAATTATCTCCAAAGAAATAGGAAAAGGACAAATTTCATAAAGGCAAAAATACATGACTTGACTCACTGAATAAAGAGTAAGTTGAATTAAATTACAAAACCTGTCATTTCTGTACTCATGAGATTGTGTCGTCAAATTTGTGACATGAAGCAGTATTCAAAGAAATATGGTGTCCAGTGACTGATAGACTTGGAAGGTTTTCTATAAGCTTATTTGCAACTACAGGAATTTAATTTCCTTACACTAAATTGCTTATGAGATAAGGAGATTCTGACATGCGCCCCTCGTGGTTTCTCCTTAGCATCCCGGGGTTGAAAATTTAGAAGAGGCTAATCTTCAACATGAAAGCCCCTGTTACAACGACCAACCAGGGATGGAAAATCATGTTGATCAAATGGTAGGTGATAATGATAACTGTGCTGAGGAAGGGACAAAATGGTGGGACAGTGAGTCACAACATCTGTTGGATTCACAACAACTTGTGGAAGGGCTATCTTTGTGCGATGAGTTTCTTCAGAGCCAATCCCCAAGCAGGGGTGGACATGGGACTGGAGCGAGTGGCAAATCTGGTCTTTCTGATTATGCTCGTTTGGGGCCAGAGCACTTAAAGAAAGATCTAGAGGAGTGCCAGAATCTGGAACTTGATCCAGCAAACATAGAACTTGATACACCTCCAGAATTCAGACTAAGCCAGCTTGTATGTTGTCATCTCCAACATTTTCTGTGCCTTCTGTCTTATACAGTACATCTTGTTATTGCTTCAGAATTTTTTGTTAATGCTAATGCTGTCCTTAAATGCATTTTGAAGGAATTTGGATCACAGGATAGCTTTATGGCATGGGGTGAAGGCAGGGTGGCTGACTAAACATGGTCGTGCAATTTCAATCCTGATCGTGGAAGGGGGATCATTTTTATGTTCTGACTTTTTTTCACTCTTCAACTTTTAACTCCGCGTGGATGCATTTTGAAACTATAATATTTTGCTGGATAACTTCAATGTCGTTCATGTTGGCGAAGTTACTATTATTATAACCTATGCTGTATTTTTAACTACACATTGCTATGGGATGGATCAAAGTTATCGTCCGTTTCTCTCTTCTTAAGAACGTCAGAGTAAAAGTTTAGCATTTGTTACCGAATCTAGTTCCAAGTCTTGATGCTAATGAATTCAAATACATGTTAGAAACTTAAACCATCAAAGGGTAATCTACATGCCCATTGTTGACCTTTGCATGGGTTTCATTCTAGATAGTGGTTTTGACTCATTGCACGTTCTAAAAGTACGGTGCCGAAGTCAGTGTTGCATAAGTTCATGATTAGTTGCTTCTAGTAACCTGGAATAGAACTAAAGGTCACTCGGAAAGTGAAAGGCCACAAACCCAGCTTGCACTGAGGGGTTGGAATCTCTTGGTTTATGCAGTTGGTAGCAGCCCCTGTGTTCTATTATATAGAGCAGCTATTGTCTGAAGGGAAATTGGTCAACCAAGTCCAATCAAGACTAGTGATTCGAAACTCAAGTTTTTCTGGTAGTGGATGGGTGTTGGGCAGCCGGACATGGGATTTTGGTGCAAGTTAGTTTGTCAATGACCTGGGATAGAACTTAAACAACTGTGTGCTATTAAATGCTAAACTTTTAAGAAGCTCAGTCGAATACGAGTGGAACATAAAATTATTGGAGGGTTTCATTGTATGTCAACACCGAGGAAAACACAAAGGAGATGGATTTAGCGAGTCAAAGTGAGCGACACAGGTTGGAGTACCACGAAACATTCATGAACTTGTTAAAGCATTACCAGAATGGACAAGGGTGGCCTGAAAATGGCTTGAGAAAGACCACCGGGTCAAACCTTATCATCTGTTCAAAGGTAACCGGCACGGTTGTTTTGTACATGGGCAGCATGATTGCTTGTGGGGAAGCTGGAATAAGACCCATCCTAGTAAATGCTTTGGCTGGCAGCATGTTGTGAGGGAACTGTTCTAGCGTGTTTGAAATTCCGTTTCGAAAGTGTTTTTGAAAAAAATTAAAATTTTTATATTATTTTAATATGCTAATGTCAAAAATAATTTTTTAAAAGTAAAAAAATATATTATTTTAATATATTTTAAAATAAAAAATACTTTAAAAAAATCCATTACTACATTTCTCAACCTAAGTAGGACACCCTTCAGTGTCGAAGCCAAACCTGCTCGTGGAAAAGGCAAGAGAAGCTGGGTATTGGTGTTGTTCTCAGGGTCCAATACTAGGGTTAGGGCTACTCTCGCTTTCGGTGCCATCATGCAATTAAAGAAACAGACAGATAGGACCTCTACACCCTGGCCAGTTTGGGCTCTAACAAAAAAAGAATGCCAATTATTTCGTCTAGGACCATGTCTGTACCTTGCATGTTCATGCATTTGGTTCCAACTGCGTTACAAAATTGAAGCAACAGGATAATATCATGAAGTTGTTCAGAACTCCAAGTATCTCTCATGTTTAGGTAGTAAGAACCATCAACGACATGATTTTATTAAGACACTAATCACTTGATACTCATTAAAGGGCATACTAGCTATCAGGTTTTGGATCATATAACAGTTAATCAGGTTCGTATAATTAAGATAAAGTGGAGCTAATCCTTGATAAATGCTAGTTGGTGTACTAATCATGGGCTGACTCTCTTAAGTCAATTAATGAAATCTTTTAGTTGCCAAGACCTTTCCACCTTCGGGAAAACACGGGTTTTAGTTGTTCAACCTTCGAATGATTGGTATAAAAACATTCTTAACAGAGACAATGATTCTAATTACCAGACCCAACTACCGACCAGCCAAGTGCTCAGTATCTGCTAGAACCGAAATGCTGCGTGTTCTTCATTTAGTCTTAAATAAATGATCAAGTCTTTCTTATATAATAAAATTATGAGACCAGGTTGATCAAATCGGATTGATAACTCATAGTCATATTGCCCAATACCTGATAGCAGCAGCATAATCTCACTTAGAAAACAAACCATCCTTGCTGTAATTAGACAGGCAGCAAGGCCTTAAACCTTGTTTTTCAGATGAGTACTCAGAAATAGTTCACCTGTTTTCTAAACGAGCGGTCGTCTACTATCAAACGCCTCAGCTGGCGGGGCTAACTGTTTCTTGCCTGCTTGTAAATTTGCTTGTCAGTTGTCACCTCTTTGCAAGAAACATGTCAGTGAATTTTAAATGGCCTGTCGTCTGATGAGCAACTACTTTTGTCCTTGTAGAGGACCATTCGTCCTCTGCTTGGCGGCAAAGCCCTTGCCATCTACTAACAGAACTCCACGAGTGGACGACAGGCATACTGCTTACCACAAGCCACAGCAAGCAACGACTCGCCACTTGCCCATTAATCAATTTAGCCCAAAAACAAACGTTTGGTCATTGGTAATGAACTGTGTAAATTTATAGCAACAGATTATAGCCCATGCATGTTTTAATTTTAACCAATCCTTCCAGAAGGCTAGGCTTCTTCTTCCTCGCCTGTCAAGCTACATATTGATTATCTTCTGATTATGTTGTTTCTGAACAAAAATGACTTCATAAGCGCATGGACATTCAAAACAACATGATGTGAACAGTTGGAGAATGCTTAATTTGCTGTCTTACAAAATTAACCTGCATAAACCATTAAAGAACGAAGAGGGGGAAAATGGCTTGATACCCCCAACAAGCTTTAGTTGCCTGCAAAATCCACGATGTGGACTTCGTAACTGAGCTGAAGCACCTCGAGACCTTGTTTGAAAATTTTCAAAACCTAATTTTGAGATGGCCCATTACACACGCACACGCGCACGCGCACAGAGGCAACATTCAAGCGAAGAATTATTGATAACAGAGAAAAATCGGGGGTCCCCGTGCCTGGTCCTGGCCTTGCTCAGCTTCTTTTTCTTTATTTAATTTGCTGGATGCTGATTGAAAAGGAATCAGACATGGTGGGGTTTAAGATGAGGAGGTGCACGTGGGCTTCATAAAAGCTGCTGTTTTGACAATCACCTCCGGGTCATCTCCTTCTCTATTTGTTTAGACAGGACAGAGTGAGAGGTGGCACCTTCTTATGTGGCCGACAGCAGAATATTAAGTTTGCAAAACTCAGCTTCTGTTCACCTGACATTACTGACCCACTAGCGACTACCAGGAGTATTTTAGAATTTAAACACATTTCCGTAGAAAAGTTTAGAAAAATAACATAGATCGAAAACGACAGTCGACGAGAATAGTAGTTAAAAACAACCGACCGCTATCGTTGCTAAAAAAAATAATCATGTTTTTTCATTTAAATTAACATATATATAAAAAATTAATTCAAGATTTTATAAAGATTTAATGATTAAAAATGAGATTAAAAAAGATATAATGGTGAAAAACTAAAATTTAAAATTCAAAGGCCAAGAAAAAATAAGTCATCAAGAATACATTAAAGTTCTATTTTCAACATATTTAGTAGCGCGTTAAAAAGATTTCAACGAAACAATTCTAACTATGCATTAAAAAATTACTAAATATGACCATAATTTATTAATAGTTTTGTTCAAGGTTAATTATGATCTCATTTGATATTTTTTTAAGGTGTAGTTAGAATCGTGTCATTAAGATCACGGTATTGGGTGTGTCAAAAACAAAGTCCCGGTGTGTTCCTAGTAACCCATTCCTTTTTTTATTTTTGTTCTTCCCTTATTTATCTCTCCTGCCACATTAGATCACCTTATCTCATCTTTTTTTTCTTGGTCATTGGATCTTCAATCTATCTTTTGACCATTGGATATTCATAAAATATTTAATTGATTTTTGTTGAGGTTAATTAATTTGTAAACGGAAGATGTTTTGAAACATTCACTAAACAATGACTATTTCAAATAACGGTTGTGTAGAAAAATATTGTTAGACGCGGCTACTATTACAAATAACAATTATGTATAAAAACAATATTTTAAAACATGATTGTGTTCAAATTGTAATATTTTTAAAAAACTTTTTAAAGTATGTTATTTTCACAAAACTTTTGGAGATCTATGCTATTTTTTAAAAAAGAAATCCCACTACTAGCTGGTAGTTACTACAGAAAACAACGGAAAACATGTTTGTTGATGCATTTATGTTAGTTGATTCACCCTTTACCAGAAAGGAAGGAAGGCACGTGCGTTGGAAAATATTACTGCCATCATCAACATCTTGCAACAGTTGTACATTTGAACTCCCTTCTGCAAACAGTATGCAGACAATATGTCTCACCTTATTGCCATTTTTGTGGATGTCAGAAACCATTATCGTCTGCAGCCTTCTCCATTCAATTGGATTATGCACCTCCATCTTCAGCAGTAAATCCGGTCTTTTACTTCTGCTTTTTTACTGCTTAAATGGCGTGT
>Ga0307507_10012856_pt1 | contig 10272 bp, 5 predicted proteins | sample 7_EM_MG_FD_207223 | JGI IMG/M metagenome (GOLD analysis project Ga0307507, IMG submission 207223) | Populus trichocarpa ectomycorrhiza microbial communities from riparian zone in the Pacific Northwest, United States - 7_EM | ecosystem: Host-associated > Plants > Roots > Unclassified | place... | reverse complement strand
GCCTTTATTATTACGTCTACTAGGTTATCTTAACCGTTAATCTATTAAATCTTAAAGAGTTTTTGCCGTTTGTAGGATTAACGAAGTGCTATAATATTAATTATAAGGCGCTTCTCCTTTGTAGTACCAAGCTTAACCAAGCACTTATAGAGGGAGTATAAATCGGTGCATATGATTATAGGGATAATAGGAAGTTTAAGTTAATCTATAATTATCTTTAGGGTAGTTCTAATTGCAATTACTATATTAACTCTGCTAACTATTCCATATATCTCTAATGCTAAAACACTTCGGGTGACGCGCTTGCTCTTAGTTAAGCTCTAATAGATAAGGTTGCTATAGATTGTGAAGTTATTCTCTCCAGTAAACTTATTCGCGATAATAATCTTATATCCTAGCTGGGAGCTAAAATCTTTATTATTTATAAATAATCTATTAACAAATATAAAGAGCTTAGCGGTAGGAAGATTAATAGGCACATAGTGTAGGCCCCAGTTAAGATAGTTCATTTGCCAGAAAAGGCGTTTATTTAGGGCAAGAACGTCGTCCTTAGTTAGTTCCTGGTATTGGGCGGCAATAGAGAGATTAAATAAAGCCTTAGGTTAATAGATAGAAGCAATATAAGCTCCGCAAGCGCGTTGCTCCATATATCCTTGCTTTAGAGAATTAGCGTTAATAACGTCAATCTTCTTGCCTTAACCCTTCTGGCGCAGAGCAATAGAATCCTTGTTTAGGGAGAGGATGCATCTATTAAAGAGTAATGGTATTATTAAACTAAGCTTTTCCTTTGGCTTTGCTATAAGATTTGCCTTTACTAGCTCATCTTCTTTAAGAGCTAAGAATTGGTCGTCTCCTAAGATAATTATATTATTAGTTTACATGCTGACGATTCTAAATAGAGTTCCCGTAGTTGTAATAAGGAAGCAGGGATCGAATATAGAAGTAATCATTAAAAGCTTCTCTTTATAGTGCTTGCTGTAGGTAGCCCACCAGTGAGTTCCTACCTCTGCGATCCTATATAATGGCTTAAGCATAACCATGATCGTATCTTTAGGATACTAGTGGTGAATTTGCTCTGGAAGGTATACTAATATTAAGCGCTAAAGGTGCGTCTCTAATTGGGTATAGGCTTAAGTAATATCTCATAAATAAACCGCTATTCTATTCTTTATTAAGGAGGGAGCTAGCGCAATAATAACTCGCTAACTAGCTTGTTAAATCATGGGAGACTGCGTAAGAATTACCTCCTTGCTATTATTATTGTAGCCTTAGATAACAAGCCTTAATTTCTTAAATAGGGCATTAGTAGCTTTACCCTTAATTTCGTTAACTATTCTTAACTTAAAGATGCGAACTCTATTAAACTTAGTAGGGTTATACTTCTTAAATTTAAAGACTCCTTTTATAATAAGACCCTCAATCTCCTGCTTGTTAGATACTTAGAAAGGAGCTCCTAGAGTTATAATATAACCTTTCTTTTAAAGCTGTTTTGCGAGTTCAAAGTCATCCTTCTCCTTAGCTGTTATAAAGGCCATTAATAACTTAACTCTATTTTTAATAGCGGTAATAAATTGCTCTTTAAAATTAACAAGATATTAGCGATTTTATAATCCCTTCAGACAACCTCTACTGTGTCGTAGTTATAGCGCATCTACTAATATTGTATTGGGATTGTAGTCGCCTTCTAGAGTATATTAATTATGGTTCTCCTCTAGGGCATCTTCTAAGGTATCCTATAAAGGCTCAAAACTGTTATCTTTGTAGTAAGGCTTAATAATAGTTAAACGGAATTAAGTGGGTCTATAAGGTATCTAAATAGTACAAGTCTGGCTATTAATTGCAATAAGTTAATATAGGCCTAACTATCCTCTTTTTTTACGCCATACGCGTACCTCAGACTGGAGTGGCAGATTAAGCGTAGTTAAGGTATTTAGGCCATTTCTTATTCCTAGTACATCGTTGACTTAGTATGTGGCGTAGAGACGTTATACCTCCTTTATTGCCTTGCAAATAGCCTCAGCTCGTTACACAACGGAGGGAGATAGTGGAGAATTGTTAGTTATTTAAGGGTAGGCGCCAAAGACTAGTAATATGGGTACAAGTCCATCTGGGCTAGCAGAATCGTTAACAGCTTTAATAGCTATTTGTAAGGTAAGTTCTTCACTAGCGTTCTCTAGTTCTAAAGAGATAATCTTATATGCGCGGCATAATAGCGTATAATATCGCTCCACTTTTCTAATACTATTATATGCCTTAATAGGGACTTCCTTAACCTTAATTGCCATTGCCTTTATCTATTATCAAAACTCTGTAGATAAGAAGTTCTTTCCTATATTATAGACAATTTAATTAGGGGGTCCTAGGTAGACATTAATTTAGTATAACTAAAGGGTATCCTATACGTTCCTAGCTAATATATCCTTCAAGAATTATGCGGCTTAAAAGGAGGTTAAGAAGTCAATAATTTAGAGTACTAGCTTGCCGCTAAGATACATAACGTTAATAATAATACAGAAGTTAAAGTTATAGTTATCTTTAAGGGTAAACTTAAATCGGCTAGGGGACTTCTGGTTCATTTAGCAGTAATAGTAGTACTTTATAAGATGCTTAATTGCCTTAACCTCAACTTTATAGCCTGCTCGCTAAAGAACCCTAAGCAATTAATAAACGGATAGGTGGCCAAAATAATAGTGTAGTTGGCGTAATTCCAACTTAGTTAAGTGGCTCTAAGCAACACTCTTTTCTAGTTAATAAAGGAGCAACTAGGGGTAACCCTACTTGCGTATAACAGGCACCTAATTATCTCCTTAAATAAGTATATTTTTAAGGTTATTAAGCCTAACGCCTAACTTATCTATATCTTTAATGCAAAATAGAAACGGAGTGTTCATAGGAATAATATAGAAAGTAATATATCCTAAGGGGGTTTAGACCCTAATTGTGCCAAGAGAGATTATAGTACCTTTACCAAAGCGAATTGTATATTGGCCTGCCGTTAATTAGTTAATCTAAATAGAGCTATTAAGCTACTAAAGGGCTTGAACTTAAGGTTCTCCTACTATAGATACTCCTGCGGCTCTAGTATCCGGTATAATACCATAGAAGACGTTCGCTGAGTATCTATTATTAAAGGAAAACGCGGAGCTCTCCTTTAGCTTATTAAAGATATCTAACTTCGTAATAAAATGGAGCATAGATTGGTTATTAAGAACAGCAATGGTTTGTATACCATTTACCTCACCATACTTAGTAAAGTATTAGTTAGGAGAGTAGTCCTTAATTTCTATATCTATAAGGAGCTATTTAACCTTATTAACCTTACCCTTAAGGTCTTCTACGCCTTCGTATTAAACCAGGAAGCTTTAAAAGTAGGCTATAGTAACCTTATAATTTCCAACGTTTCTTACACTCTAACGGAACTTATTATATGCCTCTTTTTATTTATTAAGGGAGTGTCTAGTTAACTAGCACTTTAGCTTCTTATAAACATAGCACTTCTTCTAGCAATCACTTCGAAATGAACCTCTATAAGGACTTCCACGGTTGCCTTATAGTCAACGTTAATTGTACCCTCTTCCATATTCCCTACTATAGCCACTATATGTTCAATCAGTCTAGTTGTGATTATATTAGTCGGGAATACTTGTTTAGGTAGGGTTTTTGGTATAAAGCTATTAAGATTCTTATATTTACATTGCAGTACCTATAGCGGAGCGTAGCTTAGCATATACTCCTTTAAACATATCTGTAGGTTTGTATAGCGCCAAGTTGCACTTAGGAACGCCATAGTATGCTAAAATAACCTAGTCCCTTAGGCTGTTCTCGTTTTAGTAGGTTTTAGTAAGGCCACATTAGATTTTCTAAAGTTTATTAAAGAGTAGTTAAAGGCACTCTAAACGAGTCTTTATTAGGTTGGAAGCAATAACTCTCTAAAACATAGTCTCTCGCTATTCGGATATATAAAGTTAGTAATTCTTATTAGTCTTAAAGTAGGCTCTAGTAAGCTAAAGCATTATATTAAAGCTATAGTTTTTACCCGTAATATGGTCGTAATAGAATGTTACTACCCGTTCCTTTAACATAATAGAGAAAGCGTGATGGTACTAGTAGCGTTGAATTCCGACCTTATTACAACAGTTATAAAAGACCTATAGTTTTGCTCTAAGTATGTCGTATAGTTCTCCTCTAAACTTCTTCTCTTTGTCTGAATATACCTTTATCAGATTTGTAACTTCTCGTAGTAAAGGCTTACCAATTGGCTAAAATAGAGGAGGTAGAGGCGGAGCAACTCTAAGTAGGAGGGCACCTCTAGGTGGGAGAGTAGCTTTAGGTAGGGGGTTAGCGTTCTAGGGGTTTTAATACAAATTAAAGTTGCCTTCTAAAGAATATAGGTTGTTTTTAGGTTTCCATAGTTAACATATAATCTTAGCTTCCGTCTATATTGGTTCTTCTATACTAGTAATAATAGCCTAAATATTACTAGTAATTGGGTTACTGTTCTCAGCAACATATACCCCATTCCTATAGAGGAAGTCTCAAAAATCCTAAACAATATTAACATTGCCAAGTGCCTAGGTATTAGTAGTCTATCCCACAAAATCCTCCCTAAAATACTCCTATAGTTATAAATTGGCGTAGCATCTATTTCGGTAGAATATAATATAGTATAGGAGAAAGCTGTTAACTTATTTTGCGGTATAAGTTGTTGTATTAAAGGCGAATTCGTCCTAATCTTTATTAATAAGTTTTGCGTGCTCAGCTACCCCTAGTGGTAAGGAGTCTTTCCAGTTATTTAAAGTAGGCGTAGCCATATTTTTGGAGGGAGGGAAGTGTTATTAGTGTAGGGATTATCGTTTAGTACGCGTTCGTAATATATATTTATTATTTAGTACGCGTTCATGGTTTAGTACGCGTTCGTGACAAGAATTTGTAATTATAGGGCTTAGGACTAGTTCTAGCCTTAAATCGCGAAGACTTGTAAAGCGTGTTGTTCTGCGTAATAGACGCAAGAATCCGTAATCTTAGAAAGGCTTAGGACCAGTTCTGGCCTTTTAGATCCTTAGATTTGTGGAAGAGTTCTATTTAAGGTTTAGGACTAGTTCTGACCTTAAAAGACAGCTTCCTCTAGCACGAGTAGCACTGGTATAGTGGCTTGTCTCTTCTTAGTGATACCTAGCTGTTCTATAGTATAATAGTGAAGTTAACCACTAATTAGTGTTGGTTACACAAGGGGATATCACGTAGCTACGGTTCGTAGATAGTATGATGGTTGTTCTTCCTTTTGATAGGAATGAGGAAAGGGGTGAGGAACTTAAGGTTTCTTACCACGCTAGGGCCACGTCAGTACGTGACGGCAACATGCCTGGCGTGACGGCAGCTTGCCTCATTCCCGACACTATATAAAGGCTTCGTTAAAAGAATAAGGATCTATTAGTAGCTAGTAAACTAGAATTCTAAAATAATGTCACGGATTCCGGCCGTAGCACCGCCAAGGGCTCGCCCTAGGCTCGCCTTGGCACCTACAGTATATAGAGCCACAGGGCCTACGCACCTCTTGCACCTTTGTATAACATCCTGTCGTGTACCTAGTCAATGCTATAATGTTTACAGAGCCTTCTAACCCCGTTCCGTAACAAATAAGGACTAGAAGAAGGTTAAGGAAAGGATATATCTATATATATAGCGCCAAGGCTTAGCCAAGCCCTTAACTAGGGTCTATAATAGTGCCGTAATAATCTATATTATATAAGTAGTTAAAATTAAACTAATATTAGCTTTAGTCTTAACGCCGCTTAAAAGGGTAAAAAATATATTAACTTTAAAGGAATTATTATTGTTAAAGTTTTTAGAGTAAATTTTACTAGTACTAGCTATATTTATAGCGTTGTATAATAGGAGGTAAAGGCTTAGTTTATTCTTTCTTATAAGAGTAGATATATTAGATCCCACTACGCTTATAACAAGTTCGCAAGTACTTAATATCTTTTTAGCCATATGGCGACTATAATATGTCCCACCCTTATATCGCCATACAGCTAAAAAGACATAGAGTACTTACGAACTTATTATAAGCGCGGCGAGATCTAATATATATACTTTTGCAGCGACGTAAAGTGGGACACCTTATATTTCCCTTAGTATATTTCGTCCTACTATTATTAATAAGGGCTAGCTAATAGAATTAATAAGATTAAGGCTCTATAACTATACGCGTACTTTTAATTCTAGTATTTATATATGGTCTAACTCTCGTGGGACGTCACTAGGGGAAGGGATAGTTAAATTTTTGCGGATATCTAAATATTATCCAGATATTATCCAATATCCAGACTATCCTCGGATAGGATTATTATCCGCCCAACCAGATAGGATAATTTATCCTCTGTAGGTCTGATGCCTATAGACCTATAGAGGATAGGCCGGATAGGCCTCTTGGATAATAGACCTATCAGCTAATAGTATCTGGAGACTATCCGGATAGTCTCTGGATAGTCTTAGCAAAAACCCCTAATATACTTACACTTGTAATGCACCCCCCAATATTAAATAAATAATTTTTCTATTAGTATAGATTTATAGAGCTTATAAAGCGCTTTAAAATGATACCACTTTTATCTAAATATCCTAAAGATAGGTAATATTATATAGATATAAAGCTTATAAGAGCTCTAGGGAGCCCCGCACAGAGCTCTACTAAAGCTTAGCAAAAGCTCTGCATAAAGTCCCGCATAAAGCTCTGCATGAAGCTCTGCGGAGGCTCTATACGAAGCTCTATGGAGGCTCTGCATAAAGCTCTACGTACGGAGGCTCTGCGTAAAGTGTAACGGAACCTTATAGTAGTAACTACGGTGGGTCCTGTTATTGGGCTGGGTATATAGGTAAGAATAGTTTAACAACGTAATAATAACTGGTGGAGTAGTTGCCTAACAAATTAACTCTAATTATATTCTAAGATTTACTACAAAAAGAGAACTATTTGGGTAGGGACTGTGGTCCTTTAAATATACAACTATACGCCTAAGAAATCCCTTCGCTCCGTAAGGTACGTGTGCTCTGTTTACTCTATTATAGATTATATAGATCCTACTACGTAACCTTGGCTACTATTCCTTGTTATATAGTTCTACTGGATTTATCCTAGATTGTGCCTATATTAACCAACTAGCTTCCTCTGACTTTTCTCCAAGTAGTTATAATATTGTACTTAAGCTGTCTGTAACACTATCTCCCTCCTCTTTATCTTTGTCTTTAAAGATTCCTAACATCTCCAAGTTGTCTACTAGAGGTGTGATGTCCGTTTAATTAGTCTGGTTAATATCCTTACTTATTATGCCTAAAGCATCTTCTTCTTCTTCTATAGCTCGCTGGTCTTGTACTATTGCTACAATCTTGTCTTTAGGTGAGATAATGCCGTCTCTATATTCTCACTGTATAAAAGAGGGGTTGGTCTATATTGCGTTAGTAAGTCCTTTGTCTTAGCAACCGTCCTCTTGTTTAGAGTGTACTAAAGCAAATATTTAATTGTCCTGTGACGTTCGCTCTATTTTTAACGCTAAGTGTGTGCGTCCTATGACTTTTAATAGTCTTTGGGTTCCCTAAGTAACTTATTATAGGGTCTTGTGTTTAATCCGCCACTAAGAAACTTAATAGTGAACTAGCCTCTGCGCTACTTGAGGTGTAATGTATCTCTAAAGAGTTTGTATATGTCCTTAAAGCTTAATATCTGGCTTATACTCGTCTTTAACGCCTTAAATATATACGTAAGAAGGTTTGTTTTAAGGAGTAGAAACTGGTTTAATAGGGTCTATCTAAGCTAGGTAATAAAAGGACTAGCTCTCCTTCTATAAGGGAAATAACTCTAAGTAGCTTAGTAATTGCTCCTCTTAGGTCCCCCTTAGGTAACTTGTTCTTTGGCGATTTTTTTTTATTAATGCTGCCTAACCTACTCTTTTCTAATACTTCTATACCTTTCCTATAGCGTTCCTTAGGTTGCTTAGTGGTTCCTAGGTAGTCTTACTATAGCCTATCTACTTTACTTTATACTATGTTTCGTTATCTACGTCCTTATAACTAATAATTTTTTAAACTTACTACTTATCTTCTTCTCGCCCTCTATATGTGTCTGCCTTATAAACTGGTGGCTTAATATCTCCGTGTGCTAGTTCTAGCATCGCGATATGTTGTATAGGGTAGATTTTTATTTTAGCTAGTAGGTTCAACTTATACGTAACTAATAAAATTCTTTATTTAACTTTAAAAGGTCCTAGTCTAATATGGTTTAACTTCTTGCTTAGTTGTCAACTCTTAAAATTTTTATGTAGTAGCTATACTTTATCTCCCTCCTTTAGATCTGGTCCCTTAGATCTCTTATTATTATAGTACCTTTTTATCCTTTATTGTACTAACTTAGCTGTTTTTGTAAGGTCTGTATAAAGGTTTATTAACGTTTCTATTCTTTACTTAGCTGTGCTACTCGTTTTCTTTACTTGGTGTGGTAATAACAACGTTCTTAGTTTATACCTGTAATTTGCCTTAAATGGTAATGTCCCTATTCCCTCTTATAGTGTTGTATTGTATGCAAATTATGTAACTAGTAATAACAATACCTAATTATTCTGTGTGTGATTAATATAATGCCTTAGATATTATTCTACTGTCTAGTTTAGTCTTTCCGTTTATCCATCCGTCTGCGGATAATACGCTATAGAGGTTACTGCGTAAACTCCTTATTCTGCTAGAAATACTTTCTAAAACGCTGCTATAAATCTTGGATCTCTATTTAATATGATTTTGTTTAGTGCCCTATATCTTGCGAATACTTCCTTTATATAGATTCTAGTGACGTCTTCTGCTAATATCTCTTTAGTGCACGCTATAAAGTATCCCTATTTTGTTAGCTTGTCTACTATTACTAAAATCGCGTTATAATCTTGTCCTGTAATAGGATCTTTTAACTTTGGTAACTTAATAATAAAGTCCTATAATATAACCTCCTATAGTCTCCCTGGTGTCTTAATAGGTTATAGCCCTCTATACGGCTTATGCCTTGTTAGTTTATTTCTTTAATAATCTAGATACTTTTTTATAACTTATCTTGCTAATCCCCAGATTTTTTAAATAATGTACTTTTTTTAAAGTTTTAATACTAGTTCTATGGACCCGTTGTGTCCTTGTATTATTCCCTTGTAGAATTCCTTTATAAATTCTTCTGTAATAGACTTAGGTATATATGTTGCTTCTCTGTTCTTATATTGCTCTAAGTCTGGATCCTCTATTTATGCTTTTTGGATCTTCTATATCTAATTGCTCTTTGGTGATTTATAGATCTGACTTTTTTTAGTTACTATAATCTTTAAATAATTGTACCTAATTAATCCGTTTTGATTCTTTTGTAATAAAGCTCCTAACGGCTTTTTGTTATTTTGTAGTTTAGCTTTCCTGCTTAGAGCGTCTGCTCGTGCATTGTCTGTACCCTTGGTATACTAAATTTTAAAATAGTATTCTATAAGTATTTCTGCCTATTTAACCTGTCTCTAGTTGAGTTCCTTTGTTGTTAGGAACCCTGTAAGGTTCTTATAGTCCGTTTTAACTATAAATGGTTTCTCTGTGCCTTGTAAGAATGCTCTCTATTCTTTAAGTGCTATAACTATACCTAATAACTCCCTGTTGTAGATGTTGTAGTTTAACTCTGGTGGTGTTATCTTCTAACTATAATATGCTATTAGATGCTATACGTCCTAGTGCTTCTATAGTAAATATGCTCCTAGTGTAAAGTCTAATGCGTCTATCTTAACAACTATTTTTAACTTTGGTTGATAGATCTTAAGGATTGGCTCTTAGGTAAATAACTTTTTAAGTTCCTAGAATAGCTTCTTCTACTTACTACCCTAAACCTATGGTTTCTCCTTTTTTGTTAACCTTGTAAATGGCTTAATGCTTTTTAACCACTGTGTTATAAACCTCCTATAGTAGTTATAAAACCCTAAAAACGACCTTAACTGCGTAACATTCTCTGGTTCTTGCTAACTTACTATAGTTTTAACTTTCTTTAGGTCTATGCTGATTTTCTCTAGTTTAATAATAAATCCTATAAAATTGGTTTTCCTTATAAAGAACTTGTCACGGCACAGTCCTAACGCGTACTATCTCGTACTATTTCCTACTGTTGGCTGGCCCACCACTAGCGCCTTGGCGGCTGCCCCTACTATTTATATACAATACCCCCTTTTACCTCCTTCTCCTCTTTATACCACAATGTAGTTATTCAGCCTA
>Ga0307507_10012854_pt1 | contig 10273 bp, 6 predicted proteins | sample 7_EM_MG_FD_207223 | JGI IMG/M metagenome (GOLD analysis project Ga0307507, IMG submission 207223) | Populus trichocarpa ectomycorrhiza microbial communities from riparian zone in the Pacific Northwest, United States - 7_EM | ecosystem: Host-associated > Plants > Roots > Unclassified | place... | reverse complement strand
AGCTTAAAGAACACATATTTATACATAATCTTACCTTTAAACTTATTTCCTCCAACTCCTTTCCTTTTTCCCTTATTTTCCCCTCTTTTCTCTTCTTCTTCTTTCTTCTATTTATATTTATCAACTATTGTTCAATTACTACAATACCCCTCATTTAATTATACTTACTTTTAAGCCTCCAAGGGCTTGGTTGGCCTTTCCTACTAATTTATTTGCAAAACATCACACTCACTTTCATGTTTACCTCATCACGAGCTGTTATTCATTCAAAAGTCCGTTCATCCAGCGCTAAATCCATTATCAAGCAGGAAAGCAAGTTGAAAACTTACATTATCTTCTTAAAGAAACCAGAAGGCATGATGTCCGCAAAACGTGAAGATGTAGATAGTTGGTATCGATCATTTTTACCAACAGCTACCACCTCAAGCTCCAACCAACAGCGCTTGGTACATTCCTACCACAATGTGGTCACAGGGTTTGCAGCAAAACTTACGGAGCAGGAAGCAAAGGCTATGGAAATGAAGGAAGGGGTCGTGTCAGCCCGGCCCCAGAAGATTTTCCATGTGAAGACAACTCATACTCCTAGCTTCTTGGGTTTACAGCAAAATTTAGGATTTTGGAACCATTCCAGTTATGGAAAGGGAGTGATAATTGGGGTCTTAGACACTGGAATAAAAGCAAGTCACCCTTCATTTAGTGACGAAGGAATGCCTCCTCCACCAGCAAAATGGAAAGGGAAATGTGATTTTAATGCAACTCTATGCAACAACAAGCTTATTGGTGCAAGAAGTTTATATTTACCTGGTAAACCTCCAGTTGATGATAATGGGCATGGGACACACACAGCAAGCACAGCTGCTGGAAGTTGGGTCCAAGGCGCGAGCTTTTATGGTCAGCTCAATGGAACCGCAGTTGGCATAGCGCCCTTAGCTCACTTGGCAATATATCGAGTTTGTAATGGGTTTGGTTCTTGTGCTGACAGCGACATATTAGCTGGAATGGACACTGCAGTGGAGGACGGAGTCGATGTGCTTTCACTGTCACTTGGTGGTCCATCAATTCCATTCTACGAGGATTCAATTGCAATTGGTGCATTCGGTGCCATTCAAAAAGGAGTTTTCGTGAGTTGCGCTGCTGGGAATTCAGGTCCCTTTAATCAGACATTATCGAACGAGGCCCCATGGATCCTAACTGTAGGTGCTGGTACTGTTGACAGAAACATAAGAGCAAAGGTGTTGCTTGGAAATAATGCTTCATATGATGGGCAATCGTTTTACCAGCCAACAAATTTTTCATCGACGTTGTTGCCACTTATTTATGCTGGTGCTAATGGTAATGATTCAGCATTCTGCGATCCAGGGTCCTTGAAAGATGTTGATGTCAAGGGAAAGGTTGTGTTATGTGAGAGTCGTGGGTTTTCAGGAGCTGTTGATAAAGGCCAAGAAGTGAAGTATGCTGGTGGTGCTGCAATGATTCTCATGAATGCTGAGTCTTTTGGCAACATTACCACAGCCGATTTACATGTACTACCCGCATCAGATGTTACTTATGCAGACGGCTTGAGTATCAAAGCCTATATAAACTCAACATCATCACCAATGGCCACAATACTTTTTGAAGGAACTGTTTTTGGGGTTCCATATGCTCCCCAGCTTGCTTATTTTTCCTCAAGAGGCCCAAGTTTGGCAAGTCCTGGGATCTTGAAGCCAGACATCATAGGCCCCGGCGTTGACATTCTAGCTGCATGGCCATATGCTGTGGACAACAACGGGAATACAAAATCCGCATTTAATATGATTTCAGGCACCTCAATGGCTACTCCTCATCTTACTGGCATTGCAGCATTGCTTAAAAGCTCGCACCCTGACTGGTCACCTGCTGCCATAAAATCTGCAATGATGACTACAGCTAATCTAACAAATCTTGGAGGCACGCCTATTACTGATGATACCTTCGATCCTGTTAATGTGTTTTCCATCGGCTCAGGCCATGTGAACCCAACGAAAGCAGATGATCCGGGCCTCATTTATGATATCCAACCTGACGACTACATTCCTTACTTATGTGGTCTTGGTTACAACGACACGGCTATAGGAATCATCGTGCAGCGCTCCGTGACATGCCGGAACAGCTCAAGCATACCTGAAGCACAGCTAAACTATCCCTCGTTTTCTCTAAACTTGACGTCTAGTCCTCAGACATACACAAGGACAGTAACAAATGTTGGCCCTTTTAACTCATCTTACAACGCTGAGATCATTGCACCACAAGGTGTTGATGTTAAAGTAACACCCGGTGTGATTCAATTCAGCGAGGGGAGTCCGAAAGCAACGTATTCAGTGACATTTACTCGAACAGCCAACACGAATTTGCCATTTTCTCAGGGATATCTGAATTGGGTTTCTGCTGATCACGTTGTTAGAAGCCCAATTGCTGTTCTTTTTGCATAAGAAAATTTTTAGGTCTGATGTTCTTAATTATAACTTGTGTGCTGTTCTAAGTCATTAAAGCAGACATCACTTTGAATAAACTGAAACCAGTAACCAACTCTTTTGATTTTATGAATTTATATTTTGTTTTCGCGGCCGCTTTCCACCTATTATGCTTATGTATTTTATTTTTTTTGCTAAATAAAATTACTTTTGTATGTTGTAGAAAAATAAAATAATATCCATGGAGGAAAGTAAAAATTTAATTGTTATGCTTTGTATATAAACAAGGGTTTTGTTCCTGCTGTGGTATTTGAAGTTGGGAAATGGTAAGGGAATCTAAAGAATGGCTGTACTCTGCTAATGGAAAATATGGCTGTCAGAATTCTCATGCCTAGCAATAAAAACAATTCATTATAATTTTTAAACCTGACTCGCAGATTAATCTGGTGCTCTATTAGTCAGGTGGATCGACTTAGATATTGACCCAGGTTAGTTTTTCAAATATTAAGATGATATTATTTTTAAAAATAATTAATAAAAAACAAAAATAAATAAATGGGTAACACGAGTCAACTCTCTTTCTATTTCTGTCAACTCGCTTATCAAATAAAAGGCTGCAAGGTGTGAGAATTCTTATCTGTTTTCCTCTTGGCCCTCGTGGGTCCTTGTTGTTTTGCCTTCCTTGGCATTATCTTCTTGCTTATGAAGAAAAAATGAAAAGAAGATAGATCTTGAGAGAGAAGAAAATGGACACTGAGAGGGAAGAATAGAGAGGAGAAGGACTGAAAAGAGAGAGAGTTCTACAGTTTCTGCAGAATTACTTCTTTTATTACCTTTCTTTCACGTAGTACACAGTCTGTTATTTATATACAAGCAAGCCTCTTTCCCGCCAACTTCAACTAACCATTCCAACTGCTATGAACTCTAACCGTTAACTGTTTCTAACAGAGCTTAACACGTGCTATAACTGAATTGACCACGTGTGATGCAAGCCTGTTCAACTACCTCTTCAACCAAAACTATTTCCTCCAAAATTAGCCAGCCATCATTGCAAGAACCTTTTATTATTGAACTGTAACAGAATCAGTCAATTGAATAATTCACTTGTTAATAAATCTACAGTGTCCAAATTGCAAATTGCACATGTCCCGGGTCAACTCTGGTTGGGTCAACTCTGGTTTATAACTGGGTCATATCGGCTCAATTTTCCCATCTATTTTTGTTAAATTTCATGGCATAGGGTTAATTCAACTGCAATAATTGAGATAGACGAACTAGAATTTAGAATTATCAATATTTTATTTTGGAAATTATTCTTTAACACCTTTTTACTGGCACCTAAATTTGAGAAAAATGTAAATGAGGATGCAATACATATTTTCTCTCACTAAAAATTCCATAAATTTCTTATTTTTCTCTTATCAGTCTCTCTGAAATTGCATAGAGACTGTAAGATCTCATAAAGTTTCTTAAAAGGGAAAACCATGAAGAAATAAAATTGCTTGCGCAGTTAACGGAAGGAGGCGGATCGCTTTTCATATTGAAGATATCTTTCGTTCTTCATGAAGTCACTGAGTGGAGAATCGTGGGATGTTTCTATAATTCCCTGAAAAAGTTTCCACCATTTCACGAAACTGCTTTGTTTCAAGAAAATTTCTGGAGATACGGCATAGTTATTGATTTGTTCCATTGCATATTGCTCGAACATATCTAGATTCTCTTTTGCCGATTGTTTCTCCACAGGGCATGAGGTTTCAGCCTTCAACAACTTGCATGAAATCAGAGCATCCTCCACTTTTGCCCAGAAGCAAGAATCCTCTGTTAGAATACCAGCCACATCTTCTTTCTTCTTGTTATTTGGTGAGCTTGTGAGTTTCTTCGCATCATCCTCCTCCTGCCATTGCTCTAGCAAAATGTAATGTCTAGATCTTCCATGAGTTTGATAGTCTCTGTTACCATTCTCTTTATAATATTCAGCAATATCTAGCGGTTCAACCATTCTTCTATAATTTCTTCCAGCATAAAGCCAAGCCGCCCGGATGAATGCGCCTTCTTTCTGAGGCTTTCGCTGCGCGCTCTCCACCAAATTTTTCCAGTAATTAGTGAGAAATTTCTTCAGCCTGGTAACATCCCTATCACTCCTCCAGAGTTGGTTCTTGTAACAATCATAGTAGCCTATCTCCTTCTTCTTGCAAAACTTCTTATACCATTCTAGTTGGGCCATTTTTATCTTTATCTGGTTCAAATTGTTTTCCGAGCCCCTAGTCTTCGCTAGTTCTGCCATTAGGACTTTTTCTCGTTCTTCTAACTTGGAGATAAGATTATTATTGTCCTTTTTTTCCTGCTGTTGCTGAATTACAAGTGCATTTGACCTTAGTTATGCATTGAACTTAAAGAACATAGCAAAAACACATCAATCTTAACTTTTTAGCTTGTGAAAAAATTATCAATGTTTGCCAATTCTTACATCATCTAACACTACCAAAGAACAAGCATTTCTAAATAAACTCGGGCCACGGCATTATGCATCACTGATGTATCCTTACAAGGATGTGTCACAAGCTGATTTTGAACTTATTTAAAAAATGTGCTGCATTTGATGCGCACAAGCCCAACTCTAAGCTCCAAGAGATTGTGACAATGATAAATGCCGGCAGTGAATCAATACCAATATAAAAGTTTAGTTTATCAAGGATTAGACTCTTTACCTGTGTGGTCATTTCAACTCCAATTGCCTCCAGTTGTAAGATTATTCCTGCCTTGAGTGGTTGCACGTATGATAGATCAAGCTGGGAATTCCCCCTGATCATAACTTTAGATTTCAGATCATTCACTATCTCAACATAATAATCTATCTCCTGTGATTCACAAGAAGCTTGCTTTCTTGAGCTTTCCAATAACCTTGAAACAACCTCAAGGTCATCGACACAGGCACATCCCTTTTCAGAACACAAGATAAACGTACCGAAAGCCATGTAATCTTCTGAAACAGATTGTGTAGTATCGTTGTGGGCAATTGAAGTTTTTGGAAATGGGTCCTTGTTGCCGACGACATGGAGAAAGCAAGAATTCCAATTTGAAAATTCTAATACTGCTTGTTGGAGGCCTTGATTTCCAATAAATGGCGAGCCAAAAGTGACGCAGAGGGGGAGCTTCGGAGGTGGCTGATTCTTTTGCAATGGCTGTTTGATGTTGTCCAAAAGCCATAAAGTAAATAGAGAAGCAACTGATCCTCCAATTGAGTGTCCAGTGACAATTAATGGAGTGCTCAGTAATTCTCCAGTCTTTGAATCTTGGATCTAAAAGAGAACACATGAACATATTTTCATAATACAATAATTACAATGTTGGATCCTTTATCTTATTTTCATCTTTTAGCCTATTTTGTCTTGGTTCAAAATTTTATTTCGGCCCATGGCATTGATACTCGAATACTAAACAGTCTCTATGCTTGATAATTTTGACAAGTTAGTCAACAAACTAAGCATTTCTTATCATTATTTTTTTAAGATTCTAACACTTATCTATATTTATATCAAGATGCCGACGTTGAAAACATTGAAAGAACTATTCTTTATCAAGTTATTAGAAAAACGCTAGTAAAGTTTACTGTAACTTTGTCTTATTTGAAATGATGAGAAATCCAATGAACTTATGAAAGTTTGACCTTTTCTCTCTCGTATTTTAAGAAATTCTATGGTAAATGAAATCATGAACACTGCCAAATGGCCACCAGAAGGTCAAAAAATCATGAAAACAACCATGGCTATGATATTGGACAAAGGTGTACACGCCATGTTGAAAAAAGATTCAGAAGGGTACCTGAGTTTTGAGCTGGGATAGCTCCTTAAAATGGGCCTTAAAAAGGGTGATTGCACCTCTATGAATGGAAAACGACCGGTTGGTTTCAGAGCATAAGAAGTCAAAGATAGGAAACTCAAGCTCCTTGAGAGTCGTTGATGAAACCAAATCTCCTCCCTGTTGAAGAAGTTCTTTCCTAGATAAAGTAGAAGTGGTGAAGGCTATGTGGGTATACTTTGATTTCTTATGAAGCTTGTATCTTAGGGAGAGACTGCAAGAATCTTGTTGATCTGAACTGGATTCTGTTTGAAGGTCCTTTATAGCACCACATGAAATCTGGAGCAAATCGGAGTTCACCACTAAGTTTGCCAAATCTAGTCCACTGATAAATCTGCAAACAAGAACAAAACACACACACACACACAAAGGAACAAGGAGAGCCTGTTAAATATAAGGACGTAACATTGCTTTCTTTATCTTGCCTCTATATTGCAAAATTTCTAAGAAATCTTTCTAGGCAAGGAGGATAATAGATAGAACTTTTTGCTTACATGGGAAGTTGGCTCATTTCTGATTTGTGCTTTGCTAGATTTGCTAAGGAACAAAATTGAAAGAATAAAATCGGAGGACTAATTGTATTTATTGACAAAGCCAGAGATTGAACAGGTCAATCACAAAGCACACGGAAATTTCCTTTGGCTCGGTGCTCACGTCTTGACAATTTACATGGACAAAAATATTTCAATCACATGCTGGGAAATTACCATGTAATCTCTGAAGTGTTTTCCTTGCATCGCCTGCTTTTCTCGTCACAAGAGTAAGACAAGGGTGGATGAACTCACAAACTATAATATGATTGTTCCGTATACTTTTAGCCTCGTCTTTTATTTTAAGTCGTTTCCATTTGGTTGAGAAGTCAATACCGTGTGTAATCAAAAGTGAAGGTAATAGAAAAAATCTGTGATGTTTTGAAAAAATAAATAGTGGAAGGCAACAATGTTCTTGTAGACTTAGAAATATGTATAAATGAATAAAAAATATTGTAGTTACTGAGTAAAGCTTGAAAAATATAAATAGAAAAAAAAAGAAGAAGAAAATCTGATTTAATAGAGAGAGGAACGGCAGGAGAGAAGAAAGGGGTAGAAGAAGAAGAGAAAAAAGAAGAAAAGATAAAGAATAGAGAAGAGAGTTAAATAAAATAAATTTAAGAAGTAAGATTTATGTTTTGATGTGTTTAATTATATTATTTAGATTTAATTTTTGATTTTGTTGAAGATTAGGATTTTAAAGATTTTGTTTTGGGTTTGATTGATGAACTTATTGGAATGTTATGGGTAAATTATTATGGATAATTAATTATTTGGTTGATTTTGAAATATTTTGGGTAAGAATGATAATTTTAAGTTATGATTTGTTTAAATGATAAAATTGAGTTAGATATTTTTAATTTTTATTATGTGGGTGTCCGGGTCAATTTGCACACACCTTGACTAATCTCACGGATCCTGAAGTTAACGACCATGTAACTCTTAATGTAGTTATGAATTCATGATATTTTTAGTTTGGTCCTGCAATTTGATAAAATTATAATTTGATCCCTAAAAATGTAATAAAATTCCAGATTAGTCTTGATATGTCATTTTAGTTTTTCATATTGGTTTGATGAATAATTGAGGATTATTTGATGAATTATTATCAAGTTTTATGATTTGTTTTCTTTTAAATTAAATTTTGGGAAAACCAATTAATTTTTAGATTTTTGATAAAAATAAATAGTTTGGTTTATAAACATATAGGTTATAAGTTATATCCTTAGTTAAGTATTTTAAATAGATTATAAGTTTTTTTTATATAAGTTTTTTTTATATATTCAAATAATTTTGATATTTTACCTACGAGATATATATTAATAAGATTTTATACGCTTTTAAATTCCGGTGTTTTAGCAAGGTAAGAAGAAAGGCTGGGATTGAAGCTTGAAAAAACAAGCAGAGTAAGCATGAAAACAAGAAATGGGCCCCGCGAGATAAGAAGAAACCTTGATTTCTTTTTTAAAAGGCTATATGTTTGCATTGCAAGCATATACCAGCTCGTCTACAACTCAGAAAGACATCATATATATGTCCATGCATAGCTAGAAGAAGAGGAATGAGACTCTAAAGGCATGGAAGCCATAAAAAGATACAGAGATCAGCAATCTATGCTTCAAGCTGGAATGGGTAAACATACTTTCAACTTTGTATTTTTCTGTTGGAAAGGGATCTGCTTTCTCATCTAAGAGTCAGTCAATGCAATGCATGAAGCAATAGTTACAATTAGTCAAGTTGCATTGACTTCTATGGATGAAGGGCATGTTCCTTTCATGGTGGTTTCCAGTCAATGAAGGGCTAAAATAAGGAAATTACAATTTTTTTTCCTTTATATAGAGGAAAGAACATGGAAATTGCTGTTGTGATGATATTTATTTATTTATTTAACGAAACTGTTCACTAATTTAATTAAATTAGCAGCTTTAGTCTGTTTCAACTCGAGAGGTAAGACTTGGAATGTTAGTATTCTGAGTTAATTTCAACCCCTGTTCAGATCATTATCACTCGCTTCATTTGTGGGCTTGGTAAAGGATTAACGAGCTGCCACTACTAGGCATTAATACGTTATTTCACAGGGAAGAAAGAAGTAGGAAATTTCCACTGCTTCTTTAAGCTAGTCGATCGATCCTCCAACTTACAAGGCAGTAAATGCTAGTTCTCCCATTAGAGGTTTTTTTTTTCTTTACAGATTTTTACCGATTTCTTGGAAGAAAAACGTTTTCCTTCTGTTCATCAAAGAAAACGAAGATATTAGTTACAAGCAGGACTTGTAGGTTACTTGGGACTAATTACATTACAGCTTACAAGGAAAGAAACTACAATTTGGGTTCTTTATTCGTAGATGATGTGAAAACACATGCCGCCAAGATCTTAAACTTGATGAAGGATCCGATAGATTGAAGATCAATTTTACAGGAATACGAGTTCAATTTCTCCCTAGCTTAGCAAGGAGGCCAATGCATGTAACCAGATTAATTGCATTAAGGATAAACTATCAAACTCTATGGAAATTTGATGGTTAGATAAAGCACAATAACAGAAATGTCGATTGCTTCGTAACAATTTCTATTGATTGCTATTTTAGTGAATATATACTTAGCTGAAAAAGAAGAATGAATTTACACATCTAATTGCTGAAACTTGCTCGGTTAGCTTTTTCAGACTTGGTTTATTTCATTTGATATAAAAGAATTATTATCTTAAAAAAATAATGTTTTCTTAAGAAAATAATAATTTTAAATAATTTATATTTTATATATGAACTTTTTCAATACATTTTTGTATTATAAAAAATTCTAAGTGAAAAATAAAAAAAATTATGTATATATATAATCAAATAAATTAACTATTATGTGTGTTAATAAGTGCAAAAACCCATAAACAATAACTAAAAAAAAAATCAAAAAACAGATGTAGATCAAGATATTTAATTTTATAAAATTAGATATTTACGCAGCTATATTTGCTAAATTTATTATTTAAAATAAATTTTGTATTCAATCAAACAATAATTAATTAAATAAAAAAAATAGTATGCAAAGCTACATATATTCATTATTGTAAACACAGTTAAAATAAAATTAGACAACACACAATTAATTAATCTGTGTGATAATTTTTTGATTGCACATGCTTCTGAATATATAAATTAATACTTATATTGATAGAGAAAATATAAATTCAAACTATTATATTATAAAAAGAATTCTTAATTAATATTATTTTTATAAATATTATAATAAACTAGTTAAAAAACAATTGTAAACACAATTGTTTTTTTTTTTGTTATCAGGAACTCTTTCCTAACTTAATTAGGAATCTTTCTTCTTCTTCTTCTTCTTCTTCTTCTTCTGCCTTGATAAACATAGGGAAGGTGACAGGAAAATGAGGAATCAAATTTAGCAGTAGTGGAGGTTTCCACTGGTAATACTATAAAGTTAGAAAAATACA
>Ga0307507_10012852_pt1 | contig 10273 bp, 5 predicted proteins | sample 7_EM_MG_FD_207223 | JGI IMG/M metagenome (GOLD analysis project Ga0307507, IMG submission 207223) | Populus trichocarpa ectomycorrhiza microbial communities from riparian zone in the Pacific Northwest, United States - 7_EM | ecosystem: Host-associated > Plants > Roots > Unclassified | place... | reverse complement strand
CGGCATCGACAGCAGCGCCGGTCTCGCGGGCAACCGCATGCTGGCGGCGATGGCGGCTGACGCGTCCGCCCCGGGGGACACCACCTGGGTGCCCACCGGCGAAGCAGCCGACTGGCTGTACCCCCGCCCGGTCACCGCCCTGCCGGGGATCGGGCGCGCAACAACGGAAACGCTCAACAAGTACGGGCTGCACACCATCGGCCAGATCGCCGACATACCTGCGGCAACCCTGCAGCGCCTCCTCGGAGTCGGTTCGGCCCGGCTGCTGGCCGAGCGCGCCCGCGGTCACGATCCTCGCCCGGTCACCCCGCCGGAACCGGCAGCGCACCTGGTTGCCGATCTCATGTTGGAGCAGGACTGTCTCGACCCGGCCCAACACCACCGAGCCGTCCTGGGACTTGCCGACCGGATCGGTCAACGCCTGCGTGGTGAAAGCCAGACCACCGGCCGGCTCACGCTCACCGTGCGGTACGCCGACCGCAGCTCCACCACACGTACGCGTGCGCTGCCGGAACCCACTGACCACTCACCAGCTCTTACCGCAACTGCCCTCGGCTTGCTGACCTCCCTGGGGCTGCAGCGGGCACGAGTCCGGGCCTTCGCCCTCCGTGCCGACCGCTTGGCGCCGGCCCGAAGTGCCTACCGCCAGCTCTCTCTGGATCCTGGTGATACCCGTGCCCGCGTCGCCGAAGCCGCCGCGGACCGCGCCCGCCGACGCTTTGGGCCGGAAGCTGTACGTCCAGCAACTCTGGCGGACTGACCACTCGCGTCAAGAACCCGGCGTACAGCCTGGCTCGTCTGTGGACAGGGCTCTGAACTGGTCTCATGGGCCGGTCAGGGCCCTGTCCCGGGTCTGGGGGCTCCCTGCTTCCACCTGCGAGTTCCCGGGAGTTCCCGTGGAAGTGCGCACGCATTGTGCACTGGGGCGGGGTGATCTCTGTGTGCTCTCGTGGTCGTTGGAGTCGCGGCCTGTGCCTCGTGTGTTCATCAGCGGGAGTTCGCGCTGCAGGGCGGGGCCGATACGGTCAGTGCTTCGTTATCGAGGCCGTCGGCACACCATTCAGCGAGTAGGAGACCCAGGGAGGCTCGGTGGGACCGGCTGTACCGCCGTCGTGGGGGCTCCTCCCCGCGTGGCCCGGTGTCGTTCGTGCACCGAGTTCAAGGTGGCAAGGAGGAAATCGGTGAGTGACTTTCGGGCCATCGCGGATCGCGTCGAGATCGAGGCGCCGTGCGGTGAGTTCACCGACGCGGTGACGATGCGCGGCTTCGAGGCTCGCTGACAGAAGTCGTCAATACAACCACCGCCCGTCGGTACCCGCCGCATGACACACGAACCCCTGCCCACCCTCACGGGTGAAGACCCCAGTCGCTGAGTACACGGTCGGCGCGGTGCGCACGGGCGCGGTGCACGTCGAGCACGGCCTGGAACTGCTCGTGTGCCTCGCGGACGCGGCCTGTCGCCAGGTAGGCGTAGGCCAGGCGGCTGCGGATGTCCATCTCCAGCCAGTCGTAGCTCGGCTCGGTGAGCGGGTTGAGCAACTGGTGCTGGAGAAGGGCCTGGTGGTGGAGGGCGATGGCCGCGCCCGGGTCTCCTCCACCCTGCTCGGCCGTGCCCAGCCGGGTGAGGCTGCGTGCGCACAGGAAGACGTCTCCCACCTGCTCCGCCAGGTCGATCGCCTCACGGAACCGGCTCCTGGCCGCACCGTAGCGGCCGAGGCGGAGATGGGCGTCGGCGGCGCAGCTCAGGACCCTGCCGAGCATGTGCGGTCTGCCCTCCTTCTGGGCGTGGACGAGGGCGTCGGCGAAGAAGCCCAGCGCCTCCTCGTTCCGTCCCTGGAACTGGTGCGCGAGGCCCAGGATGACGAGGGCCATCCAGGCGACCCAGTCGTTGCGCAACTGCCGGGCCAGGTCCGTCGCTTTGGCGGCATGGGACATCGCCCGGTCGCCCTCGCCCACACTCAGGGCACCGGCCCCCAGGCCGAGTTGCGCCCGGGCCTCTTCGCCGGGGTCGGCGCGGCGCCGGCTGAGGTCCAGCGCCTCGGTGGCGTAGATGCCGGCCTGCCGGTACCGGCGTTGGTGCACGGCGGTGTACGCCATGCAACTGCGCAGGGCGGCCGACATCCGCTGGTCGGTGGCCTGGTCCACGTGTGCGAGCGCGATCTCCAGAGCTGTCTGGCTCTCGTGGTAGCGGCCATGCCGTACGAGGTAGTCGCACAACGCCTCGGCGAGCCAGCAGGCGTAGTCGGCTTCGCCGAGGGCCGCGGCGTGTCCGACGACGTCGACCAGTTCGCCACCGGCCGCCTCGAGCCAGGTCTCCGCGTCCCGCCAGTCCGTGAACGGTGTTCCCGTGGGCCCCGGCCCGGTGGGAAAACCGCCGGCACCCCAGTCACTGGCGATCCGTCCCGCGTCCAGATAGAGACGGAAGGCGGCTCTGCGGGCGGCTATGGCCTCCTCGGGCGCGCCCTCCGCGTCGCGCATGCATTCGCACCAGATCGTGCAACCGGTACCGCCCCGGCCGCGGCTCCTGCAGGAGACTCGTGTCGACCAGACTCTCCAGGAGCCGCTCGGTGTCGTACGACGGCCGGTCGAGCATGGTCGCCGGTGTCAGCACGTCGAACTCGACCGTCGGCGCCAGCCCCAACGCCCGGAAGCCACGCTGCTGTTCGGGCCCGAGCTGGTCGTACGACAGCCGGAAGGCCGCCTCCACGCTGCGGTTCCCGACGCTCAGTTCGCCGAGCCGGTGCTCGTCGCCCGCCATGCGGCCCACCAGGTACTCAACCGTCCAGGCACCGCGGTTCTGCAGCCGCGACCCGGCGATGCGCAGGGCCAGCGGCAGCCCGTCGCACAGGCCGGCCAGCCGATGCGTCGCCTCCGGTTCCCGTCCCGCGCGCTCCTCGCCGATGATGTGTCCGAGCAGGGACACCGCGGCACCGCTTGCCAGCGGCTCCAGAGTGATCCGCCGGTCGGCGTCCAGTTCGGCGAGCCGCCGTCGGCCGGCGATCAGCACCCTGCTGCCCGCCCCCGCGGGCAGCAGCGGCCGTATCTGATCGGCGTCCAGGGCGTCGTCCAGTACGAGGAGCAGTCGTAGCGCGCTGGTCGTCGCGCGCCAGACACGGCTGAGTTCTTCGAGGTCGCTCGGCAGCTTGCCGATGGTCGGGTCGAGCGAGCGCAGCAGTCGCTGCAGCGCCTGCTCCGGCGACTGTCGCCGCTGCGTGCTGTGCGCGCGCAGGTCCACGAACAGGCAGCCGTCCGGGTACCGGTCGCTGAGCTCACGGGCCGCACGGACGACGAGCGCGGTCTTGCCGGCTCCGGCCGTACCGTCCACCGTCATGATCGACACGGCTCCGGGGGCGGTGGGCGCGATCAGCCGGTCCAGCTCGGCCTCCCGGCCGATCAGGTGGCCGGCGTCGCCCGGCAGGTCATTGACCGTGCCGCGGTGCGGCGGCTGGGCGGGCGGCGCGGCGGCACCGAGGAGCCGTGCGGCGTCCTGCCGCAGTACCGCGTCGTACGTCCGGCGGAGTTCCTCGCCGGGATCGATACCGAGTTCCTCGCTCAGCCGACTCCGCATGTCCTGATAGGAGTTGAGGGCTTCCGCCTGGCGTCCGCCGGCGTACAGCGCGCGCATCCGCAGGGCCAGCACCGACTCGTTGAGGGGCTCGGACGCGGACAGGTCGGCGAGTTCGTCCAGCGTCTCGGCGGCCCGGCCGAGCAGCACCAGACAGCCGAGTCGCTCCAGCCGGAGCGCGAGCCGGCGTTCCAGCAGCCGCCGCCGCGCCGCCTCCGCGCGGTGCCCCGGCAGGCCGGCCAGGGGCTCGCCACGGAACAGGGCCAGCGCCTCGGCGAACCGGTCCAGCGCGGCACTCACGTCGCCGGACACCTTGGCGTCCCGTGCCTCGGCGACCCGTTCGTCCAGCTCGGTCACATCGAGTCGGACCTCGTCGCTGACAAAGCGGTACCAGCCCTTGCCGCTGTGGATCACCGACTCCTTCGGCCCGGCGTCCGCCAGGTCGAGTGCCTTGCGCAGCGGATGGACATGGCTGGGCAGCACCTTGTGGCCCGACGCCGGTATCCGGCCGTCCCACAGATCGTCGAGCAACCCCTCGTGGCTCACCTGCGTGTCCGCACGCAACACCAGCGCGGCGAGTACGGCCTGCCGTCGAACCGGCCCCAGATCCAGCGGAGTTCCGTCCCGCCAGGCCCGGAGCGGGCCGAGCAACGCGATCCGAAGCCGCCGAGGAGTTCCCCCGTCCACCGCGAAGCCTCCGCTTCCTCACCGGGTCCCGCACATCGGCGGAATTTCATCAGAATTGCAGCACCCCCGGCCATGGTGACGGGCACGGCATCGCACAACCCGCACAAGTGAAGGGGGCATCGCCCAGTGACCGAAGTGGAGTTGATGGCCGCCGCGTTGGCCACAGGAGCGGCGCCCGGACTCACAGACACCGGACCTGGAGCCATGGAGCCCGAGCGTCGCAACGACACCAGAGCCCGGCTGGACGCCATGAACAGTACAAGTGCGTCTCTTCTCTGGACGCTTCGTGCACTTCTTGAGCAGTCCCGATGTGGTGTGGGCATGGCGGAGGCACAGTTGCCCACAAGGCCGAGGAGGAAGCGCGCGGGTTGGTCCGTTCGCAAAGTGCATCCGGCAAGAGTGGGGCTACGGTGTCGGCCCGCCTCGCAAGTCACCGGGTCTGAAGCTAGGGGGCGCGCATGAAGGATCCGTCGGCGGCTTGGCGCGTTCCGTTCTCGGCACGGGCGTTCCCGGCGAGCGCGAAGGCGGCGAGGTGGATCACCCAGAACCAGCATGACGCGTGGCTCGCGCTCAGAGTGGCCGAACAGGATGCCGACAAGGGACCGAGGCACCGCCACATGTACGCGGTGGCCCTGCTCGCGGCGGGACTGCCGTTCACCGCGTGGGACGAGCTTTGGACAGCCGAGAACGACGCGTCCCATGCGTCGGGCGGTCAGCGCGACGACCCGATGGTGCGCGCGATACGTGCCGACTTCGCCACCGCGTCGGCCCGCTGCGGTTTGGGCGACTTGGCCCTGAGGCAGTTGACTCAGGCGATCCAGTGCCGCCAAGGCCCGGAGGACGAATGGGCGGAGATCAATCGGCGCGGCCAGGAGCTGACCAATGCCCTCCACAAGCGGGATCAGGAACGCTCACTGCACCTGCTACGGGCCGCTCGCTTCGCTGAGCTGACCAAGCGTGGGGAGGCCGGTTCCCTGCACCGGCTGGAGCATGCCAAGTCCTTGCTGGCACTCGGAGACCTCGACCACGCGATGGCCCACTACGACGCCGGGGAGGACGTACTGGTCTCTCTGGGCGACGACGAGGAATACGGTGTCGCTGCCCTGGAGCTCCTGGTGGGGGTGCACCTGCGGGCAGGTGCCCGCGACCGGGAGCTCCGGGAACGGGCCCGTAAGAGGCTTCATCGCGTGCGCCCCAACTCGGCTGTGCTCCAGAAGGGAGCGCACCCTGAAGACGGCCGTCGCATGCTGCACGACATGGAGATGCGGAAGGCCACGGTCGTTCTACGATTCCTGGCTGACGAGGTCCCTGACGCGGCCATGTCCCAGGCGTGCCTCAATCATCTTTTTCTCCTGGCCCGGGCCAACCCGGACCAGCCCATCTGTGCGATGGCCGCAGCCTTGGCCCACCTGGACCGGGGCGAACACGCAAAGGCCCAGGCGGCACTGGACTTCACGGGCGGCCCGCTGGGAGACGGCGACTGCACATACCTCACGTCCCGCGGGCTCACCGTCGCCCCTTCCGCACGCGTGCGGAAGACGGCGCGATGACCGATCCCGGTCTCGTGGAGTCCTTCGTCGACTTCCTGGTGACCTGTTCGACGGACCACGAAGCCCTGCTGCTCCAGCTGGACAAGGCTCCTGAGCACCTGCGGCCCGCCCTTCTCCGCATACTTCGGGAGCGGGCGGAAAAGGCGGCGACAGCGGGCCTGCCCGCCGAGGCCGAACTGCTGGAGTTTCTGGCCGCACAGGCCCGCGAGAGGTGGCAGCGCAAGCGGAACGGCCAAGGGCACCCCGACTTTATGGGCCTGGTGGACTGGGCCACCCGCCACGGCCTACTCGAGTCCTTCCTCCTTTTCCGTGCTCTGCCCCAAGCACTGCCCGACGATCCGGTGCCGGTGGCCCGACACTTGCTCGGCTCCTACAAGGGCCTCGACTTGGATCGGCACGCCGCCGTGCTGGCCGCGGTCGCCATGGCTGCCCCGCACTCGCCCAAGTCCGTGGTGCGCGCGCGGACGTGGTGGGCATTCGGTCTGATGGAACGTGCCCGCCGCGAGGAGAGGCTCGGGCTGGGCGATGTTCGAGCGATGCGTGACCGTCGGCACGCTCTGTTCCACGCCGGTCGGGCCGTCGTCGCGCTGCACGGCAGCGGACGAGTCGGTGAGAATCCGGAGGACGCCTACTGGGCGTACTCGATGCTGGCGCAGGCGCACCGCAGTTTGGGCGATACCCGCCAGGGACTGAAGGTCCTCCTGGACTGCCAGCGAGAGCTCCGACATCTGGACGACGACCGGCAGCGCTGGCTGAAGTTCGACCGAGTCGTGGCCAACGAGATGTCGGCGTTGGGGCATCGCCGAGGCGCGCTGCAACACTTCGACCGGGCGCTCGACACCATCCGCGAGATGTCCGGTGACCGTCCGGACCCGGACCAGTTCGATCTGCTGATTGAACGTGGCAGAACCCGGTTGCAGCTCGGGGCGCCGGCGGCAGCGACAGCGGACTTTCGACAGGCCATCGAGACTGCCGAAGCTCTGCATCGGATCCGACCGGCGCTCAGAGCCCGGGCGATGTGGGCCAGTTCGTTGCAGGCCAGGGGACGCGACAGGCAGGCGCTGCGCGTCTTTGAGGAGAACCTCTCCGTGGCGCTGCGCCACGGCAATGTGGCGCTCCACGGGTTCCGAGGCGCCCTGGCGCAACAGCTGTACAGCATGGGATACCTGGACGAGGCGGAAGAACAGTACCGAGAAGCCCTGGCGGAGATGCGCCAGAGCTCGTTCACCAGGACCAGGAACGAAATTGCTTGCCTGGCCGGGCTCGGAAACATCGCCGAGGACCGCGGCGATCACGGCACGGCCTTGGCCCGGTACGAGGAGAGCCACCAGGCCGCCTTGGAGTGCCACTGCCCGATCGAGGGCACCGTGTTCCTGGCCAATGCGCTCCAGCGCCGCATCGCGCGGGACCCGGGCCCCGCAGCGGCACGGGAACTGCACAGCCGCCTCACCGAACTTCATCACGAAGCCAGCAGGCGGGGCGACTCCGCGAGCGTGTTTTCGACCGGACAGGCACTCATCACCTGCCTCACCCGCATGGAGCGCTGGACGGAGGCCGCCGACCTGTCCCGGCGGCTCATCGGCGAGGCTGACCAACGTGCCGCCAACCTCGTCAACGACAGCGCCGACGCCGCGGACGACGAAAGCATCAAGCAGCGCATGACGTTCGTCGCGATGTTCCATCATCGGCCCGAGCACCTCGCGGAGTGTTTCGACCTTCTGATGTGGTGCCGGGACATGTTGCTGCGCCGCATCGAGCAGACCCCGTGGCCGGTCCTGCGCGCAGAGGAGAGCGGACAGGCTCTCAGCAAATACGAGCGTCTGCTTGGTCTGCTGTACGAGCACGATGGCGAACTCCCCCTGCTCGACGACCGATCCATGCCCGAGTGGTGCTTCGACCTCCACGAGGAGGTGAAGGCCCGCGACCTGCTGGCCGACCTGGCCCTCGGAGAGATTCCAGAACCCCCGGAGGCCCCCGAGCGGTTGATCACCGACGAACGACAGCTTCTGGCCTTCCGTCGGCACGATCTGATCCGGTCGGCGCTGGGCACTCCGGGCCCCCTGTCCGAGGGGGCAGCCGAGCGACTCACCGAGCAACTGTCCGCCCTGCACACGCAGATCGGCGCCGACTCCCCGGAGTATGCCCGCCTGCGCCAGGGTGCCCCGGCCCGCCTTGGCGAGGTCCAGACCATGCTCACCCAGCATGCCCCGCCCGAAGGCATGCTCCTCGCCACCTACTTCTGCGGCGAACGCAACACGTACTGCTTTGTACTCACGTCCGACGGCGAGCCCCTGCGCATGCGCCGTATCCCGCTCGGCCGGGCCCGAATCGAAGCCCTCATCCGCCGATCACGCATCGTCTTCAACGGCGGCCGGGACCCCTCCTCAGGTGTCCTGCTCCGCCCACTGCCGGCCCGACGGCCGGACAAGCGCGACACGTCCTTCCTCGCCGAGCTGACACCGCTGCTGGAACCCTTCGCCGATCTCCTCGCCGACCGGCAGCTCGTGGCCGTCTCGGGTCACGGCCCCTTGGCCCGCCTACCGTTCGCCGCGCTACCGCTCCCCTCGGGCATCCTGCTCGGGGAGTCGAACGCCGTGGTCGGTGTCCCCGGGGTCAGCAGTCTGCGCTACTTCCTGGCCCACCCGGCCACACCGCCCCGCACGGCGGTCGCCGTGGGCTGTGCCGGGCGGGAGGACGACACGGCGCTGTTCGAGGACGACGACACACTTCTGATCGAGGGCCCCTGGCGGTCCGTACGACGGCTGGCCGGACTCGCCGCCACCCCGGCCGCCGTGCGCACCGCCCTCTGCTCGGCCGATCTCGCCCACGTCACGTGCCACGGCTTCACCGACACCCATGACCCGTTGGAAGGGGCCCTGTTGTTCTCCGACGGGGTGTCACGCCCGAGTCGCAACTGGGAACCGCACGACGTGCCCGCGCACGCCCCCTATCTGCTCCGCGTACGGGACGTCATCGTCACGGACGCGGCCCCCCGTCGCCTGGTGCTGCGCGCCTGCTCGGCCGGCTGGGGCGAGGCCGACCATCCCGGCGCCGATCTCACCGGACTGACCTGGGCGTTCCTGCGCTCAGGCAGCCGTGCCGTCATCGCGCCACGCTGGGATGTGAACCAGGAGAGTTCCCGCGAGCTGCTGGCCGCGTTCTACAGGCGCCTCGGCACAGGCGCCCCCGCTTGGCGGGCCCTGTGGGAGGCACAGCGTGAACTGGCCGACGACCCGTCCCGCCCCTGGCTTGGCCATGTCTTCCACTGGGGTGCATTCACCCTGACCGGGGACTGGCGCTGATCCCTCCGTACGACATCATCGAGGAGCCCGAATGACCACTTCCCCGCCGATGGCCCGCCGTTCCGTTGTCTTGGCGCTTCAGGAGATCACGGAGGATCTGGCCGCCGAGCACGGGCTAGCGGCGGAGAACGACGAGGAGGCGCTGCAGATCGTCGAGGCATTGCTCGCGCAGGCCGGCACGCCGACGTCCGCCGCTTGGCTGCTGGACGACGAGGCCCAGGCCCTGGACGCCGGGCGGCGGCTCCTGGACGTGCTGGCCCAGGACCCGAGGACCCGTCCGCTGACCGAGCCACTGCTTCTCGAGCCGCCCGTGGACGATCAACTGGCAGTCGTCGAGGTGTCGGCCGGGATGGTGGTGCTCGTCGCGCTGGTGGCCTTCCTGCAGGCGAAAGTCAGCGTGAAGATGGAGCGCAAGACCTCCAAGGGCAAGGTCAGCTTCGAGCTGACCAAGGAAGCCACGAAGGGGGTGACGCTGATGCAGCTCGCCGAGCTGTACCAGCGCGTCCTGGGGCAGGGCGCGACTCCCCCCGCCGACCCGGGCACGCTCGCTCCCGGCCAGGGGCCCGCCGATACGCCGCCCGCCGCGTAGTGGCCGTTGTGAGAAAACGCGTCGCGGGTGAGTCCCAGCGATTCAGCCAAGCATGCTGCTCCGGAGCATCAGGAGCTCGACGCCGAGCCGCTCCAGGTCTGTTGGAGGCTGCCCAAGTGTTCCGCCTTCGCGTGAAAGGTTGCTATCGCTCCTGCGAGCAAGTGTGACTTCGGACCAGGCCACCATCCGCGCATCGTCCGGAAATACGTGTCGGACAGGGTGGTCTCGACTGCAGACAGCAGCAGAGAGAAGCGGGTGAGCGGGCTCCTTCTGGTGGCCTCGCTGCCGTCCGCCGTCGATCCCACACATGCGTCTCGATCCTCGCTCTACCGAAACGTCCGTCAGTGCTTAGGGCACGCCCGTCTCGTGGCAGACCCTGCTTCTCCACACGCCACGAGCCGCCTGCCGCTTACTGTCACGGTGATGATTCCGCGTCTGCTTCACTCGTCTCGGATACCCGTTGCAGGCCGAGTCGGGGCGATGTGACCAGCTGAAGACCGTCGATCGGGTCCTCCTCCTGCCCCATCTTGTGCTGGGCGCCGAACAGCGGGCGATTCGGGTTGAGTTCCGGTTGCTGGAC
>Ga0307507_10012851_pt1 | contig 10274 bp, 9 predicted proteins | sample 7_EM_MG_FD_207223 | JGI IMG/M metagenome (GOLD analysis project Ga0307507, IMG submission 207223) | Populus trichocarpa ectomycorrhiza microbial communities from riparian zone in the Pacific Northwest, United States - 7_EM | ecosystem: Host-associated > Plants > Roots > Unclassified | place... | reverse complement strand
TACCTTGATAAAGAAACCGAAGATCTCCTTCCCGTAAAGAGATGTCAGGAGTTCGGGATGCAACGCCGCTGACACCCCAATAGAGATAATCTCCTTGTGCTCCGCTTTCACTTAAACGGGCAAAACCCTGATGAGCTGCCACCAACAGCCAAAACCTCAACGCCCGCCTGCCGGGTATCAGCGGCCGAAATGGCATCCAGCACAATCGTGATAGGCTCGTCAGTGACCTTCTTGACTTCTTCCGCGAGGTGAGCATTGCGGTCAATGACGTGTGTTGTACCGATGGTCTTGAGGTAATCAGTGTGTTTGAGAGAAGTGGTAGCGATGATGGGAGAGAAGCCAGAGCATGTAGCAAGTTGGATTACTGATGGTTGCGTGAAACGACGTGTATAAAAGTAGGGGAGGGAGGGTTGACATACTATATTGACCAACGCTGCTTGAACCTCCTAGCACGACCAGAGGTGTGCCGGCGTCTTTGCCAACGGCGGATGGGGTAGCTGGTACATAGAAACCTGCACCGTGTGGCTTGTTACCGCATAGGCCCAAGTACGCAGCTGAGAGGACACCAGGAATAGTCGCGGCATCGTAGGGGATCTAGCCGACAAACGTCAGAAAAACGCGATTCTAAGAAATATCAAAAGTTATACCTAGCTTGTGGCAGTGGCAACGGTCTTGGTGTATTGCTGAAAACTCGCCCACTGGCATTCCGGCTTATGCTGGCAGTCTCCCTTCACGAGGGCGGTGACTCCTTCCCCGACTTCTTCCACATCTCCTGCAAGATCAATCCCAAGGACGGCGGGGAAGTTCTCGACGAGAAAGCCATACTTGTGGATCTTCCAGTCGACTGGGTTGAGCGACGTTGAGTGGACTTTGACCAGGAGCTCTCCAGAACCTCGCTTGGGAATTGATTTGGGTCCGACCACGAAGTCCGCGAACTTTGCTGGGAGTAAGAGCGCTTTCTGTTCGGGGGCCATGTACAAACGTCAATGGAGTCAGATGGGTTGATACGAGCGAATATTCGGAATCTTCGAGCGTTTTCTCGCATCTGCTTGTCGAATTTCGGCCAATTGCATGAAACTGAGGAGAGACTTGTGATGATTCACCTGAGACAGTGACGAATATGAAGGGCCACATATGTATAAACATAGGCACTGAAAACTGGAGGATAGACTGAAACCGGTGTTCCCCCGACATATTTTCTCTCAATTTCTATGTTTGATGACGGAATTGTATTGTCATCATATTGTTGCACGCAAATCTTAAATTTGGAAAACAAACATCTCCTAACTAAGATGCGTTGCTATGAAGGTCTGACAAATGGTGTCTATTATTGTAACGATGTCCTAAAATAAAGTGTTGTTACATTTTCAACACATAAGTTGTCAACATAAGAAGAATAAGAAACCGAGTTTGTAGCACCAACATACTTAGAGCACTTCAAACAATTTGAGGAGCAGATATATTCCAGATCATATGAAGAATGACTTTTAAGATATGTAGCCGCTGAATATCGTCCAACAGAGTGAAAATATGAAGTAGACTAATTCCGAGTGCCCTGTGAGTGGTTCCAATGAGCGGGGTACTCAAGAGCTCCCCAACCTCAACCCCTCCCCGGACACGTCACGTGACATATCAACGTTTTTATCTAAGATCAATTTTAATTTAACACTTGAAAGACATTTCAACGAAGCCTCTCGCCTCGGTATTGTATTTACATGATCAGAGCATTGGGGCAAAAGAAACTGTAGTTTAGTTTGATTATATCTGATCGCTTTGTGCATGCGCTCGATAAAACATCGCGTTTGCAGTTGAGCTCTCCCACATTGTCGGTGACGCTTCCCGGCTTGAATTGAATCGACGTTCACGGCTGAGACAGATTTCTGCAAGCCGGAAGAACCCCACCCCTTCTTTTTGAAGAGTTTTCAAAAAGCAGCGATCCTGGAATGAAATTTGATACTCGAGTCCATCGGCGAAGTCTCTGATCATCTGAATGTGCGCATCCATTTCACATTTCGGTCTCCTGCCCCACCATTTTCAGATGTTGCCTGAAGGTGGACCTGCCAATGTAAACCCCCCTCCCCTTCCTTCTCTCGTTTCCTCTTCCTCTTTTGCAAAGCTTGCTGTTGTGGCATTTGATGCAGGTTTTGAATGTTGACCTGGGTGGAAGGATTGTTTTGCATTTGGACTGGGAGCACTACTTCTCAGAAGGTGTAGAAGAGCTCTCATCATCGCTAGGTATATGGTGTACACGGTGTAGAATAAATGCAAATTGCTGTTGTACATGTGATCGTTTCTTACATGTGTTAAGTCACGTGATGTGTCCGGGGAGGGGTTGAGGTTGGGGAGCTGTACTCAAGCCTTCATCGACACTCAGCGATGAAAGTCTGAGGGAGATATTAATTTTGTGTACCTTACTGGCCTTCTTTAGCCACTGCTTCAGCATGTTTCCAAGTGTCTCTTCCTGACCTTCAAAGCAGGGATATTGTGCTTTGGCCTGACAGGCATAAGCGATGGACAGCAAAATTGCAAGCCATTTATGACGAACCTTTGAGAAGACTGTTTTGACAGCAGAACCCATCTGTTTTGAATAGCTCACTTTCAACTTGAGGTGCTCGGTGATGAGATTATGCAAGAAGTCCTATCAGGAATGTCAAAAAGAGCATAACACAGTAATAGACCAAGAACAAACCTGAATGTTGGAGTATTCCACCTCACTGATACCGAGTTGTGAGTGAATCTCCGACTCGCTGCTTTCCTTGGCAATGGCCTCTGATATGGACTCAATAAGAGGAAATGTCTTTCTCAGAGCGCTTGGCGGCAGGCTAAGTAGTCATTCTGGACTGAATGTAGCCTGGGTTGTGAGCGGCGAGAAGTATCGCTGGACGCGATGACCCCGAACTGAAATACGATTGCAGATACAGGGCATTTGAAAGTACAAGGGATCATAGCTCAAATTCACCTGACCTTTATACAATGTTGCTGTTGCTTTGGCAACCCTGTATTGTCATTTTTTGTCAAAACGAATATGAGCACCAAAGTATAAACAATAGTCCTTGTTTTGATAAGACCTGTCCCAAACAAAACGCTGCTCAACATTGAACATGTCACCTTTGACGATCGCAAATGCTGAAAAGGTTTACCAGCGAGACACCGTTGCTCGAACTGCATATAATCGGTTTCCAAAAGCAGTCCTACAGGAACTCTGTGAGAAGAATGGAATCTTTGTAGTGAACAGCAGGCTCCAATCCAATGTACCAACGAAGACCGATTATATTAAGGCTTTGATTTTCTTCGTAAGTGACCCACTGCCCTATAACTTAGTTGGTCATTAATTAGTGGAATAAGCCTTTTCAGCACATGGCGCAGGAGGTAGACATTGACATGTCAACTGATGAGACTTTCACGAGAAAGGTAGCAGGCCCTCAATCCCTTGAGGTGAACGTGGTGATGGAACCTGAGCCCCATCCACAACCTGCAGGCACTTCAGTTGAAGGAGGAGGTTTTGCGTCAAGGTGAGCACAACCAAACCAGAAGTGTTTCAAGACTCTCAAGTATATTAGCTTGGCAATGGAACTTGATGAAACCAAAACCTTACCTTCACCCATAGCCCTGCCGCTGTGCATCTGCCTCTACAAAGATGCCCAAGCATGGCACTATCTACGAGAAATTCTTTTTCATCGTGACTTGGGGGGCAATATCAACCTCTGCAAGTTGAAAACAGAATTAGCGGTCGACAGACAACTTCATGTATGTAAAGTTACCTCTATATAGATTTTGGCTGTGAAAACCATACTTGCCACAGGTTTTAGATCTGTGTCGCCATCATCCATTCTTTAATTATACTCTGGGCATTCTTCATGCAGACAATTTGGACGCTCTATTGGCAGATGGGCTTTTGCGGGTGACTGACAGGTTCACATAAACCTATTGAAATTTGTAGATGTAGATAGCTGATTTACAAGAAAACAATATATTTCATGGGAACATGTCAAATCCTTCAAAGGTTGATGAATTGATAGTTCAGATACAAGGTGACGACGGTGACAAAAAAATATTTCAGAAGTCCCAAATACTCGAATGTGGGAAGTTGTGTGTTGGCCTTTGAAAGGGGGAAATCAGCAGAAGATGGGTAGTATACCAAATGAGACATATGGCTCTGGGAGTCCAAACCTTTATCTTGATATCATCACTATCGGATGTCGCCATTACTAGGGTGCAGAAATTCCGGTGTGAGTGGGCCTTCAAAAGTCAGCGCTCAGCCCCAGGGCTAACGGCTAAGGAATAACACACATCAACAGCCTGTACCAATGTCCCAGCTAAAATGTACGATGAGTCAAATCAAAACTTTTTTGGGAAAAGACTTACCATTTCCATGCTGAAGTACACCAGTCATCATCCCCATGCGAGGATTATACATCCTCGCGCAACCATTGTCGCTGCCAACAATAGTCATCCTTCCATCAAGGGCCGAGGAGATCAATAATGGAACATTGCAAATGATATTGTGTTTGAAAGTGCGTAGAGGCTGACTCGGTGGCAAGGAATAGACATCAATGCCATCTCTCAAGTTTGACACAATGAGAGAGTTGCCGTCATCGCCAATGATAAAATGACCACTGAAGTCAGTTAGCAATGACACAGGTAATAAACATGACATACATGCAAGTCAGGAGCTGGTAGCTCCACTTCATCATCCACGGGGAAACCTGGTAACAAACACTATATGCCAGTAAACGTGTCAACTTCAGCAGAAAGTTGGATTCAGGGCACATACACTTCATGGGAGTCCAGATAACTGATGAGGATATCATGCCCTTCATCGAGAAAAGTAACACAACAAGAGACAGATGATTTTGGGGGGGTGGTGACAGAGTTACAAGCCACAACTGGACACAGGTAAGCTGGGGATACAATAGGAGGTGAAAGGGGACTTTTACATTTCTCGTCGATCTCCCAAAGTTTCATGCATCCGTTTCCAACGGTAGCGAGGCACTTGTGAAATGTATCAAATGCTATATCTTTGACCACTCCATTGTGAGCAACTGTTGAGAAGGCGAAATCATAGCAATTCTGTCTAATCATTAGCAAGCAGCCAACTGGCTGGATTGTAACAACAAACCGTGCAATATGCATATACAAAAAAATTCCTGTCTGCTGTGCCAAATGCGAACACCTCATTGGGTGTCCCTTGAGAGACTGAAATCCATGCTGCCGATGTGACAGCCCCATTGAACGTGATGGAGATGGTTTGTTCCTCAGACCCGTCCTCCAAATTCCAAATGATGAGCATACCATCATTGGCTGAATGTGCAAAAAAAATGAATAGAATTTTTTAAGGGACTGTCACCACTTACCACCGCTCAAAAGCTGTCAACCGTCAGAACTGACTTTCACAACATTGATTGGCTTGGTATGGCAAAACAGAGTGAGTTTACAATCATACTAAGGAGGATTCTTCAATCAGCACAATCCTGCCTCAAACGTCACAATCCCGACTCAAATGTCACACTCACCAAGGGAAGAGAGGGATTCATTATCAACTTAAGAAGATTGTCTGGGTGAAAGAGTAGTTATGTTCAAGCTATGAAGAAAAAGCACCTGCCTTTCGTTGCTACCCGAAAACAAGAAAGGCAGGGACCCGCAATGATTCTGTCATGCCAACACTCCGTCTCTCTTTTTGTTTCTCCATTTCTCCATTCAACTGTAAAAGTCTACATAATGGTACATTGTATTTTAGGTTGTGTCTAAACACTGGGAGTGAGTGGTAGTGGAGTGGAAAGAGAGACAGATGAGTGGATGTCCCATATTTGGACCTCAGCACTTTAGGGTAGGCTGAGCTCACTCTTTCATTTGCACGTGCATGCGACCTCAGCCTGCCCGAAAGAGTTGAACATATATACCTCACTTTGCATTCAAAGGCTTTCCTTTCCCTTCTTCCACCTATCTATCTCACTCTCCATCCAGAATGCTTAGTTAAAATGTAGTACATACTTTAGCGCAGTAGAGTGTGGGAGTGTTGAGGATGAATAAGAAACAAAAGATGTACTCATTTCGGCATAAGATTTAAATTTCCTTTCAATGGTAAGTAACCAAAGCTGTCAAAGTACAAAGCTGTTAATTGTTCGATGTAGCCCGTAGCTTCCCTGGTCATGTGCATGTCATGGAAATAGTCCCATTGTTCTTACACCCACTCCAAGCTTGCTGTTCGGATGTCTCCATTGGAATGGAGCCAGCCATTTGTTTTTGAAGTCGCTCAAAAATTGGTGATTTTTAGCCTGAACATATACCCCATCACATATGACAATTGACATCCACTCAATCTTTTGTAACAATGAATCCCACTCCTGATCGCAATCCCATTGTATGCTCCAAGGAGAAACTCGTCTGTCATACATTGAAAATCAGAAGTCTCAGTCTCAGCGACGATGGCTCTTTCTTGCTGAGTGCCGGTAAGTGACTATTTTCACTCCTTTGAACCATTTTTAATGCCCCTGTCAGCAGGTGATGAAGTCGTCATTTGGAACTTGAAGTGTGGTATGCATCAGGCCATCAACCCATCCAATGGACCCGTTACAACCCTTGCCTGGATTCCTATTGCCGCTGATGTAAATGGTGCATTCGCCTTTGGTTGTCATGATGGTCTGATCCACCTGTATTGCCAAACAGGGATGAAGGTTCATGATTCCTTATAGTCTATGTCGTCAAATTCACTGTTTATTCTAGAATTCATTTATCTATTCTGCTTCGGTGCACCTAGAGGATGGCTCTATCGAACATCTAGCATTCAACCCAAATCTCTTATGCCTTGTTGGGGTAGCTGCATCCAGTGGACGTGCTCATTTGTGGTGGATCGATGAGGAAGGTCATCTCATCACTGTACCTCATCCAGAAGACGAGCCTGCTTTTGTAGATGGTCTTCCAAAACATGTGTTCCATCATGAAATTGTACATTGGATGCTCTTCTTTATGGGATCACTGACAGACTGGTGATGAAGGCTTTTTGTTACGCCAATGGGGACCATATTCTCATCAAGCCCTCAACTGAACTTGGAACCATTGATCTGAACTAATGGGTCACCCGCACACCCAACTTTATGTATGCAATCGGCTCCATTTTTCACACCCAGAAAGTCCATGAGCTTGCTGGGCTTGTCTTTGCAGTCACCAAAGCTCATTTTTGCCATCATGGTTATTCTTGCACTCTTTGCTGTCAACTTTTATATCTTCCTCATTTACAAATCATCAGTGCTCTACAATTCACCTCTGCACTCTGATTGATTGACAACTTCTGCTGGTCCCCTTTCTCTCATGTGTACATAGCTGAACCCTCCCATTCACTTAACTACAGTTCATACACGATAACTGTATTCCCCCATCCACCCAATTACAGTTCATACATGACAACTGTATTCTCCCATCCACCCATCCACACACTTGTCTATAGTCCATATGATACTGAACTCCCCCCACCTCACACATGTAACTGAATACCGTCCTCTTGTACATCATCACTCAACATCACTCAACCACCACTCAGACAATGTAGTCCTTGTATGCCTTGAACATCTATCGAATTCTCTATGCAAGTCCTTGAATGATCTACATGAGTACACCTTCAAAACAAAAGAGAGATTGGCAAAGAGACTGGCCTGGAAACAAAGTTGTTGACATGGCAATTGTGGATTGGAGAAGTGCATCAGTCAGGAACTAGAAATGCTGAGCTGATTGTCTTCCCCATTCATATAGCCAACTATGCATGTTATTGTGATTGCCTTTGCCTTAACAACCTCCCAGGCTTTAAGATCTTGAAGTCAGAATCAAATTGAACTACATATGAACGACATTCAACAACAAACTCTTCCAACAAATCTGCAATGGCATCTCCCTCACCTTTCCACCCAAATAAGTGACCATATCACATGCCTCCTCAACAACACAGCTGGCCTGTTACTGTTGACCCCTCTACCATTGTTGCACTCTCACAGCTCACCCCACTATTGTCTCCAGCTGAGGTGGCTACCAATAACATTCATAATCCTGTCCAACAAATTCCCCAGGAGAACGTTGTGCAATCGATTGACGGCACCTCAATTGGCTCCGTTGTTTCAAATGATGCTGTTGGCCCATCTGTAGCCATAACCCAGAAACCCCTTGCGCCATCTCCTGTGCCTTCTCACAACTTCGCTTCATGCAGACGGTTAAAGGTGATGCTTATCCTTGTTGAATCACAGCACGAACTCACATTTTTTAAGGTGCCTCCCTCATCTTTGCCTGGCATCAATAGGCCCCAAGTTCCAGCTTCAATGGGCATAGTCATCGTGCCCCATGCCCCTCCCTCAACTTCAATTGGTGTGGCCGACCTTCCCCATAATTCCAAGACCAACCCTTATTCCAGGTTGGCGAGAGGGTAGAATGGCCTTTGGCAACTGGCTGACCATGAGCTTGACGTTGGTGTTGGTTTGCGGTGCAGACGTCTGGATGTCAAGTATAAGTAGAAATTCTCAGGAGTAAGTGTTAACTTGCATGTTTCGGACGTTTGGAAGCAGGTCAAACATCTTGGCTGGCATGTACAGTTGGGGTCTTGATACAAGCATTAAAACGTGCACTCTTAGAATACAAAAGAGAACTTACATCTGGCTCGAAAGTTCTCTTGGTAGGCCATCGAATCCATGAATTTGATAAAATATCTATGAGGGTGGTTTGAAAGGGGCATGGTGACTTGCATGGAATAAGCTTATGGCCAAGTTCAAGGCATATGATATGAGACTCACACCATGAGAAAACGCTGCTGGCAGCGTCAATTAAGAGACAGTGTTGAAGATCATAGGAGCATGAATGGAGGATGGTGGAACTTGGCAATTCAACAGAAGGTATTTAAGGAACATCACGTTGCCAGGTGTGCAACAACAAGAAGGCCTGTATTTGAGAGAATAAATCAGTCCAAAACAAATGTTTGAGTGAGAGAGGCACATACATACCATGATAAACATGGGGCGAGCGGGTATGGGGAAAGCATTGAAACCCTGTGCAGAGTGAACGACATGTTGCAGGGAATGGCGGCCTAGGAGACAATCAGATGAACCATGCTATCAAAGTCGGGCATCAGCTTTGACAAAAGGCAAGGGCTCACGGATAACATTCACTGCGACTCACAATTAGTGACATCTACAACTGGCATTTACTCACTCCAAAGAATGGAGAGCTCCTCATTTTCTTAGGGCGATCAATCTTTTTGTTCTTACCATTCCAGCAAGCAACACTACGGTACACTATTTACAAGAATTTTTGAGTGTCTTCACCACGATGGAAGATGGAAGGGTGAGGGCATGGGTGAGTGGAAGAAGAAAAACCAATCTCAGAAGTACTGAGTATATATAGTGCGAAAAATGATGCACCCTGCCCTAAAGTATCTCAAGATAAATAACGCCCTCCACTCAGCCACCACCTCTTTTCCACTCTCCCACTCATTGCAGTTTCCCATACATATGTATTTGTTTCCTTTGCGCTTTCCATATGTAGTTGTTTGTTTCCTTTGCCCTCCATTCCCCTCTTCCCCAATTAGTTAGTCCAGTAGATACTCAACGTTATAACAAATACAATGATGTCTTTAACTTTAGTTCTGGATAGATAGATATCCAGACAATAAAACTTAACGTAGATACAATGACATTGCCTGAGAAGATACCGCCATTCATTTGTTCCTCAGACTCAAAAGTACCAGTGAGTTTTCTTCATAAATGTTTTTGGCTGACATAAAATCTAAACATGATCATCAAAGCCAATGCAACCTAGACGACTTGTAATCCCCAGGCCAATCTTCATATTGACATGACTTCCACAACCCTCAATGTCTGTAACTACTTTTGAACAAAACGTACACACTCATGTTCCCTGCAGCAGTTCGAATGCAAACATGCCCTTTGCAAACATTCCAAGCCTTTAAACACCCTCAAGCTGAGCAAGGATGCTTGAATGTTATTAAGTGGTGGTAAGTGTCTATCATTTAAACTGTATTGTGCCTCACCCCCACTCCTCCAGCGGACGACAGACAACTCCTTGTCTGGAATGTGACACAGGGGTTTCTTTTCCAAACTATTTCCATGGTCTTTAATGGACCTGTCTGCATGGCCATCTGGACTCCCGTTTCCCCAGAAGATCCTGATACGGGTTAAATCAATTTAACCCTATAAAATTCGATTTTTGCGATTTTAGCATCATACACCTCTGTGGACACTATTTACAATTGCAATGATACAGAGAGTCTTTGAACACGC
>Ga0307507_10012850_pt1 | contig 10274 bp, 3 predicted proteins | sample 7_EM_MG_FD_207223 | JGI IMG/M metagenome (GOLD analysis project Ga0307507, IMG submission 207223) | Populus trichocarpa ectomycorrhiza microbial communities from riparian zone in the Pacific Northwest, United States - 7_EM | ecosystem: Host-associated > Plants > Roots > Unclassified | place... | reverse complement strand
AGAAGAGCCCCCTAATAAGTTAATAGAAGCCCTTATAATTGACTTTAACTTAGACGCTTAGGAATAAGAGACCTTAGAGACATTCCTAACCACTTTTAGACCTTTTACGGACAGCCAAGCCTTTAATATCACGACCGTATTAGCCGACCGTTCCTTTATACACTTAGTTGCGCCCAAAAACCATTCCGCAAGCACCCCCGTTACGGACGTTATAGATCATGAGCAGGACCCATTTGCATATATTACCACAGAACGCTATACCCCTAAGGAATTCTATGGTGTTATAATTGATATAGGCGCCTCTAAAAAGTCTACTGTAGGTTACGGACAATACCTTGCATATAGGACCACCGTAAATAATAATACGGACATTGACACTATATAAACTGGGGCCGTAAACGTCCAATTCGGCATTGGCTTAACTGCATTAATTGGATTAGTTGCAGTTAAGACCCCAATTGGCCTAGTCAACTTCCATATAGTAAAAGCAGACACCCCTTTCTTACTTTGCCTTGCGGACATGGACAGGTTATAGGTTTACTATAATAATATTATAGACACCTTAATCGGCCCTATAACTGCCCTAGGAAGCAAGCATGTTACCCTACCAATTACACGACGATTTGGACACCCGTTCCTTATATGGGGAGAGACTTTACGGACCTACATTTAGGAATCTTTCGACTATAACCCGTGCTACCTTACTAGTACGGAGATCTACCGTTTGCATCGTCGTTTTAGCCACCCGTCAGCCGAAAAGCTATATAGAGTCCTTGAACGTTCTGGACATAACGATGTTAATAGGAAGGCAATTAACCACCTAACTAAATACTGCTCCTACTGCCAGAAATATGGACGTTCCCTAGGCCGATTTAAGTTCACCCTTTATAAGGATCTTAACTTCAACCATTTAGTGTACATAGATATTATGTATATTAACGGCAGCCTAGTATTATATATAATTAACGAGGCAACCCGCTATTAAGCCGCCCGTTAGTTGTAAAATATATCCGCAAAGCACATTTAGGATATTTTACGGACCTGCTGGATTGACACATACGTTAGACCTCCTGAGTATATCACCTACGACGCTGGTAGGAACTTCATCAGCAAGGAATTCCAGCAGTATGCTATGGCCATGGCTATATTAACAAAAGCCGTTCCAGTTAAGGCGTATTGGTCTATTGGGCTTGTTGAGCGAGCTTACCCAGCCCTATGGAGAGCTTACTAGATTATTATGGACGAGTGCAAGGACATCTAAAAGGAACTAGCTCTATAGATGGCCGTAAAAGCCGTTAACAACACTGCTGGCCTGGATGGACTAGTACCTACCCTCTTGGTCTATGGAGCCTACCCAAGGATAAGTAACCTAGATCCTCCTGCCCCGTCTATTATGGAACGAGCAGCTGTAATATAGAAGGCAATGGCCGAGATAGTTAAGCTACGGGCCAAACAAGCTGTTAATAACGCCCTGCACTACCGTAATGGACCCAACACGACCCTAGTATACGACCTCCCGCTTAACTCTAAAGTCCTTATATGGCGTAAAAGCGGTAAGTGGACTGGACCCTACCGTTTACTGGCTGTAGAAAACGAGACGTGCTGTGTATAACTTCCTAGCGGCCCGACCAACTTTAGGAGCACGTCTGTAAAACCCTACTTTCGGCCCAAAGACACCTATAACGTTAAGCTAGACGAACTAGAAGCAACTACTGAACCAGATAAACCAGAAGTGACCGCCGAATTAGATAAGCTAGAAGCACCCTTGCCTACCCTAGAAGTCCTCCAGAAACCCACTGAACCCACTATACCTACTATAAAGCGCGGTTAAGGACGCCCCTAAAAGCACCCTATAACTGAGAATACTATAACGGAGACTCACCTAACCTCCGCAGGAATATCCGCAAGGCAATCTCCGCCTGTGGATATATTAGTTCTAGTATAGGAAACCCCCTTTACGGACTTATAATGTAAAGAGATCAACAGACTACTTAAAAAGGGCGTCTTTGCGGTTATAACGGAGAAAGACATTCCGTAAGGCGTCTATATATTTAACTTACGCTTCGTTAACGAAATTAAGCACCCAGGTACTAACAAAGCTTTTGAAAAATTAAGGCTTGTTATATAAGCCTATAACGACTAGGGGAAGGGCTTAGTCCTTACGCAATCGCCTATAATTCAACGAGTCAGCTAACGGATTATACTTGCACTTATGCCTGGACTACAGCAAAGCAAACCCGTAGCTCTTTACCTACGGGATATCTCGTAAGCCTATGTACAGTCTAATATCTACCTAAGTAGGGACATCTTTATATGGCTACCGCTCGAGCTTAATCTGCAACTAGGAACAATTTTACGGGTTATAAAACCACTTTATGGAGTACTAGAAGCTGGAAACCACTGGTTTAAGACGTACCACTAGCACCACATTAGTAAACTTAAGATGGAGCAGTCAACCTATAACCCTTGCCTCCTACATACCCTATTAAACGGCCTTGGCATTGTTGGACTCTAAATGGACGATACCCTCTTTCTAGCGGACCAAACTTTTGCGGACGCGGAAGAGACCGAACTGTAAGAAGCCAAGTTCCTAGCAAAGCCGCGAGAGCAGTTAACTGAGCGGACTCTAATTAAGTTTAACGGAGGCTTAATTACACAAAAGGGCAACTTAATCTAGCTGACTTAGGAACGCCAAGCTTAAAACCTGAAGCCTATTATAGCAAAGCCTACGGACCTTACCAGTTCCCGCGGAGAGACCCGTAAGACCGTAAATACAAAGGACCAATACGCTGTATAGCGTGTAAGAGGTGCCTATATCGCCATAGTCTGCCAACCCAAATCTGCCTACGACTTGTCCTTTGCGGCCCAGGCAGTAGATCCGCAAGAAGAAAATGTTAAGCAGCTTAATAAGCGCATTTAATGGCAAATTGACAACGCAATAAGAGGACTTACTTTTGTACCACTAGACCTAAATTCCCTTAGTATAATAGCATTTACGGATGCCTCCTTTGCTAATAACAAAGACCTATTATTATAAATCGGCTTTGTAATTGTACTTATGGACCGTAATTAGGACGCAAATATACTGCACTAGTCTTTAATTAAGTGCAAATAAGTAACCCGCAGTGTACTAGCTTCTGAGCTATACGCACTAGCCCATGGCTTTAATATAGCAGCCGCAATCAAATTAACGGTCCAGAAGATTCTATAACTGGAGCAGTTACCCCTGGTTCTATGCACCGATTTAAAGTCCCTCTACAACTGCCTAGTTAAACTAGGTACAACACAAGAGAAGAGGCTTATAGTCGACCTTATATGCTTACATCAGGCCTACGAACGGCGCGAGATTATGGAGGTCAAATGGATTAGCAGCGGAGACAACCCAGCAGATGCTATAACTAAGGTAAAGCCGTGTCAAGCTCTTAAAACCCTAATTGATATAAATAGGCTTAACCTAGAAGTCACAGAATAGGTAGAACGGGACTAACGGAGCACCTACGGTACGTCTACGGCCCGTTGGAAGGCCGTACGGCTCGTTATACAGTACAGGTGGAAAACGGTGGAAAGCTACGGTGGAACTTGGTGGACTCATGTAACCCGCCGAATTTTATAGGGTAGTTGAATTAACCAATTACGATTTTCCATCCCCGGGATAGAAAATCGCCATTAGCTCGCTTAGCACTAGCGCCTTGGCGGCCCTTATGATCTGACTTATAGCTCGTCTACTGCCCGTTAAAAGGCCGTACGGTTTATTCTACGGACCGTAAGCAGAACTTACGGCCAGCTTGGGGCACCGTTTGGAAGGCAGCCTAGACGGCACCTCGGGGGAGATTTCCTATGTATTTTCTTTTGTGTTTTATGGTTCTATTAAAGCAATTACAGAGGCTGTACACAAGTGGTTTTATTTTTCAAGTACCGCTAGTGTATAATTACAGCACCTATCGTACCAACCGCGTGCCTACGCGTTCGGTACGCCAGGTACGCGTTTACGCGTTCGGTGCACCAACCACTCGCTTACGCGTCTGGTGCACTTATGAAGCACTGACTAATTAGGGGGAGGACGCATTAGTATATAGACCACGTAGTCTGCTTTATACAATTGACAGTCACCATCTAAACAAGTATACGATACTACATGTATTTCATGCCCGTGGATACGACTCACTCGTGCTATTAAGTTAGTACGAACAAAAGCTTTAAATTGGAATTACTATCTACTATATTAGATCCTATATAGAGGGCTCTATATTAAGACTTTACAGTTTAAATATGTACTAAATTTATAACTAATATAACCTTTAAGCCTAGTTTAAGTAGGGCGCCTTAGTTTTACTACTACTTCTAAATTAAGTAAAAGCTCTATATAGGGAGGTCCTAGGGAGTCTCCTCCTGGAAAACCTTATCTCTATATATATTAATTAAAGTCTATATAATAAAGCTCTAAATTATAAATTTAGGTTAAAATTTTAGTTAGGGGGCCAACTATCCGCATATTAGTTTAATTGGCCATTAAGATAGCCCCTAAGTATCCTTATCTAAGGACTCTCCGTCGCTTAAATTACTTATATTATTGTCCTCCTGCCCTTTTTATAGGTCCTCTAATAGAGCAGCTTCTTCTACTACCCTCTTAGCGGCCTCCTAAAGTTACTTAATAAAAGCTATAGCTATAGCAATGGTAGTAAAGGACTTTTCTACCCGCTTCTAGAGCTTATCTATAGTTAACTATTTTAACATTATATAATTAGCTGCTATATTAGCCGCCAATTAAGCCTCTTTAGTATACTTTTTGTAAGCTATATTAGCGGCAGTAAGAAAGTCCTTCTATACCTTCTTAGCTACCTTCTCTACCTTCCCTACCTCTCTATAGTAGACCTTAGCTAGCTCCTTTATATTAGCAACCGTTTTCTAAACTGCCTTTCTAGCCTTAACTTACTCCTAAGTAAGCTCTACTGCCACCTAATAATCCTTCCTAAGCTGTTTCCTAGTAAGCTTAGCTTGCTCTTTAACCTTTTAAGCAGTCTCTTTAGTAGTGGCAAGCTCCTTTATTACTTCTAATATAAGAACTAATTTAGTAGAAAGCATATTCCGTTTATAATTCTTCTTAGCCTTTCTCTCCTTAGTATATTGGCAAAGATTGTTATTTTTAACTTATATAAGCTTAAGGCCTTCCTCTAAGGACTATAAGTATTATATTAACTTTAAGACAACTACCTTTATTACCTCTAGTGTTGTTTCTGGATAAAGAATTGTATATATATACTAAGCTTAAACGTTCTTGTTATTTAGTAAGGGAGGATATATAGGGGACAATAGGATCGTTACCTCTGTATAGTAAGGTAGAGGTATAAATAACTTAATAGATGTAGGCTGTTTATAGTAGCGCATAAGGGCTTAATTTAGGTTAAAGAGAAGGAGGCCTATAGCCTTAAAGACGCTCCTAATTAACTCTAAAGTATATACTTATAGCTAAATCTTACCAAGTATACATAAAAAGTAGTCTCTATTAATACCAGTAATACCATAAGTTAAGAATTTATTAACTTTAGAAGAATATAGGCGCTTAAGAACTAAAAATATAACCAAATCTAGTGGTAGTAGGAGGTGGGTTAAATATGGGGGGAGGTAGACTGGTATAATCTTCTTTAACTAGCAGAACTTAACAAACTTAATATTAATATGGCTACTGTGGCCGTCCATAATTAAGAGTTAACTGCCGTTATATTTATTATTAACTCTATCTTTAGCTGCCTATGCCTTAATTTGTTAGGTATAGCGCTTAAAGTGCTCTAGCCAACGTACTCTAAGCTCTTAATTTAACCATCCATTTTTGCTTATTATAATTATATACTTGCCTATAGCTTCCTCTGCTTCCTACCATAGTAATTCTATATATTAGCGTCCTTTAAAAATAATAAATGGTGGAATTGTCTGCCTATATATACTAATTAAGTTAATCTACAAAACCCACTCCCTTAAGCCGTTAATTGTCTTAAAATTAATAATATTACCTCTTAATATAACTACTTTAGCGCCATAAGCAAAGCCTATAGCATAGCCAGTCTTATCTATATTCTATATATTGGCGTCATTAATATTATACTAAGTCTTAACCCTAGAGTAGTTGGCAAAAAACCTCTTAACTAGAGCAGGATTATTGCTAGTAGCAGCGCGTTCTAAGCCAATTAATTATATATAGCAAGTCCAAAGCTCTTCCTAACGTTTTAGGAAAGATTATATCCAATTTTTACCTAATGGCGCAACTTTATAATGGCGACGGAGGTTAGAGTTTTCCCGCTAAAGGATAAGGGAGGCAATTGTCTAAATGGTATAGAATTAACATGGAAACCCAGCTTTAGCAAGATATATGCAGTGTCAAACAATCGCCGCCTCCCTAGCAGGAGTAATACGGTATTAGTTCGTGTGGGCGACTTGGTAAGATTGGTGTTTACCATAGAGTCGTTTTTAAAAAGTAGTAGGAACTCTATGGGCATTAGCGCAAACTTAGGGGTTGCAATATAAGCCGCCTACTCGCCAGGCAGTAAGAGCAGCTTGCATACAATCTTCCGCATCTGGTACTTGAGGCCAGCGAGGTATAGGTGTATATCTGAACGAGGTTGTCTGTAACTAATTGGGTTAGTTACGTAAGCTAAGCGAGCTCAGGAAATCCACTAAATTCCACCTGTAGAATAGGAGAATCAATAAGCATTAATTAAATTAGTTACCACCCCAATACTATTACAATAGTGATATGTATTACCGGAAGTAATATAGACACTAATTAGTGATTACAGATTAGGAGACGTACTATCTACGAAGAGAGACGAGCTCGATCAGTCCCTGCTAAAGGCCTCTACCAATCTCGCCTGCTAAGGAGCATCAGTTGACGTGTATTTAAAAAGTTAACCCCTATCTAATAGGCCCTTAATTTTTTATACACGGCCCTTAGGTGTTTAAGGAACCAACCCCTTTTAATAGGCCCTTAGTTCGCGTCTATTACGCATTTTATACTACCTAGATTATATTAAGGAGTATTAGTTAATATGTACTTAAAAAGTTAACCCCTATCTAATAGGCCCTTGATTTTTTATATACAGCCTTTAGATACTTAAAGAACCGACCCCTATCTAATAGGCCCTTAGTTTGCGTCTATTACATATTTTAAACGCATTAGGTACCTAAGGAACCAACCCTTTTAATAGGCCCTTAGTTCGCATCTATTATGCATTTTTAGCCAGAACCCAATAAGACAACAATTAACATATTAGATATTAGAGTATAAGTCAATGCAGGATAGGAGAAATGGCCTAAAGGCATCGACCTATAGTCCGACGAAACCACTATAAAGGATATTAATAAATTTGTAAAGTTTAAGATCCTAGAATACAAAGCGTATAACCTTAAGGATAATAAACTATAGAAGGTCTATAAGGAAGATTTCTAAAACTTTATAATATAAATCTTTAAGGATTGCAACTAAATTGGTATCTAAAAGCTCCAAACGTTCCTATGGACTAATGGCGTATGGATAAGAAAGCATAGGAATGCTATAGTCCCTAAATTACTATTTAATACCTTATAAGAAGAAGACCCTATAGAATAGACTAAGCCTGAGATTAAGGAGTATATGGTAACTAGAGGAAAGTTTACCTTAGGACAAATTAACTACCTTTTTAAGAATAACTTCGCTAGCACTAGTACTATTAAACCCCTAATCTTAATCTTACTAACCACAAACCCTACCCTACTTATAATACTACCCACTATACTCTAACCTACCCCTATACTACCCCTATAACAAGAACCTAATTATATTAACTTAACCCTATAACTAGAACCACCTAGGGGATAGAGTTAAAACTAGGGTTTTAGTAAGGAGTTAATAAACCTTACAAAGATATATATGGAAGACAATAAGTATAGCGGAGAAGATAACAACTTTAACTTTAAACTTACCATCTTCTATAACCTCTGTAACAGAGCTAATATACCTTAAGAAGCCAAGGTTAAAGCCTACCCTACAATATTACGCGGCTTAGCACTTAACTACTACTATACTAACCTTAAGAATGTTATCCTAGCTCTTTTATTTAACCAAATCTGCGACGCTATACGCAATTATTTTAAGGAACCTAAATATAGACGCGGTATATTAGGATGGTGGAACTTAATAACTCTAAAGTCCATAATAGGCAAGAGCGAAAATGCTAGAAAACCAACCTTAGATTGCCTATAGTTACTTATTAAAGAACTAAAACACCTCTAGTATAGTCTTAACCTAGATTTATATATAGACAAGTTCCTTTATAATAAGCTTATTAACGCCTGCTAGGAGTTACCAGTGTGTTAATATGCCTGCTTTAAACCTTCTAATAGCTTAACTGGCCTAATTAATGACTTACAATCCTCTATTATAATATTTAAAAAGTTAAACAATAAGAACCCCTAAGCCTTCTTTACTAACCGCCGCTACCATAGATAATACCCCCGATCACTTTATAGAACATAATTATCCTTATCTAGCTAATATACATTACTAAAGAAGCGCTGCTTTATTTATAATAAAGAGGGTTATTAGTTATCTAAATACTCTAGAGAAGAATGTAATAAATTAAAGAAGAAGTTTAAGGACAGATTTAATCGCCGCTTTAATAGACATACCCAATAGTACATTACTAAGTATAAGGGAATAGATAATGATAGTAATAAACTTAACTTAGAATCTATTAGCAAGGCAATAGAAGCTCTTATAATTAATATTAAGTTACTGCTAGTATCTCCAGCCTAAGAACAGACTAAATTGTTCCTTACCTTTTTTGGGATAATATAGTATAAAGGAGCCATTAATATTATAACTAACTTAGCAGACTAATCCTTTACCTATATAATTACTAGCACTAATATAGTTACTTACTATAATAACCTAGACCTATTTGCCTATATTGCTACTAGCTAATATATATCCAACAAGTTCTATAGAGTAATAATTAATACTAGAGCTTTAAAAAGATTAACAGTAGGTTATAGATAATACCTTATATATAGGAAGACCTATAATACCGTTATTAATACCTTAAAGGCTAGCGCTATTAATATCTAGTTTAGTATTAGTTCTACCTCTTCTATTAGCTCCGTTATAGTTAATACACTAGTTAGCAATATTGAGTTTTATATTATAAAAGCTAATATACCCTTTCTACTATGTCTTGCAGATATGGATATACTAAAGGTCTATTATAATAACCTTAAGAACGTCCTAGCTACCCTAATAAAATTTGTGCCAGTAGTTTGCTAATTTAGTTACCCTTCCTATTATAGGAAGAGTTACTATAGTTATTTATAACCCACTTGTTTAATTAAAACCCTTACTACTTAACTATTACTAAACTCCACTGATTTTACTGTTGCTTTGGATATCTATTGGCAGATAAGCTATATAAGGTATTATGTAACCGACTACCGGTACCATACCAAAACAGTACTTTGTCTTATCTTATGACTCACCACCTTGTCTTTTGACATCATATATCTCACTACTTATTTCTATTACGTTGTCTACATCGGCTATTGTTGGCGTTGTTATCAGCCTATTGCCACCTATTTTGTGTATATAGTACACCTGATTTCCATAGATTTATAATTAAGTTGTTTACTTAATTCTCCCACACTGCAAATCTTACAGTTATGAGCCCGGATCGCACTGTTTGCTGAGCAATTACTACTACCTTTGCAAGTGTCTCGAGCTTCTTCAAATACCAAAACCAGTCTACAGCCATCACGCTGCAGACGAACTCTACTACCAGTCAAACGGACGATTAAACCCAACCAACGAACGAACTAACGAATTAAATTGTCAAAATAAGGTTTCGCCAAGACGCTAACCTAGACCCTGCCTAACCTGTTAAATTTCTAAAAATAACGACTAATATAAATAAGTCTTTATCCAAAATTAACCTTATTCTTAATAAGCCATTTAATTAGCTTCTATGGTTCTTTATTATATAAGATACTGCCAAAACTAACAAGGTATAGTAGTACATTAACCCATTAAAGAAGAAAGATGAGCTCCTAAAGCTAGAACCTCCAAAACAACCTATACCCACAGACGTACTTCCTGCAGCTATATTAATAGCTAAGCTAGATCCAAACTACATCGGCAAAATATGGTACCCTTTCAATGGCCTCAATGGTTGGTGGTTGACGCAATTGGCGCGCAGTTGAGGTCATTTGGCAACTCGACCGACTAGCCTATGTCGTGTTTTTTTGACACGCAACCT
>Ga0307507_10012849_pt1 | contig 10275 bp, 8 predicted proteins | sample 7_EM_MG_FD_207223 | JGI IMG/M metagenome (GOLD analysis project Ga0307507, IMG submission 207223) | Populus trichocarpa ectomycorrhiza microbial communities from riparian zone in the Pacific Northwest, United States - 7_EM | ecosystem: Host-associated > Plants > Roots > Unclassified | place... | reverse complement strand
TTTCCTTCTCTCTTGAATGGTTGACTCTGCTTTTATTCACCATCATTTTATTTTTTAAGAGATGTGGCTTACCCAAATATGATACTAGTTTATTCCACTTCTACATCATCTGTTGTTATTGTTTAAATATCTTTTATTGTTTTTTTTCAAGAACTGCCTCTAAGGACTTGATAGCTTCTATTAATTTTTAGACTATTACTGACCTAAAAGTGACCAATTTCTAATCTTTTATCTAAAGTCGTCCCTAATTCTCAATATATGATGTTGTTCTGTAGGCACTAAAGTAGAAGTAAAAATAGAAAGATCTTGAATGTGTCGCTCATACTCTAGTATTGGCATATTCCCTTGCTTAAGAGTAACGAACTCTTACTCATTACTTTTCATATACTATTAGGAGTAGTATCTAGTCTCAAATTATATTCGGAAGTCAATCCAATATAGTATCTTTTATAGCTCTCATTTGCCTAATTATCATGCACCAAGAGTGTGCACAATCTAAAAGTAATTATATCATATAATTTACTTATACACCCTTTGACACAAGAATCTAAATGAAGGACTCTTCTACCTTCTAGAGCTCGTATCTGACTACTTCAGCATGTCGTGTCCCCTAAAATATCTTTCATCTGCTCTTCACCCCTATCAATGAACTGATCTCTTTTCTAATTAGAAAATGGATCTTTTTGAGTTCCTCTTCTCGTTTAAACCATTCTGTAATACATATTGTTCATCGGTAATACCTTTTAATTTATAAAATCTATTGAATCACAACCATAAGTTATGATACCAATTGTAACACCCTAAACCTTTTTCATGTAATTTCTTCTTTTAAAATAATTATATACAAAAAATAAGGTAATTATATATATAATGGAGAAAGTATCATATATACGGAGACCTTCCAAATCAATGCACCAAACATGAGATTTACTCGATACATACACATCAAATGTGTGAAGGGTTTTCCATTTACATAAAAGGATTTATATAATTTTAATGAGATTTAAGCATAGTCTTCCTTGCATGGGGCCTTACCTAAAAAAATTTATTGCAATTAATACCAGCAAAACATATCATACATCCTACATATATATTTTTTATTTTTTCATTTTATCAAATTTTCATTCAAGACACAACTTACATAACTATTCAAATTATAAATCTCAATAAATTTCTAACATCACCACATCATTTAAAACCCTAAAGCTTCAGATAATTTATTGATTCTCATACTTCTATCTTTCTAAATTTTCAAATGTTATATCATTCAAAATAAATTTTAAACACTCCCAACATCATTAAAATACCAAATCCAACACAATTTAATCAAATCTCTAAGTTCCCCTAAATATCAAATCATGGTCGGCCACTTTAATATTTTAATTTCTATAACTAGTTTTTAATTTCTTCAATTAACTCATTAATTATGTTATCTAAACCATATTTAACCAATAATCAAACAATTTCACATTATCATGCACGATATCACATAAACTCTAATTTCTTAATTTCAAGAATTTTAATCCCCCAGCCAAAAACAATGATAAAAGTGTATTTAATTGTAAAAGAACACCTTACCAATACCAATTAACCCAATTTGATAAGTCTCTTGCAATGCTTTACAAGAATTTCCCTTTCCCTCTTCCAATCTTATAACTTTCTCTCTTTAATTCTCAACTCCTAATATCTATCTTTAAGTTTTTTCTAGTTTAATTTGGTTTTCTTTGGTAGAAATCACTTAAATCTCAATCTTCATTCCATACAAATTGAGAGAATTTGGAGAAAGAAATAAAGAAGAAGAAGAATCCAAGCCTTTTTTCTTTTGGAAGTAGTCGACCTTATGTAAAAAGGGAAGGGGAGTTTTGCTTTTATTTATAAAAATGTCAATCACCAAATGTCCACATGTTATTTTTGTCGATACTTTTCACATACTGATTAAATTTTTTATTTCATATGAGTTTTACGTTAATAACTGAAAATTTCACCCTTAGTTATAATTTTTTTCTCTTAATTTTTTTTTATCTCAATTGGAAATTATGTTATTTAATATAAGGTTTGCAACAAAAAGGGTTGCAATGTGTTGATGGCTGAGTATGGACTCGTGAGTGACCATGGTTGAGAAGTGGTTTTTCTCTTGTGTAACTTGTGGACCCCTTACTCTTTGTTTACATACAATGTTTTGCTTGCATGATTACTTTTGCATCATTTTTACTCGCATAAAGAATAACTTTGTTTCGTGTATGAAAAAACAAAATTAGTGAGCCTGAATATGCATGCATTAAAGAGTGACACATTTTGTTTTATGTGGAGGTAGCTTGTTTCTCCTCCTAGGAAAAAAAACATTTTCACTAGAGGTGGATAACATTTTATGATCATGGTAAAACATTGTGTATGAAGATGCTAAATGGATATGTGGGGATCTTATTGGAGACATAAAGATATGGAGATTTCATTAGAAAGATGAAGATTTAATTGTAGAGATATGGAAAATTCATTAAAGACTTAGAGACTCAGAATTTTGATTGTAGACAAGGTTAGAGACATGGACTTTTTGTTGGAGACATGAATATTCCATAATCAATATAGAATTTCTATTAGAGGAATGAAGATTTCATTGGAGTCATAGAGATTTTATTTGGAGATCTTGCTTGGAGTTCACACCTGGAATGTAGTGTGGGAATGTTTTTCATGATCGGAGCGGGTTATTTAAAAGGTTGAAGTATGATTATTCTTATGCTTATTTGTTTCACATTGTTTTACTCTATTGTTTTATGAACAAAAGTTATTTATATGCATTTAGTGGTGCATGTAATGGATCTAGGTATTGTGTAACTTGTTAAAGAAAAGTGCAAAGTTGTTGTCGTATAGATAAAATAACATTAAACACATTCACTTAAATGGTGATTTGATAGATATTTGAAGGAGTTGGAGTGCTTGTAGTGGGGATATTGGTTACTCTTTCATGTCTTAGAGTTTATAAATCATCATTCATAAACAAAACTTTTAGTGATATGAAAGAGGAATGTACTAGCTTTTATTCAGGTCCCTACAGATTGAATTGGGATTTCCACAATTGTATCTCCGGCTAATGGAGTGACCAGGTTTGGCCACTAGATGATGATGTGATGAGGTTACTTCTACGCTTTTCTGCAAAAACAAGTTTCTTATTGAAATAGGAGACTTTTTGATACTTAAGTTAGTTATTGTAGGAGAAGAATTAATGTCCAAGAAAGAGAAGTAGAGTGGCGAGCGTATAGTTATTATTGTTAAGTTTTGTTCTATATTGTGAATGAACTTATGTATTGAGTGGACTTGAGTTGCCTTTAATGGCCTTAAGTGGCCATGAATTCCCATAAGTGGAATGAAGAGGCCACGAGTTACCATAAAAGATTCTGAGTGGCCTTGAGTGACTATAAATGGCCATGAATACCCTCAAATAGCCATGAGTTCTGTGATCTCTTGCATGAACTTTTGTTGTGAGTGATGTTGTGTTTATTTAGTGACCCAAGGTATTTATACACCTCAATTACATTAGCTTACCTCATGATGAGTGGAGTAATGATGAAGAACTCATATGCTTGTTGGTTGTTATGCCATTGGTGAAAATTCTAGTGCTCTCGAGTAATTGATGAGAAGAGTTTATGCCTACTAAAGAGATAGGTTGGCGTAATGTAGTCATTGGTAAGAAAAGTAGGTGTCTTACTAACAGTTCATGCGTAAGCACAAGAGGTCGGTCGTCACAAATGGAGTATTAAATGTGCGCCGCGTATAACACCAGTAGGTAGTGTGCAATGCCATTCTGACTTTTAGAGCTTATAATATGTATTGTGGCATATGATGCTTGTAGAACAGGGTAGAGACCTAAATAGTGGGTTTCAGGATGCCTAAGGTGTTGTGGGTTCGTTCATTCGAGCCACCTAAATGGACAAGCAATCTAGACAGGGTAATACGATAAGTTCATCCTATTATGGCCAGGTCCGAACATACAAGACAGTTTGTTTGGGCTTGCCCTAAGTACACTTGTTTTTTTTTTATTATCAAACTTTTTTAAAAAACTCTAACCAAAGAGAAGGCAAAAAAAAAAGTTAGTAACTGATAGGTGCTTGCAAAAGATTGAAAAGGAGGAAAAAGAAAAGGAGGGGACAAAGAAGTAGAACAATTTTGGTGATTTAATTGTCCGCGTAGAGATGTCAAAAAAATTATAAAGAAAAATCAAAATTTTATGTTTTAAGAAAATGGAAGAAGAGATGAATAATCCTTTTATAGTTCTATTAGATTACGTCTTCTTTTTTCTGTCATGAAATAACACTTTGTGTTGGGCATGTTTTCATGTAAAAATGATCAAATGAATCGCCGTCAAGAATTTATATCTCCGCCTACATTAGAATTGAAGGTTTATCTTCTTTTTTTTAACATTAATTGAAATATTATAAATATATCAACAATTGATTTCTTTTATGATACTGCGGCGTTTTCTATGTTGTTTTAAGAAAACATGAGACTTTATAGAAGAAGGTTTATTGTTTTCTTTTGTTGAAAAAGAAAAGTACAGGGGTGACAATCAAAATCAAAATATAACAGAAACAATTCTTGGCAATAGGAAGCCCAACTGTTTTTAATGGGCCACGTCTAAGCCCCCGCCCTCACTGTTATATTTGAACTGTCTACGTCAAGTTTAAGGGTGTGATCAGTGTTTCTAACAAGTTTTGAATTCTTTTTATATTATTTGTTTTGAATTATTTTGATGTATTAATATTAAAAATAATTTTTAAAAAATAATATTATTTTAAGACATTTTAAAAAAACAAAAATACTTTAAAATACAATATATATCGTAAACCCATCAACCGATTAACTATAACTAAAATTGATCAGTGTTTCACTGTAGTGCAGGCTACTATGCACTATGAGTGAATTCACTGTGGATTGAACTGTTCTGCACTGTAGCGCGGAAACTGTGCACTGTGAGTGCTTTCATTGTAGATTGTATTGTTTGGTGGGGCATGTGTGAGGTTGTAGCCAGCAAGCCCAAAGCGCCAGGCTGGAGGCACGACCCCTGGGGCTGCGAACACCTGACGCTTGTGTGTCAAGCCTGGGCAATGGATAGGTCGCGCCCCAAGCAACAGCCACCTGACACTCGGTCTGCCTAGCCTTGGGCGCTTGGGATGTGTGTTGTGCAGACCCAGCGCACATGTAGCGCTTGGGCTGACTGCCAGTGTAAGAAAATTATTATTTTTCTTATAATTAATATAATTAATAAAATAATTAATAAATTTGAAAGAAAATATAATTATTAATATTGAAAACATATTATTATTTATATTATAATTTTTTATGATATTTTTTTATAAAAATAAAAAGTGAGCCCGCGGCAGAGTATTATTAAAAATATTCGACAATTCTAAGTATTAATATAAAAAGTATTATAATTTGCGTTGTAAATATTATTATTTTTCTTATAATACAAAGTATTCATATAAAAAATATTATTTTTGTGTTCTAAATATTGTTATTTGTCTTATAATTCAAAGTATTCATATCAAAATATTATTATTTGTGTTATAAATATTGTTATTTTTATAATAATTCAACGTTTTAATATAAAAAATATTATTATTTGTGTTCTAAATATTCTTGGAATTAAAAATAGTGTTATTTGTGTTTTGCATATTATTATTTTTACTATAATCAAAAGTATTAATATTAAAAATATCATCTTTTGTGTTATAAATATTATTATTTTTATAATAATTGATATTATTAATAAAATAATTACTAAATTAGAAAAAAAATTATTCTTAATATTGAAAAACAACAATAAATTTGATTTGAAAGGTAAAATAAAAAATTACTATTATTGTTATTGTTATTATTATCATCATCATTAATAAATTTTAAAAAAATTGTTATTACTATCGAAGAAAAACCACGTGGGGACAAGTGGCGCTGAGGCTGATGCCTGTGTGCTGGGCAGCCCCAGCGCACACGTGGCACTTGGGTTGCGGCCTTAGTGTTGGGCACATCACTGCACACACGTGGCGTTTGGGCTGCCTGCCTGAGGCTGGACACTTCCAGGGCACACGTGGCGTTTGGCTGGCGCTGAGAGTGAGCCTTGCTTGCACTCCACTTGGGGACACCTGGCCCTTAGGTCATGGCACTGGACTCAGGGAGAATGGATCTGACATCAGGACTCACAATCAATGGGTCTTGCGTAAAGACCCAAGGTTTATGGATCCTAGGATTCTTTTTTATTATAATTAATATTATTAATAAAATAATGAATAAATTTGAAAGAAAAATATTATTATTAATATTGAAAACATATTATTATTTATATTATATATTTTAATGATATTTTTTATAAAATTAAAAAGTGAGCTCGTGGCACAGTATTATTAAAAATATCCTACAATTCTAAGTATTAATATAAAAAATATTATAATTTGCGTTGTAAATATTATTATTTTTCTTATAATACAAAGTATTCATATAAAAAATATTATTATTTGTGTTCTAAATATCATTATTTTTTTTTAGAATTCAAAGTATTCATATCAAAATATTATTATTTGTATTCTAAATATTATTATTTTTCTTATAATTCAACGTATTCATATCAAAATATTATTATTTATGTTCAAAATATTATTATTTTTATAATAATTCAACATTTTAATATAAAAAATATTATTATTTGTGTTCTAAATATTCTTGGAATTAAAAATAGTATTATTTGTGTTATGAATATTATTATTTTTACTATAATCAAAAGTATTAATATTAAAAATATTATCTTTTGTGTTATAAATGTTATTATTTTTATAATAATTAATATTATTAATAAAATAATAAATAAATTAAAAAACAATTATTCTTAATATTGAAAAACACCCATAGATTTGATTTGAAAAGTAAACCTAAAAATTATAATTATTATTATTATCATTAATAAATTTGAAAAAACTGTTATTACTATTGAAGAAAAACCACGTGGGGGCACATGACGCTTGGGCTGCTGCCTGGGGGCTGGACGCACCCCCTGTGCCCACATGGCGCTTGGGCTCCTACTTGAAGCACACACGTGGCACTTGCATCTTGCCTCTGTGCTTGGTATACCCCTGCATACACGTGATGCTTAGGCTACTTGGGGGCTTGGCTCACCCCAGCGCACACATGGCGCTTGAGCATGCCAAGACCCAACTATCCTTGAGCCCTGCATTATGCGGAACCCAAAATAGTCTTGGGTCATTGGATGTGCAGGACCCAAAATAGACTTGGATCTTGCCTGTGCAGGACCTAAATAGCCTTGGATCATGTCAGCATCAGGACCCAACTTTTTAAGAAAATAAAAGGTGAGCCCGCGGTGTAGCGTGGGCTACCTAAGTAGTTAATTCTAAAGAGGAGTGGTTCCTTTCAACAGTAAAGTTGCAATCAGGTTGTAAGAATACTTTTTTTATATGGCATGAAAAATAAAATATAAAATAAAATCATAAAATTATAATTTAATTTTTTTAATTGATTACATATTAATAATTTTAGTCAAGAAATTAAATTAAATTTTATTAATATCTAATAAAAAGAGTCAACAACATTATAATTAATGAAAGATCTAAATAAAATGAGAGATATATAGTATGAATAAAGAAATTAATGACAAGAAAAAATAAAATGTCTCAAAACAAAACTTCCAAATACAAGGGGGAAATCATTGAATGATAAGAAGTACACAAGAATCAAACTGACCTTGGTTTTTCCCATCACAACAAGTCTCAATGGATCCCTTTTAGGTTGCAAGCTAATGTGTCTAAATTTGTAATTAACTAAGCTCCTAAACAATGTCTAATGCGTCAGAACAAACTAAAATTAAAAATAATTATTCAAAAATACATAAATAAAATAGGATAATAAAAATAAAGTTTTCATGCTAAAATTCATTCTTGTAGCCCGAATCTATAATTTTCCCTCATTCTTGATATTTTTCAGTCCTGATTTCAAACACGTTGTTCATTCTCGTCTGGATGAATTGCTAGGCCTACCATACATGATTGAAAAACTTGAGATGTCTAGTTTCTAGCCTAACGTGAATCACATTAAAATTCCAACATATAGCTTCAGATATGTATCAAGTAGTACACAAAGGTCTAATTTGACAGATTTGATAAGATTCATCCAGTAACTGAAATCCTCTTAAACAATATGTTTCCAAGTCTCGTTTGACCTAAAACTTGACCACAATATAATTTCATGTGTTTAGTATTTCCCTGTAAAATTTTACTTCGATCTGATATACAGTTTGAGAGATATGTCCAATCTTGCCAAACAGGTCTGCAAATATTTGAAAGTCAAAATCAAACTTAACTTGGTTCATATTATAAATTTAGCAAACTTGTAAAATCAGTTAAGTTTACTGATTTTACATAAATTAAGTTCAATTTTACTGATTTTTACTGATTTTTTTTATCTGATATCATTTTGATATTTTTTAATTTTTTTTAAAAAAATTTACTAGATTGATTCTCCTTAACCTAATCCTTATTCCGTGTTGAATTTTACAACTATATATGATATTGTAGCATAGCTGTTCAGACATAGATGTATATACGTTTTTCTTTATAGGTAACTTTGAAGTACAAGATAAGTATTTAAATTATACTTAATAATGTGTTTGAATATTTAAAAGTATTTTTAAGAGTATATTTAGATTAAAAAACTAATTTCATATTCTTAAATATTTTATTATGATGATGTTAAAAACTAATTTCATATTCTTAATAATGTGACTCCCCATTCTTGAATAGCCACTCCCTCTTCTTCATGTAGCATGTACTTGACGGGTCCATGTTGTTTAAGGCAAGTTGAGTCCACTTGGTGCGAATATTTGAGGTGGCATGATTTTGACTTGGTAATGTGTAACGTGATAGAAAGGATAAATATAAAAAAATTAAAGAAAAAAATATAAAATAAATTTATTCTTAGAATAGTAATTTTGAAGTGAATTTTTAAATCATAAAGTACAAGAAAATGTATCTTATCTGTCTCCAACATTTGTTTTTTCTGAAATAGTAATTAAATGCTAGTGATTGTTTAATTAATGCCCTAGAAGTATCCTGCTTCCCGAATCATCCAAAAAAAGAAAAAAATTCTGATAATTAAACTCATGAACATATGGATCGATTGCTACTACATAAAATTTCTGTTTCAAGTTCTTGGTCTACATTTTTCAATAATTCCTTGCTCTTATTTTCTGTCCTGATCTTCAAGTTGGTGCTTTGCCTCTTCATGGTTTAATGAATATTTGGCTTATTAAGAAAAAAATGGTAATTAATAACAATATGTTGGAGATAATCAGTCTAATCGTTTGGTTTTTTCTTCTAACCAAAATTCTGAAGGTTTCATCAGCATTGATTGTGGGGCGGAGGAAGATTATCTGGATAGGAATACTGGAATATCTTACAAAACCGACAAAGATTTCATTAGTACGGGCAAGAATATGTTCGTAGCACCAGAGTATAACTTGCCGACTCGTTTCAAGAATAGCGTGAGAACCTTTCCTGAAGGTAAAAGGAATTGTTATACGTTGAAACCTAGACAGGGTAAGAACCAAAACTATTACGTCAGAGCTTTCTTCTACTATGGAAATTACGATTCTAAGAATAAAACTCAAATGTTTGATCTATACCTCGGGGTAAACCGTTGGGCAACAGTGGATATTAATGTCGAAGATATGTTTACGACATATTACGATATTATTCATTATTCAGTAACTGATACCATTTATGTGTGTCTCGTAAATACGGGTTCCGGAGTTCCTTTCATCAATGGATTGGATTTACGGTTCATGAATGATTCCCCGTATAGAAATATGAATGGATCGTTGCGTCCTAGGGTGCAAGCTGACCTTGGCGGCCATCAAACCCAAAGCTCCACGAGGTAAATTAATTGTCCCTATTATCGTTTTTAACTAAATCATGCATGTGCCACATCATGCATCAGATATGATAAAAATTCTCATCATAGGTACCGTTTAAAAAAGCTTGAGAATTTAATGAGCGTTTTACAGTAATTTTTTTTAATATAAGGAGGACATTTATGTAAAATATATATACAATCTTTTGGATAAATATCTATAATTTCACTATATACCTTAGGGGATATTGTATTTTATTATGGTTTTTAGAATGATTATCATTTGTAGACATTGAAAGATCGATGTTTTGTTTTTGTTTTTCTTGTTTCTCTTCCACTTCTAAACCATGATTTTTTGGAGCTAACTTT
>Ga0307507_10012848_pt1 | contig 10275 bp, 10 predicted proteins | sample 7_EM_MG_FD_207223 | JGI IMG/M metagenome (GOLD analysis project Ga0307507, IMG submission 207223) | Populus trichocarpa ectomycorrhiza microbial communities from riparian zone in the Pacific Northwest, United States - 7_EM | ecosystem: Host-associated > Plants > Roots > Unclassified | place... | reverse complement strand
GAAAGGTAGTCGTTTAAATTGAAATAACCCTCGATGAGTCCTGAAGGCTGTCTTTTCCACATCCTCTTCCAATAATTCTAGCTGGGTAAAACCGGATAGTGCGTCCAATGATGATAGAACCTGAGCCCCCGATAGCAATGCTAAAATATTGGATTGACGTGGTATGGGGAACTCATCGGGAATAGTAACTGCATTTAGTTTCCTATAGTCGACACAGAATCTTGGCTTCCCATTGTGATAAGCGATGACTACTGGAGTGCTCCACAGACTCTTCGAGGGTTCAATCACTCCATGTTCAAACCATTTATCTATCTGCTCATCTATTACAGCCCTTTTCTGTGGTGAAGCGTGGTACATGGGAGTTGATATAGTCTGTTGACAGTTCTGATATGTACTTTGGCCAGTAATTTTCTTAGCCTACCGTCAAATCCGAAAACTTTTATGTGGTTCCGCAGCATGGTCCATGCCTTCTCTTTCAAATGTTCTGGCAAGCTGCCCACGTCAATAAGTTCTTCAAGCCGGTCGGATGGGTAAATTGTGGGGTCGGGCATTGCTGCTGTCTTAGGTCTGTAATCCTCCTGCTCATCCTCTGCCTGATCCCTTTGTTTGTCCTCATGACCTGTCTGTAGGGATATCACTGTGTGAATAGCATCCACACTGGCTTGAAATCTTTCTAATTCCTCAACGGATTTCGGGGTATCAAAGAACTTTGATGGATCCTCTAGGGTCCCTATGATTTCCCCCTTTTGTATGTACCATGGATGATCCATTGGGTTAGCTACCAGTACCCAAGGGTTAGCAGCAGATATTAGTACGTTTGGAACGGCAAAGAATGAATCATTCGCATTTGCTAGTAGGTTCTTCTGTACTAACCACTCTCAGTCTTCTCCCAGCTGACCTTCTACTTTGATAGGTTTGCTCTGGTGAGGTTTCAACCTGTAGTCTTCTGCAGCTCGCACCGTTTTTTCATCTAGCCTGAACTTTAATTTTTGGCGGTGATGTTTACCTTTGTTCCGTCTATGAAATTGCCTTCGTACGAATTGACTAACCATATAGGTGCTTTGCTGGAGTCTTCCAAAGTCTTTGGTTCTTTCAACCGGTACTGCATGGATTCAATAGTCATGATTCCCAAATCCTATGTGAGTCCCAAGTTCCACATTCCTGGTTACTGAGACTTCGTAAGATTGCTGATAATCCTCTCCTAGCAATATAGGCACAGTCATGTTTGGCACAATGTATGCTTCCACTTCAGTTTCCAAGATATTGCCTGTCTCAGTTGCCAGGAAGATAGGAATATGTACGAACCCTTTCAATTTCGAATCTTTATCTGTCAGTTGCCATAAATGCATTCTCATGCCTTGTTTTATAGATGGTTTAGTAGCTAGTGATTCATAGAATTCATGCAAAATGAGGGTTATATCAGCACACGAATCAAAACGAAGATCCGTCTCCATATTCTTTAAACTCCTGACAAAGCCTCTAGCAGATAAGACTGAGACACCCACTGCAGACATCCCTTCTGGCCGTGATCGACGCTTCAGCATTTTGAAATGATGCTCCTTTGTGGGAGGTGGAAGAGAAAGGGGGTCTTTGGCAGGGTCTTTTACTTCTTCGGGTTTAGTAGAAGGAATTGAGGAGTCATCTTGAGCGAAGTCCTTCCGATCATAAGTCGCAGGCAGGGGGTCGTCTCTCAGGTCCGATGAGTGAAAGTCTTCTTTATGAGATGACAGTGCTTCTTTTTTTAAGTTTTCATCATCCTCATCCCCTTCTTGATAAAGCAAATGTTTTTCCAACTTTTCCAAGGCATCAAACTCCTTCCAAAAACTATCTTCCACCTCTTCCATGAATACCGTTTGCTTTTTCCAAGGAACTACTGGAACTTTGGACTTATGCTCTCTTAGATGAGGTTCACCCTCACTTTCTAGAGCTGCCTTGTCAAAATCTGATCGCTCTAAGTCTTTGCTCTGATTCTCCGAAGTTAGGTGTTCAGTAACTAACACTGAATATACGCTGTTATAGTAGCTTTCTAAATCTTTTTCCTCATCTACTTTGATTTGGTATGCTGATTTTCCTTGTTTAGCTTCGTAGATGGCATAATCCAGACACTCCTTGTCCCAATGGTTTGCACTGCTGCAAACTTTGCAAGGGGAAGGAGGTAGTCGGCCCATTTTCGTAGTTACGTGATCGTTTTTACTATATGGGTATCCCCCTTTCGGAGGGGGTCTCTGACACTTTTTCAGGACTTGAAGTGCTTCCTTCATAACTTCCAGATCTGAACTGATTTCGAGCGTACAATCTTCCCAGCTTAGCTGACCCTAAAAAAGCTTCATGGATTACTTCCTCTCCACGGTCATTTTTGGATTCCTTGCTTGTCACTAGTTTCACCAAGCGTTCGAAAGGATGATTCCGATCCACTTGTATACCTAATCTCCGTAGTGTATAAAGCAAGTTATCAGAAGTGATGATGTTTGAGGACTCATATTTAGTGGCGTGTACTAACGCAAGTTCATGGTCAGTTGCTCTAGAATATAGAAGTGACGTTGAGCATATGGTTTCCAAATTTAAGATGGGTCCCCAAGAAATGGGAGCCTTCTGCATGACTAAATACACTTCTGTAGGGCCTCCGTCATCTTTCGTATCCTTCTTGACGAAACGCTTGATTTTCGTACTTCCGATTCATACTGATTTGCCATGAGCGACCCAGGTAATTATCCTTAATGCCTTTCAAATAATGCAAATAATGGGTCCTCATCTTGGCTTGCTCAGAAAATGGCAGGGTCATGAACCACATCCATATCTTAGAGTTTTCCTTCAAGCTCTTCCACAGCCAAAATCCCAAGGCGACTGGTATGTCCCCTTCCAGCGCAGCTAATTGTTGTATTTTCCAGAAGTACTCAATAGTGGAGTCTTTGTTCCCATCCCATATGGGCAGTTGCTCTTGTTTTAGCTCATTTCTGATCATGGCTACAAGATTCCCATAGGGTAAGTTACCTTGGAGGGTGTTATGACTTCCTCCATTGGGGCCGTGTCCTCCACCTCCTCCCCTGGGATTTCTGCCGCCACCACCTCCTCCATTTGGGAAAGGAGGCCTATTATTGTGGGGTGAGTTTCTATTAGGAGGAATTCTGTTACGACGAGGATAATCGTCACTATCCCCTTCATTGTCATCATCTGGGTCTCCGTCTGGTTGATTCTCTCAATTGTTTCTTCTCACAGAGGGTCGATGTTCAGAAGAAGAACTGCTCTCTGATCAAATTTCTTCCATCTGTTGATTATTACTAGATGAGCACAAAGGCTCTGTACTGATCTGTGCTTGATTCATCAGTAGGTACACTACATCATCAGCTAATCTTGTTGATGACCTATTCATGTGAGGAGGAGGGTCCCTTCCTTCAAAAGGGTTAGAAGCTCTCGGCTGAATGGGTCTTGGGTGGCTATAAGAATCCCCACCCCCTGTTTTTAAGCTCGATAGATTCTTGAAGGCAGGAGTATGTGGTAATCCCAATCCTACTAATATGTTTCTCTGTGAGGACGTTTCCTGTGGAGGTAAGGGTAATCCCAGTCTTACGAAGAATTGGGAACTAGATTTAAAGGGAGTTCCATACCCAATGTTCATAATTTGAGGGGACAAAGGAGCACTAGTGAACTCATCCGTGATTCTCCTTTTTCCCTTGTCTTTTCTTGGTGCCACCATTTCTTGATTACTCAGTATGTGTTCTTGCTCCGGTATAGTAGGTAATGTACTCGAAGTTGTATCTTGCATGCCGCTAAGTAACGGAATTATTGAATTCCACGCGGTTCCATCTCTCAATTTGCGAGGCGAGTGGATTTGATCCTGATGGTGAGGCACATTTTCATAGATATATCTCATGCGGAAGTCCTTATCTTCTTTGCCTTCGATCGCTTCATAGATCCCAATATCTGTAGAAATAGGGGACATAAGTACTTCCATTTCTTCTCCCTCAATAGGTCCTTTGTACTGGCTCTCATACTTGGTTAGATTCTCTTGCACTAATGCTAAACACCTAGACAATCCCATCCAAGCTGCGCGAATTTGACCTGTGTCCGATGATTCTCTTAGAATACCCAAGAAGGTATCCCTCGGGTCTACTTTGAAATAAGATGTTCTCTCTAACACTAAGGCCGAGGAGCGTTCCAAGAATATTTGTAACTCACCCACTATGCGAGTGACTTCCTCCAGAAGAGCTGAATGTAATGAGTAAGTTAATTGTGTTCCTCTTTTCTCCACAATATCACTATCTAATATAATTTTCTTGGCTGATAGTGTAGCAGCTCGCATACAAGTCGAAGTATCATCATCCTTCGAATCTTCCTTGTACTGTCGTAAGAGATGCGCCATTGGTGAGTGTTTGTATCCTCTCTCTGCTCCAGGACAGAACGTCTGGGTCGATGTAGATTCAGCCGTTGAGCTCATGTTTAAGCTGCCGCTCATCGTGTTCTCAACGGGAATAGGTTCAATTGTAGTGGACAGTGGAGTGCTACTAATTTGTTGGGACGTGGTAGGAGGAGGGAGGATTTCTCCCGAAACATTGATATTTGTGGTTGGTGAAATGGGGGCCAAGGTTTTGAACTCGAATGCCCTGTATGAGGATGAAGGTAGTCAAGGTCGAGCCTTGGGAGTTGAGAGTTGAGGCTGAAAACTTGGTGTCGAAGATGGACTAGCAGTGATGCTACGTGGAAGGAAGCAGTGATGTTTAAATGCAATGGCTCTTCCTTTAGCTCTGAGTCTACCTCTTGGAATACTATAGTCTTCCGGACCTCGCTCCCTTTAATGATTTTCTAGGCTTGGATCGTTCAGATCACAATTCACTGCTTCGTACTTCAATAGTCTCTCCTACTCCTGTATTAACACCGGCCAGGCTGTCATTAGATCCCACAGTGTCCACCTTTGCAGGAACCTGTTACGAGGTAGCATAGTATTCCAGGTTACTTGTAATTAACAACATACACAACTGGCGAGCTTGACCAAGTACTCGGTTCGTGTTATGGTGTATCGACCTTGTGAAATAGTCTGGACCTGGAAGTATAAGGGATTCGAGCTATGTGAGTTGCTACTTGCGCCCTGGAATGCCACGAGCATAGCGATACTCTCCTCTCTTGGAAAGCCGCAAAGAGGTATAGCAAGAATCCTACATATAGGTAGGAGAGGAGATATACGGTAAGTGCGTATGACAGAGAGGCACAGGCTCCCTAAAGTATCTCAGCTAACAACTGACCTAGTTACTCAGTTCCTCCGTTGAGCTTGAGGGAGAGTTGTGAAGACAATACTCTTGACCACGCGCAAGAACGGAGAGGTTAGGATGTAAAAAGGATACTCATAACAAGTGTGACTAGACAAATTGTAACTGAATGTGACTACTGTGATGCACAAACAAAAGGGTCCCGTTGAATAGGAAATATCTCAGTGTCCTGTCCTCTCACACTACCCAGACTTCTCTCTGTGTTAGCCAACCCATGCTGTCCTAGCCCACCTCCCTATCCCATCATCTGGACTATGTATCTACTGGTGGTATTGATGTCTACCTCATCCTTATCCTCAGTATAGAGAATAGGACAGATCCTAACAGCTTCCCACTGTTCCCATCTGTCTTCAGCCATTTTTGTAAGTTCTCTTTGTGAATATACATTAAATGTAAGCTATATCATGCAAATAAATCAATACAAGTTGATGCAAGACTAAAATCTGAGGGATCATCATTTGAGGAGAAATTAAAATACAATCCAAAGTACCTTTGGCATCTGGTTCAATGGCATGTTTCTCCACCAGAGAAGCTATATGACTTGGTTTCAAAAGTGTTCACAAAATATGGGCCATTGAAAGATAGCATAACTGGTCAACCATTATTTTCAGCCAGTGCATGGAAGAGTGCTATTTATATTCTGAAATTAATTGAGGCTGGATATATGTCTGATCCTCCTGGAGTATCATTATATTATGATGTTGGACTTGACTGAAAGGAAAATGGCCTCACTGTTTGGCAATGTGTTTGTGGGACTAATTTCACAGAAGGTGGAGTACATCATTCTATTTTAGCCTGCTTTCCTGATACTCTTGTCTCAGCACAAAATGCTGTGAATCACTTGGATGATTTTCAACTTCATCATAATTTACATATTGGAACATACAATAGAACTGGTAAGAAGTTCATTGGCCATGAAGATATATGGCTATATGATAAATTGCAGCTAACAATTGAAAAAATGAGAAATCTTGTGCCAATGTCTCATAGGATCAAAGGCTGGGTTAATGGATTATTATATCAGCCAATATCTGAGGTGTCTGGGATTTTTCCAATTCCAATCTCAATTCAGGTCAAAGCAGGTCTCTAGCCAATGATTGAAGAAACCACATCCCAATACCTTCACCACTATCTTGCATGTAGACAAGGAACACTATTTTCTGTGATTGGAGTTCACATAGTTGCTGAAAAAAAGCTTTTTCTCAGCTTATGAAAGAGGAGCCAAGTTTTAATCAGAATAACCAAGAACCAAACTGGAAATCTGCTGTTCAAATCTGGAACATAAAATATGCAAATGGCAAGACAATGTAACTTATAAAGTAAGCATTGGGATATAATTTATATTAAAAGAATTTTGAATTTATTCAATATAGCTTGAAGAATACCTAGTTGCTTACTATGGGGTGTGGCCAACAAATATTGGTCACTATGTTACCAGGTCCCAGACAACTGCTGGTCATAAAGAGGTTGACACAGAGGTCAGAAATCCTGAATGAATTAATGCTGCAATTCAGCATTATGAAACAAGCCAAACTATAATTCAACCTGCAATGCCAACATCAGGTGAAATCCCTGACTTTATTTATGATATACCTGAACCACCAGAAATGACCTTTGCTGGATGACAATATTTCTACAATTGCAGCTAACATTGCAGGTCCAAGTATGCTATTAATCCCTCATCAAGCACTGTCTGGAAGAAAGCAGATGCAAGATGCAATTGCAAATGATGGAGAAGTGTTAGACCCTGCAAAAAGGTCATGAAGAGAGAAAAGATGTTGGAAATGTTTTATTGATAAATGTCCAGGAAGGGTGTCAAGAGACAACTGCCCAAATGCATGTGCATGCAACAGAAGAGATTGCAAAGGGAAAGATAGCAGGCATCCCAGTTTTCCATGTGAGAAATTAAGGAATCAAAGCTCATGAGTAACCTGTAGTAATATACAACTGAATTTCAACCATTTTTATAATGATTTTCAATGAGAGATGATTTAATAAGGTCAGAAATTATACAATTCTCTCCTTTTTTCTTTTTTCCCTCTTTCCTTTTTGGGGAGTTGTTTTTGGGTGCCCACAAACATGGCTGTGCCATATGTTGTGGTGGGGAATTTGCAGAAGCATAAGTCCTGTGACATGTGGGGCAGAAGTTCCCACCACACCCATTGCTGCTGCTGCATGCCGCACAGTGCAGCAGTTAGATTTTCTGGATTGGTATATCTCCAAGGTATATCTCGATTCTGATTGCTGATACCTGCAGGCTTCTCTTTGAAACCGTGGTAGCCAGTGTTGCATCCTCCTTTGAAGAAGTGTCATAGATGGCCGCCAAATGATAATGAAAATAGCAATTTATCACCTTGCTTGTCAAGGTCTCCCAAGGTCATAATTACCAAATAGCTACAAACAAAACCTGTATGGTGCATGAGGTTCTTTTCTTGCAGATTGCGCACACAAGTGGGCAAACAACTGCAAACAAACTTTCTACAGGCCATAGGGTTCTTTTCTTGCAGATTGCACACACAAGTGGGCAAACAACTGCAAACAAACTTTCCATGGGCCATAGGGTTCTTTTCTTGCAGATTGTGCACATGAGCAGGCAAACAACTGCAAACAAACTATCTACAGCCATAGGGTTTGATTGCACACATGAGTGGGGAAACAGGCGCAAACAAACTATCCATGGGTAGTGTTGTGCAAGGGTTTGTAAACCCGCATGGGTTCGCGGGTAAGGGTTCACGGGGTAAGGGTAGGGGTCAAGGTTTCAAAACCCTCACCAAACCCTTACCCGCGGTTTTTTGGGTGGATCAGTGTATCTCTCAGCCCAGCATCCTTATCCTTTCACACATCCGTAATCATCTCACTGTGGCATCAACATGCACGTTGATGTGCCTCAGTGCATGGACCAAGCTGAACCTTGTACAAAATTCAGACATCAAAGCAGCGGTGGTTCTTCCAGACATCATAGGAGATGAGGATGAGCTGGAGCTTGGTTGGGATCACATATCGTATGACTAGATTCCTCTTGTGCGTTGTTTTGTAATGTTTTGCCTATTCTAAAAATGTGGTATAAAATATCAACCCTTCTATCAACCCTCGGCAGGTTTCTGACCCCTCTGACCCCTGTAAAACCCTTACCTGTACCCCAGAACTACCCCAACCTGTGGAGAGGGTAAGGGTAAAGGTGGGGTCAGGGTATAGGTCAGTGCGAAATGACCCCGGGGTTACCTGTGACCATCACTATCCATGGGCGATAGGTCTCTTTTCTTGTAGATTGAGTGTACAATTAACTTGAAATAAACTCTTAGCTCTTAGGCCCAAAGAATGCACCCATGTACAGATGAAAATGTGTAGCGTTCAAATTATAACAGGCACAGTGCTTTGCTGTGCTCATGGTTTTGATTGGTCATTAGTTGTAATAGTGCTTGGAAGTCCAGTCCAGTCCAGTCTTTTGTCAAAATTTGACAAGACCGGGACTGGGACTGGTCTTCACAGGTTGAAGAACCATGAAAAACTGGACTGAACCAACATCAACTGGTTCAGTGTGGTTTTGGTTGGTTTTTTACGGTTGAAAGACCAGTCTCAACTGGTTGAGGACTGGTTGAGGACCGGTCTTGTAGCTACTGAGTTGGGTAAAACATGTATGTAAATGACTAATTATACTGTGTTGGGCTAGTGCTACATGAGGGTGAATGAGGGGGGGTAGGAGGAGGGGGGGGGGAGCACTTGAATGTCCTTATGGTTGTCTGTCATTGCCTGGCTCATTCTTCACATTGTCCTTGGTTGTCGATCATCATTGTGGTCATCCATCATGACTGCCACGTCGCATAATCATTGTCCACCTGTCTCCATCATCGTTGCATGTTGTCAATGCCAAAGGTGGCAGAGGGCAAGGTGACGTGGCAGTGGTTGGCAGGTGTTACAAAGGCCACTAGGCATTGCAGCTATTAGATAGGAGAAAAAGGGTGGTAGGGCATACAATCTACTCACCTGCCCTATGTGTGCTGCCATTGCCATCTGGATGACGTGGCACACCCAAAGGGGTGCCATGTCATCATCTCCATGCGCTGTTGACCAAGCAGGTGCTTGTTGTTGCTGCCATGGTTGGTGTGCGTGCATGGGCCAAGGTGGGTGTGAGCAGTTGATGACAGTAGTGGGAGGTGGCGGCCATAGGCAATATCGAGAGAGTGGTGGGGGGTGTCATTGTGGAGGATGTGGCATGCCGTGGCCATGTGGATGTTGTTGCTGATGTTCCAGCATGTGAGGTGGTGGTCAATGTGTATGTTGTTTAGCCCATTGCGGGTGCTCATGATGCAAAGCAGTAGTCACAAAAGGGTGCTGATGGTGATGGGGAAAATGGTGGCAGGAGGAGGAAAGTTGTGTTTGTAGTTATGTAATTACAAGTTGTGTTTGTGTTTGGTTACGAGAACTGGTTGAGACCAGTTAGACTGGTCTTTTGTTGGTCTTAAAATTTCCGAAATCATTAGAGACTGAAGACTGGACCACGGTTGCGGTCTTTGACGGTCCTGGGAATTTCCAGTCTTTGGCAGTCTTGGTCCAGTCCAGTCTGGGTCTTTTTCCAGTCTTGGGACTGGACTTCCAAGCACTAAGTTGTAAACATAAACCACGGGTCGACCTGCAAGGAGCAAACTGCAAAGTGGTTCGGCAACAAGCAGGGAGGTTCTCTGAGCCTTAATAGTGCAGAAAATTTTGTTCATAACTTATAGCAGAGCTTGAGCACTTCCAGAAGTTGTATATCCAATGACATGATCATAAACATTCAGAACTGAATCAGTGCCATTGTCAGCAAGCAAGGTGACCGCTGCTGCTGGTAAGCATCAGCCTCTAGTTTAATAGATAGTAACATTATTGTAGGACATGGCAGGGATAATACACACAAGGGGCAAACAGCTTTTGTCACCAGGTAAAGAGGTAGCAAATAGTAAATAACTATGTTAAATCTTTTATTCCACATTTGTGACAAAAATGATCAGTTAAATAGAATTAAAATTTTCTTGCT
>Ga0307507_10012847_pt1 | contig 10276 bp, 7 predicted proteins | sample 7_EM_MG_FD_207223 | JGI IMG/M metagenome (GOLD analysis project Ga0307507, IMG submission 207223) | Populus trichocarpa ectomycorrhiza microbial communities from riparian zone in the Pacific Northwest, United States - 7_EM | ecosystem: Host-associated > Plants > Roots > Unclassified | place... | reverse complement strand
CAACCCCGCTCGGCCCGTTCAGCATGATCACCCTGGACCGCGGCATCATCGCCGCCGGGTTCACCGACGACCCGACGACGCTGCTGGCGGAACTGCCCCAGCCGTACCGGGACGGCTCGCCGCGCGTCCGCGCCACGCCGGAGCCGTACGCGTCGGCCGTGCGGGCCTATTTCGACGGGGCCGTGGAGGCGCTGGACGACCTGCCCGTCGTCCAGTTCGGCAGCGACTTCCGGCTGGCCGCCTGGCAGGAGATGCGCCGCGTCGAGCCGGGTACGTCCGTCAGCTACCTGGAACTGGCGGAGCGGGCGGGCAAGCCCGGCGCGGCGCGGGCGGCGGGCGCCTCCTGCGCGTACAACCTGGTGCCGTTGATCGTCCCCTGCCACCGGATCCGCCGCACGGACGGGAGCCTGGGCGGCTACTACTACGGCCTGGACGTCAAACGCTGGCTGCTCGCCCACGAGAGCGGCGAACTGCTGCCGCTCGCCCCGCCGCCGGTCGCCCGCGCCAGGGCCGCCGCGACTGGGCAGGAGGGCCAGGCCCGATGAAGGTGTATCTGCGGCTGCTGGGATCCGGAGACTTCGGCCGGGTCTGGTTCGGCGCGGCGGTGTCGCTGCTGGGCGACGGGATGACGCTGCTCGCCCTGTCCTGGCTGGTCCTCAACGAAGGCGGCACCGCGCAACTCGGCCTGCTCGGCGTGTGCTTCACCGCTCCCGTGGTGCTGGGCGGGCTCGCCGTCGGGCCGCTGCTCGACCGGTTCGACAAGCGCACCGTGCTGATCACGGACAGCGTGTTCCGCGCGCTGTGCGTGGCGTCGGTGCCGCTCGCCGCGGCTCTGGGCGACGTACCGACGGCCCTTCCGTTCGTGGTCGCGGCGGTCTACGGCCTGCTGAAGATGGTGCCGCTGGCCGGGTTCCCGGCGGCGATCCCCCAGCTGGTCGACGAGCCCGACCTGGACACCGCGAACGCCCTGGAGTCGCTCAGCTTCAGCGTGGCCACCGTGGTGGGCCCGGCGCTGGCCGGTGTGCTCGTCGGCGCGATGGGCGCGCCGAACGTGCTGCTCATCGACGCCGTCAGCTACCTGGTCTTCGCGGCGGCCGTGGCGACCGTACGACGGCCGCTGAAACCGCCCGTGAAACGGGTCGACGACGGCCCGGGCGAGCCCCGGACGAAGACGTCGGTGCGCGTGGTGGCCCGGGACCGGGTGATCGTGGTGACCACGGCCGCGTTCATGGCGTTCAACATCGCCGACGGCATGCTGCTGCTGGTCGTCGGCCCGTGGCTGGCCAAGAACGAGCTGGGCGGGGCGTCCGCGCTCGGCGCGCTGATGGCGTCGCTCGCGGCGGGCGAGTTCGTGGGGGCGTCGCTGGCCGGTGCCCGCGCCGGCCGGGGATCGGTGCGCCGGATCGGCTGGTGCCAGGCGGGCGCGGCGCTGGGCTTCCTCGGCGTCCTGGCCGTGTCCCAGCCCGTGGTGGTCGGGATCGGATACTTCTGCGTGGGTGTGCTGAGCGCGCCGATGACGGTGTGGGCGCAGTCCCTGCGGATGCGCCGGATCCCGCCCGAGATGCACGGCCGGGCCTTCGCCGCGCTGCGCACCCTGATGCAGGGCACCTCCCCGGTGGGCTCGGCCATCGCCGCACCGCTGCTGCTGCACGGCGGGATCGGCTGGACCGCGGCCGTGATGGTCGCGCTGGCAGGGCTGCCCGGGCTGTGGCTGCTGCGGTACTCGGATCAGGAGGAGACACCTCCGGCCGGGACGCCGGCCCCCGAGGAGCGCACCGAGGTCGGCTGAGCGGTCGCCCGTACCGCGGGCGGGTGGCCCAGGAAGCCGCGTACGGCGAACTCCCAGCCGTACGCGCCTGCCATCGGGAAGACCACGATGTCCCCGACACGCAGCCGGTCCGCGGTGATGCCTCTGGCCAGGATGTCCTCCGGGGTGCACAGCGGGCCCGCCAGGGACACCGGGGTGCTCCGCAGCTCCGGGCGAGGAAAGGAGTACGGCCAGTGCGCGACGGGCAGCACGGCCGCCTCCACCGCCACCTCCAGCAGGGCGGGGAGCATGAAGTGGTTGATGCCGCCGGCCAGGACGGCGAACCACTCGCCGCCCGTCCGCTTGAGGTCGGTCACCTGGGCCGCGTAGTAACCGCACTCCGCGACCAGCCAGCGGCCGGGTTCGAACACGACCCGCACCCCGGGCGGCGGCGCGGCGGCGGAGAGCCGGCCGGCGAAGCGGTCCAGGTCGAAGGGGGCCCCGCCGTGCGGCGGCACGCCCAGCCCGCCACCCACGTCGACCACGCGCAGTTCGATGCCGTGCTCCACCGCCGCCTCGGCCGCCCAGCGCAGCCGCGAGAGCACGTGGTCGGCGTGTCGGTCGGCGTCGAGGTTCCCGGACACCACGTGGAAGTGGTAGCCGACCGGGTCCACGCCCGGCAGCCGCCGGGCGGTGGCGACGGCCGCCGCCAGCCGGTCCTCCCCGATGCCGAACTGGGTGGCCCGTCCGTCCATCCGCAGCGCGCCGTCGAGCGGGCCGGTCGCGGAGTTCACCCGGAGCACCACCGGCATCCGGCGCCCCGCGCGCCGGGCGACGGCATCAAGGCGGTGCAGCTCCAACTCGCTCTCGATACTGATGAATTCGGCACCCGCCCGGACCGCGGCGGCCAGCAGCCGGTCGCTCTTGCCGGGCCCGGTGACGATCAGCCGGGTTGCACCGCCGCCCGCCGCCAGCGCCGCCTCCGCCTCCTGCGCCGAGGCGACGTCCATTCCGTCCACGGCCGGGGCGAGGGCCGCGAGCACCGGCGGGAAGGAGTTCGCCTTCACCGCGTAGTAGACCTCCGCCCAGCCGGGCAGCCGGTCGCGCAGCTCCGCGGCCCGACGGCGTGCCACCCCCGGCTGGTAGACGTACGCGCACACCGGCTCGTCGGCCCCGGCCGCGAGCAGCTCGCGCACCCGCCGGGCCACCGCGTCCGGCACCGCCCCCGCGGGCAGCGCCGGACGCGGCACACCGGCGGACCACTGCTGGGCCGGCCACGGCACCGGCAGCGCCGCGGCCGGGTCCTCCTGCGTCTGTCCGGTCATCAGACGTACGACTCCAGGGTTCCCCTGCGCCGGACGTCCAGGGTGGCGCAGTGGAACGAACCGCCGAAGACCGTGTAGTGCTCGAAGGAGCACGGCACGGGCTCGAAGCCCCAGCTCTCGAACGCCTTCATCAGCGGCGTCTGGGACCGCTCCACCACCACGTGCTCCGGGTCGAGCATCAGCACGTTCACGCTGCTCCACCGGCTCATCAGGCCGCGCTCCATGACCGGCGTGATCACCGGGTCCGGCGGAATGAGCACGTCCCAGGACCGCAGCGCCTCCGGGAGGGAGTCCGGGTCCAGGAACTCCGGGTTGACCAGGACCTTGCCCGGTGCGAGCGGCAGCAGGGAGGTGTCGATGTGCATCGCCCTGGGATAGCGGGAGACGATCTCGTGCACGCGGTACTCCGGGCCGAGATGCCGTCGCAGCCACTCGACACCCAGCCGGTTGGTGACATGGCTGCGCTCCATGAACAGGTCCCGGCCGCAGCGCATGATGTCCGCCGCGTCGAAGACCGGCTCCGCCTCCGTGACGAAGAAGTCCATGTCCTCGGACCAGGGCGGCACTTCGTAGCCCGGACGGTACTGGTCGTCCGTCAGCCGGGGTTTCGGAGCCGCCGTCCAGCGGGCGCCGCCCCGGAAGTACTCGGTGAGCAGGTTCCGGTAGGGCCACACCTCGAAGTACCGGTTGCGGTCGGCCATCGGCACCTCGATCATCTCGTCCCCGACGACGAGCAGCAGGTCGCGCGGGTTGGCCACCGACATGCCGTTCGGCACCGACCAGCCCGGGGTGGCGAACGGCCGGGAGAAGTCCGGCGGGTCGGGGCGGCGCACGGTGACGTGCGCCGCCTCCAGGATGCCGATGAACTCCGCCAGGCCTTCCTGCGCCTTCTCCACCACGTCCGGTGGCACCGGCACGCCCCGGGTGCCGGGCGTGCCGGCGATCCGCTCCCACGAGGCGGGTGGCACGGTGATCCGGTCGAGCTCGTCCCACGCCGAGGTCATGGACCCGTCGACCCGGCCGACGACGACCTCCTCCAGGGGGTCCCATTCGTTGAACGTCGACACCACGCCGTTCACAAGCATCGCTTCCTTCCGGTCGTCGGTTCCGGCGTCAACGCGTCATGCAGGTCTGGTCGTCGCCCTGGTAGACGATCTCCCCGCGCAGCACCTTGCGGTAGAAGGCCCAGTACGACGGCTCGACGGTCTCGATCTTCTCCTCGATGGAGTCGTGCAACCGCGGCACGTTCACCATGGGAACGCCCTGGTGGTAGTGGTGCGCGGTGTGCAGGTTGTTGTAGTTGGTGATCCACTGGACGAGCCGGGAGGCCCGCACGGTCCGGGTGTTGGACAGGACGTTGGGATCGGTCTGGGTGTTCAGCCCGAAGTGCTCCGGCAGTTCGATCAGGAAGTGGACGGCCTCGCTCACCAGCAGGACCGGCAGCAGCCAGGCCCACACGAAGAACCAGCTTCCGGTCAGCACGCTCACCGCGACCGCGCCCACGACCAGGGCCAGTAGCACCCGGTACTCGTTCTGGACGGCCCGCGTGGCCCGCGGCCGGTCCACACCGGGTATCGGGCGCCGGAACACGCCGCGGCCGAGGTTGCGTCCGACGTCCGCGTACCGGCCGAGGTGGAACGCGGCGAAGGCGAACCCGTGCACGCTGTCCAGGCCGCGGAAGCGGTAGTTGAAGAACTCAAGGTTCTTCTCCGTGCCCAGATACGCGTGGTGCCTGAGGTGCTCGTACTTGTAGTGGGAGAAGGCGCTGAACATGAACATCCCGCCGACGAACCCCCACAGCCGGTTGGCCCACCGGGAGCGGAACGCGTGCTCGTGCAGGCACTCGTGCTGCAGCTCCACGAGGTAGGCGTACACCACGCCGAGCACCGGGACGCAGACGGCGATCGTCGCCGGGCCGGGCAGTTCGAGCAGGGCCGTGTAGCAGACGACGATGACGCCGAAGGAGACGGCGATCTTCGTCGCGAAGCGGCCCGGACGGCGTTCGAAGTACGTCATCGGCAGTCCGCGCCGGGTGTCGGTGCCGCGCACCGGGGCGAGCAGGACGTCATGGAAGCCGTCCAGGTTGAGTGGTTCGTCGTCCCGCGGGGCCGTGGATGGCATGGCGGATCCTCTCTCGTCGGCTGTCTGGATGCGTGCGTGGTGCGGCCGGAGCGTCAGGGAGCGAGCGTCCGGCCCGCGTTCAGCGAGGTGCCCAGGGTCGGGGCGAGCCGGTAGCGCGCCCGCCCGATGGGGTCGCGGCCGAGTCCGGGCCGTCGGGGCCCGTGGCGTGCCTCGGCCGCGGCAAGCAGTTCCGCCGGGGCGCCGCGCAGCCGCAGCGGTCCGGTGCCGCGCCCCGTTCCAGTGCTGTCGCGGACGCGGTAGGCGGCGGTCCAGTCGAGGACTCCGCCGGCCGTACGGGCCCGCGGGACCAGGGAGTCGACCACCAGGGCCCGCGCCGGCGGTGCCGTGACGGGCAGCTGTCCGGTGTCGGCGTCCGGCCGGTCGCCGGCCGCGAACTCGCCGAACGTGCCGTGCGGTACGAGCCACAGCGCCGGATCGCCGAGCAACTCGCAGGCCTGGTCGAGGTCGGCGCGGCTACGGCCGCCCGTCACCTCGGGCGGCAGCAGCGGCAGGGACAGGTCGTGGGGCGGGTACGGGGACTCGGCCGGGGGAGCCGCCGGGTCGTCCGGTGCGGGACCGCCCCGCGCCTCATGGACCGCGGCGGTCAGTGCCAGCAGGGCGGACGGGCCGAACAGGACGGGGTCCTCGGCGCGGATCTCGTCCGGGTCCGCGGCCCGCACCCAGGGCAGCGCGTCCTCGGGGGCGGTCCCGTCTCCAAGGTGAAGTACGTGGTCGCCGTCCCGGACCAGGAGGTAGGCGCGGTCGCGGGTGAGCACCGTACGGCCGTCGCACTCGATCTCGGTGGCGGTGCGGCCCGCCTCGACGAGCAGGCCGCCCTCGCGCAGCACGGGGCGGGCCTTCTCCGCCAGGACGCGCCAGACGGTGTGCGCGCGTCCGGCCTGGTCCGCTTCCTCCCTGTCCGGTGGGTCGGCGGCAAGCCGCCATTCCCCGGGTTCGCCGGACTCCGCCCGCAGGGCGAGGTCGGTACGTGACTCCAGGCCGGTGGGTGAGACGCGTACGGCGGTGTGGCGGCGGACCACCCGGATCGCCGTCATGACGTGCACCGCAGCGCGGAGAACCGGATGGCAGGCGCGCACGTTCCGACGTCGAACAGCATCTGGCGGTCCTTTCCGCACAGGGCGTTGTCCGTGAACTCGCCGCGGTCGCCGAGCTCGACGATCCGGGTCAGGACGTCGGCCCGCTCCCGGACGCGGCCCGTCACGTAGTTCCCGGTACGGCGACCGGAGCGGATCAGCTCGCCGAGCACCAGCCGGGCCTCGACGGTGTCGCCGAACCGGATGCCGTCGGCCAGCCGGTGGACGAACAGGCCGTGGCCGACGTTCTCCACCAACTCGTCCACCGCGGTGCCGCCCGGTCGGCAGATCAGGTTGGACATACGCGGCAGCGGGCGCTGGAGCACCGACGCGGCACGCCCGTTGGCGGTGGGCATCGCTCCGGCGCGCGCGGCGCTGGCGGCGCTGTGCAACTGCCGTACGAGGACGCCGTCCACGACGATCCGCTGCCGGCCCAGCGCGGTGATGCCGTCGTCGTCCCTGTCGTAGTGGGCGGGGCCGCCTTCGGCGAGCGGATCGTCGTCCAGGCAGACCAGCTCGCCGGCCACCCGGCAGCGCAGGCGGTGGCTGAGCACCGGCGTGCCGTCGGCGGCGCCCTCCGCGAAGTGACCGGCGGCCTCGTGCAGCAGGACACCGGCCGCCTGCGGCGACAGGACGGCGGGCGGGGCGCCCGTCTCCAGCGGCTCGGCCCGGTCCACCGCCGCCAGCAGCCGGCCGATCGTGTCGAGCCAGGCGGGTTCGGGCAGCCGGGCGGCGCCCGGGCCGCGTCCGCTGCGGCCGACCGGGACGGTACGGCCGCCGCGGGTGCGGAGGTCTCCCGTGAGCGACCAGACCCGGCGCCGCTGGGGCATCGGGTCGTCCGTGCCCGGTCCGGCGACGACCCGGACCGACGACGTCTGCGTGTAGTGCAGACGGCTCCCCCGACCGAAGCGGGTGCGCAGCGCGGCCAGGGCCGCCGCGGCCCCGCCGGGATCGTCCAGTGGCTCGGGGTCCGGCAGCGGCAGCCGCCAGGGCGCGGGCGGTGGACCGGAGAAGATCCGCACGTCCGCGCCGGCCCGCTCCAGGCGTCCGCCGTGGAAGTCCGTCCGGTGGGCGCGGCCCCCACCGCCGTCGGCCAACAGGACCGCGCCGAGGGCCCGTTCGACGCGCACCACCTCCGCGGCCGTCACGTCAGCGCGCCTCCGCCTTCTTGCGGGGGACCAGGACGGGAGCGTCCAGCGCCTGCGGGGCCGGGCGGGGCGGCGTCCCTGTGCCGTTCGCGGGAGCCGGGCCTTCCAACGCCTTGACGCCCGCCGGGCCCTCCAGCAGCAGACCCATGCCTGCCAGGGAGCGGAGCAGGCCGAGGCCGTGGTCGAGCGTCCGCTGCGGATCCCGCTCGGCGGCGGACTCGGGGAACGCCTCGGCGATGAGCTCTCGGGCCGTGCGCCGGCCGTCGGCGCGCTCCAGGAAGGTGCGGGCCGCCCGCCCCAGCTGGATGGTCTCGATCTTGTCCGCGGCACTCTTGCGCGTCACGACGTACGCGCCGCCGTCCGAGGCCGCCCGGACGGTCTCGCCGCGCAGCAGCTCCTGGAGGTCGTACGGGAACTCCGCGCCGAGGAAGTCCCCGGGCCGCAGCGCGGACTCGGGGCCCACGGTGGACGCGGCAGGGCGGGGACCGGGGGCCGGGAGACTAGCGGCGTCCAGTCGCATCATCTCGTACCGCACCAGTGCGGCGACGGGACTGTCCTCGATGCCCAGCCGGGCGGTCTCCTCCTGGGCGAAGACCAGCAGGTCACGGGGCTCGCACTGGTGGCGGTAGCGGGTGCCGGGCGAGTGCTGGTCGTTGTAGCGCTCGATCCAGGCGACCCAGCGTTCGAACCAGGTGAGCGGCGAGTCGTAGTGGGCGAGCAACTGGGGCCACAGCGAGGCCAGGACGACGACATGCCCGGAGAGCTCCTCGGCCGCGTCGATCAGGGCCTCGTTGATGTCCGGGCTGGCGAAGCGGTAGTCGGTGCAGAACAGGTCCTTGTGCTCCCTGCGGTACTGCTGGATCTGCGCCATCCGGGACTCCGTCACCGGGGCGTCGTAGTACTCGGCCGGCCGGTTGAGGGTCTTCTCGTACTGGCGGTACATGGGCGACTGGGCCAGCGGAACCAGCGTGAACAACTGGCTGCGGCCCTCGCCCTCCTGGAGGAACTCGAAGAACCGGGTGAGCGTGTCGTTGAGTGTCTCGCGGGTCTCGGTGGGGTAGCCGACGATGAAGCCGGCCACGGGACGGACCCCTGCCGCCTTGGTGGCCTTGACGACCTTGAGGCACTGGTCGAGGTCGAGGTTCTTCTTGATCCACCGCTGCATCTTCGGCGAGCCGCTCTCGATGCCGTAGTAGATCTCCTCGCAGCCCGCGGCGCCCATCTTCTGGAGCAGTTCGGCGTCGATGACGTCGGTACGGGTGCTGCACCCCCAGGTGACGCCGACGTCACGGGCGATCATCTCGTCGCAGAACCGATGCGTCCAGTTGCGGTCGCAGGTGAAGATGTCGTGGGAGAAGTTGACGCTCGTCCGGCCGAACGCGTCCCGTACGTACTCCATCTGCCGGACGATGTCGTCGATCGGCCGCATCCGGAACCGCCGCTCCCAGAACGGCGCGGTGGCACAGAACGAGCACTTGAAGGGGCAGCCGCGACCCACGTCCAGATACAGGTTGGCGTCGGTCGTCATGTCGAAGGCGTAGTAGGCGGGCCACGGCAGATCGGCCATGTCCTTCACCAGCGGCCGGTCGGAGTTGACCACCGACTCGCCCTTGCGGCGGTACGTCACTCCCTGCACGTCGGCCGGGTCGTGGCCCGCGTGCAGGGTGCTGAGCAGCTCGCTGAAGGTCAGTTCGCCCTCGCCCCGCACGATGAAGTCGGCCCACGGGAACCGGTCGAGGAACTCGGCGCTGATCGGCGTCACGGCCGGTCCGCCGAGGCAGACCAGGGTGTCCGGGGAGCGCCGTTTGACGGCCTGGCCGATGAGCACGGTGTGCGAGAGGGAGTCCGCGTCGGTCATCAGACCGACCAGGGAGTCGCCCGCGGCCAGTACCGAGGCGGCGATGTCGTCGTAGAGCGCGTCGGTGTTCGGAATGGTGCCGTCCACGAGGAGCCGGTTGACCTCGACGACATTGATGTCGGCGGGGACGCCCGCGGTGTCGGCCGACGCCTTGAGGGAGAGCAGCCCGACCGGCACGAACGTCTGCATGGGCATCGGGTCGCCGGGCCCGGTGTGCAGTGACATGCCGCCGTGGTTGAGGTGCAGGCTGCTGATCAGACCGACCTTCATGATGTCGACCGCCCGGGCTCGGAAGCGGTGACGTCCGGCTGCGGTCGCCGCAGTTCGACCAGCGGTTCGGACATGATGCGCTCGCGGAACAGCTCCTCCCGGCGGATGATGCTCTGCCGCTGGAACTCGGTGGTGCCGCAGCCGTCGTAGCTGCCGTTGAGGATGCTGGACTGGCTCGGGCAGCGGCCGGTGCAGAAGTACTTGTCGTCGTTGATCGGGCAACCGGAGCAGGTGTCCTTGTAGTTGTCCCAGGTGATCTTGCGGATGAGCCAGTCGTCGTCGTTCCAGATCTCGGCGAACGGTGTCATCTGTACGTTTCCGCCGGCGAGCACCTTGTTGCCCGCGCAGGTGCTGCACGGGAACACGTCCCCCGACGAGCTGATGTAGCACACCCCGCGGCCGCTCATGCAACGGCGCGTGGCGAAGACCATGGTGTAGAGGAAGTCCAGGACCTTGCCCGCGCACAGGCCGAGGGTCTCGTCCTTCTGCCGGGCCCACTCCTCCTCCTCGATCCAGAAACGCGCCGTGTTCTCCACGTCGTGCACGGTGCTGGCGAGATCGCGGTGCAGGGCTCCGCGGCCCATCGGGATGAAGGGCACGCTGCGCAGGCTGATGTCGTTGTCCCGCGCCCAGTTCAGGATGATCGGCAGGTCGTCCACGTTCTGGTGCGTGGTGGTGGTCATGACGCTGGTGTTGAAGCCGCGGTCGCGCAG
>Ga0307507_10012846_pt1 | contig 10276 bp, 18 predicted proteins | sample 7_EM_MG_FD_207223 | JGI IMG/M metagenome (GOLD analysis project Ga0307507, IMG submission 207223) | Populus trichocarpa ectomycorrhiza microbial communities from riparian zone in the Pacific Northwest, United States - 7_EM | ecosystem: Host-associated > Plants > Roots > Unclassified | place... | reverse complement strand
CGTAGGTGGTACCAACTGGGTACCAATGGAGAGCGCGAGGCAGAGCCGGTACGTACAGGCGTAAGCAGGGGCGGGTAAGGCAGGAGACGAGCTTGGTGGGGTGATTTGATCGTCTCTTCTTCCGTCCCAAAGACCTAGGTTCCTCAGACGTCAAGCTCCTGCTGTACCTATGCCTGCACTCCCTAGGAAGCTTACATTTCGTTGGGGATACCTATAACCATTCGGCAAAGGCGTAGGCGGGACATAGTGGTGCTGTGTGAGTGCGGTATATGGACTTGGTGGTGCGGTGAAGAGGAAGAGCGGGAAAGGACGCCTGTGGATGTCGTTTTTATGGCGTAGGGGTGTGGGTTTGCTTTTACTGCATTTGATGAGGGCTTGGAGATGGCAATGGAAGTAGGGTCCTTTGACTCCTTTGTGGGTGAACTGGTGCGGGGGAATGAAAAGGTGGATGGTGTGGTTGTAGAGGAGGTGCGGGATCGACTCGGAGGTGGTTGTGAACTTGATAAGTATCAATGCCATGGCTTTGACTTGCAATTGATTCCAAATTGTCGACAAAGTTGGAGGTTGCATTCTCCCTTTGTTGAAGGTGATGGTCACATCCTTGAGCCGTGACGTCGACGAACCTGACTGAGTGTTGTCGGATCCCAAGGCCTCCAGCCGATTCAGACTCTGATGCACCTCCACCACCCAAGCCGATGGGGATGGGAATGGGACGCAGCGTTGATAAGGACGGCGAGGAGCCCCTCTTGCGTGAAGCACAGGCTATCGCAGATGGGTTCAAGAGGATTTTGGGTGGACAGCCGGATCCGCGGACGGGGTATGGGAGGATACCACGGGAGTCTGAGTCTGAGTAGTGGTGAGTCTTCACATTGTGGAGGCGGGGTCGGGAGTTGAGTTGTACGATGATACCTAAGTGAATTTTACTTGGTACGCTGAGGGAGGAGGGGTTGTTATGGAAAGAAGGACTGCAGAAATGTTGTACAATATACAAGGTGATTCAAAGGTGGTCTGTGGTGTTTCGTGAAGTTGCATAGAATACAATGGCAACATACTTGATGTCAAGCAAGGAGTATCACTGAAAAGCAAACGAAAAAGAAAACGAAAAGAATGCTTGAAAGGTTCAAGCCGACCCAGTTACACACTCACTGCGCTGGAAACTTCGTCAGTATCACACAAAACGTGATAGTAACCAAAAAAGAAACTCACACCACGCTCTCTCCACGCCGATACCTTTTCTGCCATGTCGACTTCATAATCCACGTCGGTCTAGCACTCTTTAGCACATGGAACCGATGCTCTGGCAGGCAAGGGTGCGGATACCCTAATTGAATCGGACGCCAAGCACCATCTGACTCGCCGCCGCCGCCGCTATTGCGATCCCGGATCCATGCTTTGACAGTCGATGGTCCTTGCCAATGGAGGTACAAGTCCTCAGGCTCAAAGTTCCAGCGCGGGGTCTTTGAAGGTGGCGAGAGTATGTGAGAGGCGCAAGAGGAGGTGAAATATCGGAAATGGACGTCTTTGTCGCGGATCTTGGAATGGCGCATAGTGATAGTAGGACCCAATGATGCTTTATACCCTTGTGCTTTGTCCACGACAGCTGGAACAAGCGACCGGCGTTGAGAACTCGGCGTAGGGTGGACATGAGAGTCTGAATGAGTATATATTAGCAAAAACACCAGATGTAGGAAAAGAAGGAATCTGACCAAACGTAACCACGGGATTGGGGTTTTCCAATGTTGAAAACCCATTAGCACGAACGATAGCTAATTTTGGCTCGAGTGCAGAGGGATCCGGAAGGCAAGTGGGTACCTTTTTGAGTGGAGATTTCCGTTTCTTCTGTAGCCCTTGTCAGAACATGCGAGATTGAAAAGACAAAATGAGAGATCTTACCAGAGAACGTGGTTTCCAAATAGGATCCGAGGTGTCCGTCTCGCCATCATCGATGTAGTCATGGTCATCATAATCATCGTGGTCATCTTCATCGTGATGACCAAGCTCGTCGTCCAAACTTCCAACTGGTCGAAGGTGGTAAGCTTGAAGCATATCTCCAGCGTCAGCGACGAAACATGACGAAAGAGGGGTAACTATACCTGGGCGACGAGAGGGTGTCGTAGGCAAAAGACCGCGATCTGAAGGGGTAATCAAAGGTTGGGGGTCGCGATCAAAAACAGTAGGCTCCCAACTCCAAAAAAATTGCTCGCTGCCTTCCCGAGGTTCCATCAGAGATTGGGAGCTACGAGCCGGTGGTTCCATGCAAGGTCGTAAACCGGGAACCCAAGATACAGTTACACGTTGAAATCCAAGATCCCGAGGTTCCCTTAGAGACTGGGCACTACGATTCACGTGAGGATCCAGGGGCGTCTTAAGCTCAACATTTTGGGTATTAAGTAATCTCCCTCCCCTCCCCTGCTTAATGACATGTTGAAAACCCTTGAAAGGCAGAATCAGTGAAAGGACTGACCGGAGGAACATCCAACTCCGAGTCTGAGTCGTCCGAGATCTCAATAAAGAGCCTCTCAGCGTTCTGGGTATCGTTGACGTGTCGCGTTTGATTCTGGGGCGTATGGTGTCCACGATCAAGTAGACCGTCGTGTAGTATCGGGCGGTGATTGAAGCCTTTGTGGCTTGTCGTCGCACCTTCGTCCTCGTTGGCCGTCCAGCGGGGTTCAGGGTATAACCTGTCATATATATACCAACCAATCACATTTATGAAGGCGTAGAGGAGGGAGACGATGGCGAAGATGATGGTGAAAAGAAGGAGGAGATCTAGGCGAGCTACCGCCAAAGGCATGGTGAGAATGCAATCGTTCTGTGGATATGAGATGAGTGGCGGAACAGTGGGGAGATATGGAAAGGACGTACTTTGAAATCATAGCTGTATAAAAGGGAACAAGACAAAGAAAGAGATTGTCAAGGGGCGGACGCGATCCTTACGTAAGCTACACGATATGCCAAGACCAAGCAACCTGGCTGGCTCGCGACAGCGGCCAGCCCAGTGATCAAGTGTTTTGTTTTCCCCGTGTTCTTGCAAGGGTACTATGCAGTTGTAAGGTCTAAACTTTGTGAACCACATCTTCGATAACCTTCGTAACCCCCTCAATGATTCTCATTTGAAGGAAGTCCTTGTAGCTAGGATCTTCGAGGACGACATTGCATCGAAAGTACGATTCGACCATAACACCTCCACGAGGTGAGAGATTGTCATCGCCTGTCCTTAAGTCGGTTCAGGTCAGTAACGAAAACTGGGTAGCGATTCCGACTCGACTCCTACCTGAACAAGACTTTTTCGCAGCGTCCAATTTCCCACTGGCCATGGTGTGAATGGGAGGAAGTCCACTACCCGGTAACTTAACCCAGATAGATGAATTTCCTCAAACCAGACATGAGGCCAAACAGCAATACGGAGGGCATCTAAGGGCAATGTTGAAGCCATGTTTGAGACGTAATTCTGTGTCAAGTCCATCAGTACTCTGAGGGCTTGAAGCGAAGTAGGTACATACGTCAAAAAGAACCAGCATCGCTCCCATTTGTTCAGGAAGCCTCGGGAAGCCGCGGAGTTGCATGACGGCTGTTTTCTCATCGTATTCGCAATCGTAGTCTAGCCGGAGACACCGCCCCCGGAAAGATGGCAGCAAGAATAGGCAGAGCACCCTCGTCATTCAATGTCAACCGGGAAGGGTAGGTACATTCGAAGTGGATATCATTGACGTCCTCGATATCAGTCGGCGATCGACCTTCAGTTGGAGAACGACGATCCCGATGCCCTGTTGCATTGTCAGTGAAGGGAGAAAAGATTCGAGTGGGTCCCATCATCTTTGATCTGGACAGCTGGTGGAAGGAGCCCTATCCGAACAAGAAGGGAAATGCTCTAGACGACGATGGTAAGGACTCTAGGGAAAAGAACGAGGAGATTTCGTGAGCTTACGTCGTTATTAACCCCTCCAGCTGATTTGGCTGAAAGCTAAGTAAGAAGCCTATTATACCGGCCAACGGCTTCGATGGGAGAAGGCATCTCCTTTAGGTCCTCCCAATCTGCTTGAACTTCCGCAAGTAGACCCTTGACTTTTTAAAACGGAACTTCCTGGTGTACTGTGCGAATGGGAACCCATTTGCGAAGCCAGTTTTGAGTGTCTGGGTCTTCAAGTTTATCGCAGGCTTCGTCTGAAATGGTGATGATAAGATTACGACGATAAACTTGAACAAGATTTGGTTGGCATGAAACACACCGTGATTTGCAATTTCAAGAAGGCGAGCTTGTCGAACGGCTGGTCTTGGCCCTCCCCCAACGATCCATTGATAAGGGATGAGCCAAACATCGGGCACGAGAATATATATATATATAGTGACCTCTTCTAATAGAGCCACTCCCCTGAGGCTCCGCGAACAGTGTGAAGTAATGCCATCCTTGTACAACAAGAAGACCCGGTTGTCAAACGCCGAAATCTTAGTATAGGCTGTCCCATCCCGCGACATGCTGAATCATCGGAGTACTTGGTAGTGTTGCAGCGCAACCAGAGGGCGAGCTTTTCAGTGTTGAGCAGAGTCTCATCCAATGCCTAAACATTCGTGAGGGATGAGGTCTTGAGAGTCCGAGCATGATGTAAGATGTAGTCTCTCCTAGACAGACTTCGATATATGTGAAGTCGCACCTTGGTTCACGTATGTAAGATGCGCACATATGTGGTATGGTCCTTTAGGATCGAAAAAAAAATGGTTGCAAGGAAATGGATAAGGAGAAATTCGGACGAAGCCATGGGGGAGGGTTATATAGTTGGTATTGAGAAACCTCGCCGTCATGACGTGGCATAGACCTTTTCGCCGTGGACCTCTTTAGGCGGTATGTCTTGGGAAATGGCGCCTTGTTTATCGGTAGACTTGAAGGACGTGAGGTAGAATTCCCCGTGTAACGATCTTAGTTGCTGTAGCTGTTGGTCGGATAGAATATGTATATGAGCGAGTTTGAGAATTTCTCCAAGTATTCAGGGACTTGCAATAAATAATGTGCATACAACCACGACATTCCTCCCAGGGCACCACCATAACTGTATCATCAACCTTTATTTCCACCTCTCTCCCCAGATGTTCGTCGACCCACATGAACTCGCACTCCGACACTCTTCGTACTTTTTCCAGGCACTGGCAAATTTGAGAGCTTGAGAGGCCAGTGCATGCGCACGTTGGATGGAGGGAAGGCGGAGCTACTTGTTAACACCCTACGTGCTCCGGCAGTGAGGTGACGGCTGATGCATAAGCACCAATGCCTCGTGGATGGGTGCATGATGATCGATGAAGGCGTGTCCGATACCTCTTTGCTTCAATCGTCCATTTTGCTTATACTTCAACAGCTTCTGGTTGGCAACAGCGATGTCTACTCTGCCCGGTCATGATCACAAGTCCAGTTCAATTCCCTCTTCAGACGGCAAAGGGGGTACAGATTCAGCACCAAAAGGAGCAAAGTCAACGAAAAGGACGGGTCCTAGCTATGGTGCGCCCTATCCTGAAAACTTGACTCCTGCTTCGATGGCCTGATAGTCTCATGCAGTATACTACCGTCTATACACCAAACTCGGTGCATTCAAATCAAATCACGCCCTCTACCACAACGACCGTTTCATTGGTCGCATTCCATCGAAGTCTTTTCCCCCTCCTCATACAGTGGCGTCTGTCAGGCAGTCCCTTTGCAAACTTGAGGGCATCTCCGAGCCCGGCAAGGCGCTTGTCTTCACACCGCTCTCAAGTCCAGCACCCAAAGAAGACTCTGCCCGCCTCTTTTTGTCTACTCCTTCTGGGCCAGGCCTGTCCGAACAAGATCCGATCGCGTTGGTTGTCGAGTCGGAGAAGAGGTCCGAGGAGGTCTCGCAGTCGGAGAAGCTGCCGGAGCGCTCTGATGATACCGATATCTATTATGGCGGGTCTTGTCGACGTCTCCTACCCTAATAGTGCACTCATTAGCTTTGCAGTATACTATCGCATTTACTCATCAGATGGAAAAAGAGATGAAAAGGCAAAGACTTCCTTTGACGAAACTGATATTTCGTTAGGACGCATCAACACCCTCTTCATTGCTCCCCCTCACACCACTGGGTCCTTGAAAGCATGCATCGCAAAAGTTGAAGGCCTCGTCACGCCGGGTCATGCACTCTACAAGGACATGGAACTCTTCGAGGATGTGAATAGTGATGCTGCCATGAGCGACACCGATGTCATCTCCTTCCAAGGTGACACTTATCCAGGTGGCGATGAAGGCAATCCCGTAGCCCTTGTCAATGCAACCGCCTATACAGCAGACCAACAGGCTAAACCTACGTCAGGTAAAGTTCTCAGTGAATGCCCACTGGACACTGCAGCAACAAACCGTGCTCTTTCAGGTGGACCAGATTCAAAACTCTTCAAATATCGCGCTCGGTTAACTCATACCATCAGTGAATAGCATTTCATGACATAATCCGATTCTCATCCTATAGTATCCCACCGCAGGCTACGACGATCCTTCCTGGCTGTCAATAAACAAAGATGAGATCGTTCACACGGCTAGAGCTATCATCTCTGCGAGGCTCTTGGGTGTTCACAACCGTAATCCCTTCCTTTTCTGCTAAGCTGTCACCTGTTTGTTGACACTTCGTTGGGACAGAGTCTTTTACAGGATACCTGGTGATTAATTCCAAGGCTGTGAGTCTCCAATTTGCCTTTGTATTACTAGGTGGTTATTGATTTTCTTTGGCAGTTGTGTGCCAGTGTGAGTGGTCTCCTCCCTCTGTCGGAGTTCTGATATCCACCGTTTTGCTAGGTTATGTTGCTTTTGATTCACGGTGAACTTCGGAGAGTCTGTATGCTTTCGGAATGGGATATGTCAGGACTTAGGCTCAGAAGGGGTCGATGTACCAGTACCGTAGATCTGTTGATATATAACACAAGAAACAAGGAACTGACCATGAAAAATGAAGCACTTGCAGTTGCTGCCTGTTGAAGCTTTCAAACGTTCAGTCCTGCTCAGATATTCACGATACAAAGGTATAAGCAACTATATCGGAGTTATACATGACCAAAACCCAAAACTCTCGCATACGCGTGCGTTCATTTATTCAATTGTTCGTCAGCGTCATTCAAAAAGAGATTGTAAAAAGTCGTAAAGATCATAACAGTCATGAACCTGGAAAAAATATCTCCCATCAAGGCCCAAAATTGACCATTCGAGCAAGCTCAAGATCAACACTACCTCCTGCTCCTCTTCGCCAACCAACTCCACATCCCAGCTCCAGTCAACCTCCTCACAAACACCTTCAACACAACGGCGGACACGCCAATGCCCACGAGCACAAGGTAACTCCCCCGTCTACCTGTTGAGAGGTATAGATTGCGTCGGGCTTCTTAGTCGCGTCAGGGTCTTCTTTGAGGTGGGTTTGAGGAGGGGGAGGTAGTAGTGGAAGAATTTGGGTTGGAGGAAGAACTTGGGTTAGAGGAGGGAGGGCAAGAGCACAAGAGGAACGAAGACGTCTTGTCGCCCAACACACGGAAGGCGACAGACCAATGGGCCATGAATTCGAACCAAGTGCCGAAGTGGATGCGTCCCACCAAGGTTGAACAGACCACATTTCCATTTCTTCGTCGAGTTCTTCAACCCGCTTAGAGCGATCTTCAAGCTCGGATCCTCTCGATCGAGTGCCCGTTCTCGCTCATTGATTGCTTGCTCTAGTTCCGCGACCTTCTCTTCTCTCCCTCGCACCTCCTTCTCCCTCCGCTCAACCGTCTCCTCATGCCGCGGAGCCTCCTCACGATATTCAGCAGCCAGGCCTCTGCACCTCCCTAACCCTCACATCCATTCCCTCGATCCTCTCCTGTCTAGCTGCTAACTGTCGATTGAATGAAAGTGGTTGTTTGGGGCGAAGGAGGGAGGTGTTGTTGTACACGGGTTCTTGGACTTGTTTCTGTCTGTTAGGTCCATGATGTCGAGACGGTTTAAGGTCAAATATGGTCTATAGGTCTGGTTTCTTGTCTCTTTTGTCTTTCCTTCTCTTCTCGTTTGGTTTCTCTTTGCCTTTCATGGTTTTCTGAGCCTTTCATTCCCTTCTATGACTTCTTGAGGCTTTGCTTCGGATTCCGTTCCCCTTCCCTTTCGTCTTTGCGTTGTTTTCATCTTTCTCCTCTCCTTTGTCGTCGTCTTTCTCCCCTGACACCCTCTCCCCTTCTCTCCCCCTTGCCTCACTCGCACCACCAACCTTCGCACGAACCTTCCTCCCCCTCCCCGTCCGAACAACTCCACTTGCACTTCCTCCAACTCCACCCACACTCGCAATCAATCCCCTACCAGCACTCTTTCTTCCAGCCGCACCATCAACCCGTCCACGCACACCAATATTACCCACCTCAACGCGCTTAACAGTCTCACCCAACTCCAGCTCCCATGTTTCAGCTCCTGTTATTGGGTGCCTAGGGAGAGGAGGTCCGCGATACTTGATTCCTCCCCCCTCCCCCTCCCCGCCTCCGCCTCTGTCCCTGGATAATTGTGATGGAGTGGTGTCGTAGCTTCCTTCTGTTTCTGGTTTAATCTGCATGTCATGAGCAGCACCAGACGTATTTGTCGGAACATCATAAAACCCAACCAATCCCTCAACCCCAGCTCCAACGCCAGGCCGTGGCTTAGGATGATGTATAACAGACCCAGAATCGGTTACCATCGTCGCAACGCCCTCCCTCGTCCTTTCTTCGCCCACACCAGCATCAGAAAGAGGAAGTTGTCCGTTATTGGTGGGAGATGAAGGGGACGCGCATGTTGTTGGCCTGGGCCGCCTACGTTCAACAGGATCGGAATGGCACCGAATGGGGTTACGGAACCCGAAGATCCCGTTGAGAGGGAAGATAAAGGTAGAGGGGCATGTCTGTATCCTAGCTCTTACAGTCCTGCTGTATCCATTGGAGGTTGAGCGAACGGAGGGCCGGTAGTATGTAAACAGAGGCGGTCAAGGCAGGAGACGAGCTTGGTGGGGCGATTTGATCCTTTCTTCTCCTTCCGTTCGTGTATCAGATTCTTCCCTCCGACCTCGTACTGGCATTAGGACCACGACCAGCCCAGGGCTAGGAGCAGAAAACGAGAATAAATCATGTACTGTCTCCCGGGAGGGAAGAGTGCATTTTTGGGTGAATGCGAATACGACGCGCAATGTCGTTGGTCTTTGTGTAATCGGAGAATAAGACGTCGAGTTTCGTTGGCTCTTATTCGGTTCGGTGAGCTCGTCCTCCTTCGTCCTCTCTGCCAATCGTCGTCGTTGTCGTCCTCTGAGCTTGAAGACCATTCGAGAGAGGCTATCATGCCTTTAACTCTCCCATTGCCATTGGAAGTAGAATCGAAGCTAGTGTTCCTACTCCTCCTCCCCACACCAACGCTGGGAGAGTTGGACGAGAAATCGTCGTCTTGTGGAGAATAAACGGGGAAGCTATGGCCCGACTCGAACCCCCATATCCTGCCTCGAAGGAGGTTTCGATGCAGGAAGCGGGAGGCGGAGAGGAGGATGGTATGGTGAGCATGATACTATGGACTTGGTGGTCCGGTGGAGAGGAAGAGCAGGAAAGGATGCCTGTGGATGTCATTTTTATGGCGTAGGAATGTGCGTTTGGTTTTAGTGCGTTTGATGAGGGTTTGGGAATGACGATGGAAGGGTCTTTGGTGGATGAACTGGATGTGGAGGATGTGACTACAACAACTATACACCATGGCCAGCGTACCCAGTCCCCCAGCCGAGTCAGGCCCACCTACTACAAATCCATCTTCGAGTACGTTTCACCTTTGTCTCCTATTCATCTCCCTACGAACACTCACGAACACAGCACCTCTCTCCCCCGATGCACAAGCAATCAAAGAGGGGTTCGAGCGGATGAGTGCGATACACGATCCTCGGGCTGGGATAGGGAGGATCCCAAGGCCTCCAGCCGATTCGGACTCTGATGCACCTCCACCACCCAGGCGGATGGGGATGGGAATGGGACGCAGCGTTGATAAGGACTCCGACACGCCCCTCTCGCCTGAAGCACAGGCTATCGCAGATGGGTTCAAGAGGATTTTGGGTGGACAGCCGGATCCGCGGATGGGGTTTGGGAGGATACCACGGGAGTCTGAGTCTGAGTAGTGGTGAGTCTTCACATTGTGGAGGCGGGGTCGGGAGTTGAGTTGTACGATGATACCTAAGTGAATTTTACTTGGTACGCTGAGGGAGGAGGGGTTGTTATGGAAAGAAGGACTGCAGAAATGTTGTACAATATACAAGGTGATTCAAAGGTG